>Ga0075366_10000216_pt1 | contig 25389 bp, 27 predicted proteins | sample EndMethybrTD3031_FD_72351 | JGI IMG/M metagenome (GOLD analysis project Ga0075366, IMG submission 72351) | Populus endosphere microbial communities from Tennessee, USA - Endosphere MetaG P. TD hybrid TD303-1 | ecosystem: Host-associated > Plants > Roots > Endosphere | place: USA: Tennessee...
CAGGTATGCCACGGCTTGTAAGTTCCCGGATATGTCCGGCTGTATAATTTTCGGAACCACCACGTCCGGCCAAAAACGGCTGTTTTGCGGACCAAACGAAAGAGATCATGCTACATTCCTCCTTTAAAAAAGTATGTATAGGCTCCATACTACGGTTCGCTAAAAATTCTGGCTGTGAAAAAAATCGCATTCCAGTCCCGTTAACAGAGGTAGTATTTGTACCCGAAAAATGGCAAAGTTCCGAAAACGAGCGGTATCGTGACCGCTGGCTTCGCAAGTTGTAATCGTTCAGGTATAGTGAGCGATATGACGATTATGTTTACTTTGCTAGGGGTAGGTGTCGCCCTGGAGATACTGACACACCTTTGCTCCCGATGGGTGCATATGAGAACTGCACTGGCGGCCATTGGCGTGTTGTTGGGCGCTTTCACTGCCGGCGCGTTTGCTATGACGCAGCTTAATATATTCACGCTGCTGATGTCGCTAGTACTATTATACCGCATTGTCAATTTATTTCGCATTGTCAAAAAGCGTATGCATGACCGCTACCTCAAGACAGCGACACTTCGTACGAGTAGTATCCTGCTAGTATTACAAGGATTTGTACTCGGCGTGTGGTGGGCTTGGGAACAATGGGGCAGCACCGGGCACACAGCATGGGCAGCTGTCGGCTTGCTACAGGTTGCCGTAGGAGCATTGTTATTTATTGCTACGAGACGCAACCTTAACCGCACCCAATGGCCGTCCGCCGATAAAGCTACATCGTACAGCGACGCCGAGCTGCCAAGTATTACCGTGGCGATTCCTGCCCGCAACGAAACCGAAGACCTACAGCAATGCCTGCAAAGCGTGATCGCTAGCAATTACCCCAAACTGGAAGTGATTGTACTAGACGACTGCTCCCAGGTACGGCGGACTCCCGAAATTATCCGTGACTTTGCGCACGATGGCGTGCGTTTTATACAAGGACACGAGCCCTCAGAAACGTGGCTGCCTAAGAACGAAGCCTATGCCCGGCTAGCCGGTGAAGCAAGCGGCTCATACATATTGTTTTGCGGCGTTGACGTGCGTTTCGCTCCTGACAGCCTGCGAAACATGGTGACCACCATGCTAGACCGCAATAAACAGATGATGTCTATCCTACCCCGTCGTAAGCACAGTGCGTACGGCAGCTTTGCACTCATCCAAGCTATGCGGTATTGGTGGGAACTTGCCCTGCCCCGGCGCCAGTTCAACCGTCCGCCGGTCCTGAGTACATGCTGGATTATTAAGCAAACGGCGCTAGCCGAAGTCGGCGGCTTCAAGGCAGTGGCCCGGTCCATTGTTCCAGAGGCACACTTTGCCCGCCACCTCATCAAGTCTGACGCTTACAGCTTCATGCGTTCAGTAGACGGTCTCGGCATAGAGAGCGGCAAAGGCATGCAGGACCAACGCGATACGGCTATGCGTATGCGCTATCCCCAGATGCACCGCCGCCCTGAGCAAGTTGTGTTCACTACGTTATGGGAATTGTTCTTCCTGGTTGCGCCTTTTGTACTGGCGGTAGCCGGGTTCTTCGTGTCTATAGGCCCTGTAGCGCATATCAGCGCCGCTGTAGCAGCCATACTGTTCACGAGCGTGTACTTTATGGTCACGACAGTTACGCACGTCAATACGCCGCTATTTGCCCTGATCGCCCAGCCCGTCGCAGCCCTTACTGACATTGTTATGCTGCACTACTCGATGTGGAAATTCGAGTTCTCTGTAGTCGACTGGAAAGGCCGCAATGTGTGCGTACCAGTAATGCATGTTATTCCCCATCTGCCAAAAGCATGATACAGTTCCGCTAATTAAACGAGACAATTCCTATGCGTTACAGCCAGACTGGTCCAGAACTAATGCTATTAGAAGGACCGCACGCGGAATTTAGGCTGATGGGACAAGGACTCACTGCACTCCGCATTGAAACCGAATCCGGCCTGGATGATGGCCCTGCGGGAGAAAATCCGTTATGGGGGCTGGATGAAATTGACAATACGCTTAGTAGGTTACCGAAGGTAGAGGCTGACGCCGAAGAAGCTGCAGGCTATATGCCAGAGCGTGGCATGAACGTCCGTCTGTATGAGTTAGAGATGACCTGCAGCGGATTGCGAATAGCACACCGCGCCGCACGCTTGCAGAGAGTAGTTCTAGGTGTTCCAGATACTAATGAAGTAGCAATACTGGCCGGGCATCTCCACATCCAGGCCGAATCATACGGTGCTTTACACTCCAGGCTTAATGAAGCAAAAAGCAACTGGGGCAAACGACCTACTGCAAGTCAGGGATAAATACGATGAACGTTGAGCCTTCGTTGAGCTGGCTTTTCACATCGATCTCGGCGTGCAGCAAGCGCGCCAACTTCATAGTCACATACAGGCCAAGGCCGGTACCGTTGTTCTGACGTGTACGGAAATCTTCTGACCTGAAGAACTTGTCGAAAATTTTCTCCTGGTCGCCCTTGCTGATACCGATACCAGTGTCACTGACAGTAAAGCGGGTGCCGCCTTCGGCTTTCTCGGCGCCAATAGTCACTGAACCCTTTTCGGTGTATTTGATGGCATTAGTGATGAAGTTCTGCAGGACCTCACGGACGTACAACTCGCTGGACATAAGCTGCGGCAGCTTGTCCTGCACGTTCATCTTGAGCACAAGACCCTTCTTGGCTGCGTCGCCGTTGTAGGTATCAAAGAGCGTCTTCATAAGGGCGCTGACCTCAACCGGTTTCACATCTACAACCAATTTGCCGCGTTCAGCACGGGACAACGTTGCGAGGTCATTGATCATATCTGCCAGGAACATGATCTGGTCATGAGCTTGGGCTAATGCGCCCTTGACCTGCTCCAGGTCGCCGGTACGTTCAACAATGAACTGGGCATTACTGATATTGCCTTCAGTAATAGCGATTGGCGTACGCAATTCGTGGCTAACCACGCTAATAAACTCATCACGCTCTTCTTCGAGGGACTTCTCGTGAGTGATATCGCGAAGAAGTAATACATACCCCCGGTGACCGCGCTTACCGTAGCCGAGGTGGACAGGCGCAATACTTAAGTACAGGTTAATCTGGCTGCCATCACCGTACTTCAGGATAAGGTCGCGGGTAGTGGTTGGGATCTTGGCAGCTTCAACCAAATCCTCAACGGCAATAGGCTGGTTGTTCTTGTCGGAGGGGCGCAATACTTCCCGTATGCGTTTGCCAATAAGCGTGTCGTTAACGTCAAGGATGTTAAGGGCTGCACCGTTGGAAGTAATTATCTTCATGTGCGTGTCGACGGCGATTACCCCGTCGGCCATACTGTTAATAAGGCTTGTCAGCCGTTCGTGCTCTACGCTAGTACGATGAATGTGGCGAGCACGTGCCAGAAGTCGGTGAACCATAACCTTATTATGCCACACCTCGCTCCATTGGCGAGAGGATTGGTTGGTACGCGCTCATTTGTTTGCGCAAGGCTTTGGCATTAGGCAGATGGCGCTCCATTTCTTTCCAGAACGGTGCACCATGCTGCATGACCTTGGTATGTGTCAGCTCATGGACAAGCACATAGTCGATAAGATGCCAGGGCAATTGCATTAGGTACAAATTGAGGACGATCTCTTTGTGCGTATTGCAGCTTCCCCAGCGGCTCTTGAGTTGCTTGACGGCCACCGTGGCAAAATCCAGGCCAGTTTGGCCCGATAGCGCCCGCAGACGCTGCGGGAGGAGCGCCTCGGCTTCTTTGCGCAGGGCGCGGATACTTGCTTTCTGGGCGGCCTCTTGCACTTCGGCATCGGTTGCCGTGTATGTAGACGGATACAGGATACGTACCTCATTGGCGGCAACGCGAGTGGTAACCTTGCGGGCCAGGGGCTCTACTTCGAGATACAGGCGATGGGCTTTGCCGATAGCGTGGCCAGACTGGAGCGAGGCGCTAACATTAATGACCTGGTTTGCTTTGATCCATGTCATCTTCGAGAGCGCAAAGGCCTCGCCAGCCTTATAGGGCAGCCAGTATGGCAAAGAGACCCGGACTTCCCCGTTAGATCCAATACTAAGACGCAAGCTGCGGTTCCCGCGTCGTTTGTAAAGAGTTACGGTGCCGATTTCTGGGATGCTTACTTGTTTGGTAGACATGTAGTATTTAGCGGATGACGATGTTCCGGCGGCTCATATCCACCCGTCCCGCCGTTGGGTTAGGAATGAGGTTCACAAGACCTGGCTTGACCAGCTTTGCAGCGGCTTCGGTGTTAGCGATAAGCCCTAACTCGCGCAAGCGCTTCATAAGCGCACTCAGCTGGGTACCAAAGACGTGTTTGCCGCTGATAACGATATATTCTTCGTTGGAAGGGTTCTGCATACCGCTGGCAATACGTTCAAAAGTAGCACGGTCAACAGCTGGCGAGTACTTGTCGTCGGCCTTGCGGCGGTCACGCTTAGCAGCGCGGACATAAGCGCTTTCCATATCGATCTGCTGCCAGATAAGCAGTGGTTGGGCGTCAGATTTGCGGGCAAGGTCGCGCAACAAACGGCGCTGGCTTTGGCGCATAGCATTGGTGTCGTAGATAACGCTCATACCGGCATTGAGGAATTCGCCGGTCATGTAATCCATAAGATGGGCAATAACTTCATTTTCCTCGCGGTCATAGCGGGGCTGTTCGAATAGTTCAGAACGAATACGGTCACCATGTACATGGGCGGCCTGGAGATGTTCGCAGAGTTGTCGGGCAAAGTAGGACTTACCCGATCCAGAGAACCCGTAGAGCATAATTAGTAATGGCTTGTTTGGTATTACCTTCTGCATCGTATATAAGGTATAACAGATTTTCTTGCCTGAGTGAAGGGTCGTAGGTATTATTACAGGGAATGGAAGTACGAGAAGCAAGAGATCGCGCCGTAATCCTGGGGATGGATCTCTTCGAAGGTGTCACAGTATCATTAGCAGCTTTCGGGGCTTTCGTGACAAGTTATTGCGTATACGAAGGTGTTTCTGAGCTTTTCCAAGACCAATCTCAGTGGGAATCATCACCCTTTACCGCAGTACCGGGAGCGGTAATTATGACAACTGTTATGTGCGGCGCTGCACGCATTACCCAGACTGGGCGGGAAGTACTCCAAGAACACCGGGCAAGAAAGCTGCAATAGATGGATACCCAAAGACCCTACGCCGAACTAAGAGCCTATGGCGCGGGCGTAGCGGATGGTCTCGGTTCATGCGCCATCTATGGGAGCGCCATCGTCTTCGCAGGAAATGCCTACCATGCAGTTGAGGGAATCTTCCTTGATGAGGTACCAGCTGATGAGGTTATGAGGTCGGCGGGTACTGCCCTGTTTGTTGCCGCAGTGTTTGGAGGGACATACGCCGTAGGTCGTGGCATTGAGTTTCTCTGGAAGAACACTGTCGGGCGAAATACCCAAAGCTAGTAAAATCCTCCGCTATTTGGTAAAATTACGGCATTCTATAGGGGCGTAGCTCAGTTGGTAGAGCAGTGGTCTCCAAAACCACGTGTCGTCAGTTCGAGTCTGGCCGCCCCTGCCAAAAGAGGCTTAGCAGTTGCTGCTGGGTCTCTTTTTATTGCACCTCGTAGCGAACTGATATAGTAATGACATGCTTAAGATGATCAAGAAACATTTTGTAGCCATTTTGGCGGGATCGCTCCTGCTCGTAGCATTGTTTGCGCTAACAGCCGCAATCTCATATCGCTTGGGCGAACGGCACATCTCCGAACTCGTGCTGCACTCCGCCACTATACCTGATGGAAAGCAGACGGCTTCGCCACCACCTAATTCTTCCGAAACAATCGATAATCTCCGCGAAGAATTAAACCGGCTTTCAAACGACTATGACTCCGCCTGCTACAACTACCAGGCGCTTTACGATGCCTACGATGCGTTGTACGCCAAAGCCGGTGCCAGTTCAGGCCAGGAAAAGATCGTCCGCCCCGACAGTGCACGCGGCAACCAAGTATCCTGTTATCGCTGATACTTGCAAAAATAGCCATATAGGTATATAACAGTGTCAAATGTCGGCACATTCCCCCGTTACTGCTGATACCCTCATCTGGCACCCTTCCAGCGAAACTGAATTGATGCCTGACGTCAGGCTGCCCTACGTCAAAAACGATCTTGTTAGCGAAGATACGCCGCCCGAGGCATTACTCATCGCAGGGTTCGGAGAATCGGCGGCCTCAAGCGTCACTGCCGTGTCAACGCTTGGAGAACATGGCATACCTGCTGCTGCAACATGGCTGACATACTCAGCTTTGCCGCCGTCACACCGGAACCTGGACTGCATAGCGACTGAAGCCCCGCGGGAACTAGCATTATTCCTGGGCGGCGGCAAGCCGATGCACATGTTTACGAATTCACTGGGATGCCTAGGTATCATTGCCGCTACTGAAGCACCTGAAGTTTTCAATGGTGTAGGCACACAGGCTCCCTACGCTTTTGCACATGACGCGTACGGACGGTTGCCCTTAGTAGGCGCGACCGATTGGACACGTGTCGCTGCTCTCGCATTGCGGTTAGGCGTTAAGACGCCCCTCCAGATGCGCCACCATTGGAGAGATAGAGACGTCGTTGATGTAGGACGCAATGCCATTGCTGAGCTTCGTACACTGGGAGTTGTTCCCGGCGTTGCGCTTCGTTATGCTTTGTCGCCAAGCGTAGGACGGCGTGTGGTCAATGGCTTCGTAGATCTGTCTATTGCCGGCCACCCTACCCAGGTTTTTGTTGGACAGAATGACAGGCTTGTCCCTGAATGCGAAGTGCGCGCCGGCCTAAAACTTGCTGCTATTGACCACGGTATTGATCCCGAGAAAGCTGATCAATATATTGATGAAGAGCTGCAAGTTATTCCAGGCGCGCACTCACCATGGTGTAGCCCTGAAGGCCGCACTCAACTCAACACCGGAGCTGACTGGCTATCTACATTGCAACGTTCTAACGCCAATTAAGGATAGATAAACGAAGAGAATTTGCTGACTGGGCTGTACGAGTAGCGGAAGTGTCCGCGCCAGTCGTAGTTCATTTCGCTTACAAGTACGTAGCCGTCAGGAACTACCTTGCCTTCATATTCTTGGCCTGGGAGTGCCTGGACGATTGCCACGTGGCCGTACCTACCAGTCGTTTCAACAGCAATAGCGTTAACTGCCGGAGCGGCGTGTACTGGGTAGTTTGAGTTGCGGGCCCAGTGCTTCGCGTCACCCGTCACATTAAAGTCGGTGTGCCCGAGAACGTCGGTGAAATACCAATATGCATATGACGTGCACTGGCGGTTGATACGGTCAGTGCTGCCAGCCTTTGTACGGATTGTATCCATCCGGGCGTCGCACCATTCCATAGGGTAACCGCCGTTACCATTCCCGTTGTCGCAGGCGCCGCCCGAGCCCACGGGCACAACCGGCTCGAAGCTAATAGTATCGATCTGGATCAGATTAGCCTGGTGGGCCTGCTCGGGAGTAATAACCGGTACATCCATGTCATAGTTCGGCTTAACCAGCGATGCTAACTGTGTACTGGCAAAACTAGACGTGTGGCCAACTGCGTAGCTGATAATATGAGCGGACATAACGAACGGGAATGCAAGCACTCGGCCAACAAACAGTACGGTATTGCCAATAGCACGCACCGTAGTGACCGCAGCAACATTAGCTGCGTGTGCCGTGGCAGCAGCCCCGACGCCTACTGCGTGGGCGCTTGCTTTGGCGCCCTCCGCAACCGCACGCTGGGTACCTGTGACAAAGTCGGCCGTAGATACTGCAGTCCGCAACATGCCTGACTCTACATTTGATGCCAGGCGGTCTACATTTCCTGCAGCCCCATCATATTCAGGAAGTTCCTGGGCATTCTTCTCGATAAAGGTTAGCCTCTCGGCAAAGTCCGGGCGTTGCGCCTGGAGCATTTGCACAGCAAAAGATAGCAGCACTATATTAGCTACCGCAAACAAAGCGATGAATATTAATCGCCGTCTCTTCTGTAGTGTGTCTACTAATTCGAACAGCATAGGGGGTGGTACCACGGCTCAAAGACACTATTATACCCCCGTATTGCAATATATGCACGTTTACAGTATTAGCTAATTGCTCGCTATGGCGCGCTTGCGACAAAACGCTGGACTGACGATCCCTCGTCGCCCAGGCTTATTACATAGCCGCCAAGCGGCTCAATAGATTCAGCAGACATACCTCTGTACCCCATAGCAGGGGCAATACTCAGGTCATGAGACACGATAAGCGCCCGCTCGCCCTCGCCCAGCTCGCCCAACACTTCATCTACCAGACCATTAAGAATATGAGCCTGTTCATCGATACCTGTGAGCACATCAGGATTATTATGCCGGCGGGCTGCATCCAAGAAGGAAATACCGTGCTCCGCGGCTATGGCGCTGATCTCTTCGCTTACCGATGCAGCTGTCGTCGCATAGGCCGCACGAGGATCAGGATGTGGTTCCTCGCCCGTTAAGAGGCTTGCGGTATGAATCGTCCTGGGTGATTCCGACGAAATAATACGTACGAAGGCAGGTAGTACAGACCGCATTGTTTCTGCAGCCTGCTTGCCGCGCTCAGTAAGCAAACCTTCGGCATCCTTTTCTCCATGGCGTAAAAGGTAAACTTCTCTCATCCGTCCAGCATACCAAATATATGGCTTCTAGTGCGACCTGCAATCGAGGAGCACCTGCTAGAATAAGCTCATATGTGGTTTATCTTTTCCGCGCTCGCCGGCCTGCTCTATACAACCGAATCTCTCTTCCAACGTCACTTTCTGCGCAAACAAAAAGATGCGTGGGCATTCTCGTTCTTTTATAGCCTCGTCGGTACCATTATCAGTTTTCCGTTCATGCTGGCCTCTCCGGTTGTACCGCACACGATCGGCCCATGGCTGGTGGCGCTCATTGTAGGGTTATTGATCGTTGGCAACAACCTCCTGCTGTTCAAGGCAGCTAACCATATAGAGGCGTCAGTAATCGGTACTATATTCAAGCTGAAATTTGTATGGATATTCCTGCTTAGCATCATACTTCTCGGCAATGCGTTTGAATGGAGTAAGCTTCTTGGAGTGCTGCTGACAATCGCCGCAGGGCTTGTCATCCTCCACCGGTTCAAACGGCCCACGCCTAACGCTGGCGTATCTCTCGTGCTCATGGCTACCGTAGTCAACGCGCTAGCCATCATAGCCTGTAAATACCTGTTGGATTATTTCAGTGTCGCAAGTCTGACGTTCTTTGTATCTTTCTTGCCCGCCCTATTGTTGAACTTTATCCTGATGCCACGGGCAAGGTCGCGCATAGGAAAAATGTTCGCTGCAGACGGGAAAATAGTTGTCGGCATATGTGCCGTGGGAGCATTCGCAAACCTGGCACTCAACCAGGCACTCTCACTGCATGATCCTACCAGTGTCATCATCATCAGCGAGGTCTTCCTCGTGCTCATCCTGGCGGGAGAACATCTCATACTAAAGGAAAAGGAACGGCTGTGGATCAAGCTGGGCAGCGTTCTGCTCGCAATAGCTGGCGCCATAGCCATCCAAATCTAGGCTGGTGACTGGGGCCTAATGATACAGGCTGCTGCCGATTGCAAGGCGCCAGCTAGGTATTCAGCATCTGCAGCATTGGTAGTTGTCTGGGGGAAGTTCGGAAAATAGCCGCGCCAGCTGCCCATGCCGCCCTGTAAATGTTCTGTTGTGACATCACTAAATGGCATATTTAGCTCATACTCGCCAACTGCAATGTAGGGTTTTATAAACCGCATCGCCCCGGTGCCAAATTCGTAGTGCGTAACAAGCGTTGTAGCTCTCCCTAACCTTTTAGCTATGCCCAGCCATGCCTCACAAGCCGCAGTGCCTGGTGCTCCTAGCTGTTCATCATAATCCGGGCCTACTAACAGTCTGTTTAGCCACAAGGGGCCAAGCAGCTCAGGGTTATAGTCGGCTCCCCACGCGCGTAGCGTTTTACCTTCTCTCCATTGTAATAACCTGGTATTGAGATCATAGCCACGCAGTATCGTGCCACCTATAAACTTATGCTGCCATACCAGCATTCTATTATAGTGACGTATACGCTCGATCGCGCTTGCTGTCATATTCGAATCCTACCACAAATAAATAGGCAGCTTTCTGATACCGTAAGCATATGAATGACTTAAACACATATAAAGTCGCTCCTCTTACTATGGTTTTTCTTGTCGATGGAGACAGGGTGCTTACGCTTAAGCGGAACGAAGACAAGAAGATCTATCCAGGTAAAATCTCAGGCTTTGGCGGCAAAGTAGAGCCAGGCGAAACAATCGAAGCATCGGCCCGCCGCGAGTTCTTGGAAGAAGCCGGTCTCGAAGTTGACGAAATGAACTTCCGGGGTACATTTATCCGCGTCCTGGACAACGGCTACATCAACGAAATGTATATCTTTGTAGCCCGCGGTTTTAGCGGCCAACCACTTGAAGCTTCAGATGAAGGCGCTATCGAATGGCGGACCGTCCAAGACTTTATAGATAACCCCAACGTTGTCGATCACATCCAGCTGTATCTGGAGCAAGTAATTGCCGGTAAGGATTTCTATTGCGGCATCGCCCAGTACGACGAAGGCCACATGACGACCTACACCGACAACAAGTCCCACTTTGACGGCCGTCGCTAGCCTTCATTAGATACATGTCCTGTCCACGCTGCGCGGATCGTTCAGCTGTCGGGTTTGGTATCTTGGGTCGCCTGCAACACTGGCCCGCCACGGTCTAGCTTTATTGAGCGGTATATCAAGCCGCGGGTCGTCGCGGTTCAGTTCGGCAAATATAACACCTTGGTCTTCTTCAATCTGATTGATGTATTCGCCGTCTGGTCCTATGAGGCCGGATTGTATGAAAGGTGCTGTTTCTGTGGGCGTAGACTGCGCAACCCAGTAGTTATGGATAGCCGCATACGCCCGGGCTTTGGTATCGAAGATCGCATTGACTGGATATGACGAGAACAAGAGGCAGTCGATACCGAGTCTGCCGTACTCGATAAATAGCTCAGGGAAGTTAATCTCAACGCAAATGGTACAGCCGAACCGGTAGCCGTCTATATCAAAGACGATAGGCTCGTAGCCTGCGGTGTAGTACTTGGTAACTTCCGTGTACGAAATAAACCGTTTATCGTAACGGGTAACCAATTTGCCCTCATCTGAGATGATATACAGACTGTTATGCGGCCAGTTGGGTAGCGTCAGCGGATGTGACGAACCCAGTGCCACCCATAGCTTCAACTCACCAGCCAGCTTGATGACCGCCTCGAGTTCTTCACGCACTGCCTGCCAGTCAACTTCAGACCAGTCCATAATGGGGTTTTTAGCATAGCCGGACAGCATACCTTCGGGGAACTGCACAAGACGCGCCCCGCCCTTTGCAGCTTCGTACATGGCTTTACGTACTTCGACACCATTTTTACGGGCGTCACCCGTTATTGGCAATTGCGCGATGGCAATGCGAAACGGCCCTGTGGCCTTGTTTTTAGCGTTCATTTTGAACACCTCCTGTTATTTTTTGTTTTCTGCGATAAGTCCTCACACGACTTAGATTTTTAGCATAGCACCAACGAAAAAGACCCGGCAACTGCGGGTCTTTTTTCACATCAATGTAAGGTGTTGTTAGAGCAAGCCAAGCTTTTCGCTACATGCTGGCCATGCCTTCCAGCCTTGGCTGGCTTGGACTTTCTTAGCTATCTCGATCTGCTGTTCGCGACTAGCATCAGATGGCAATCCCGTGCCGCCATTGGCATCCCATGTGCTCTGGCGGAACTGAAGGCCGCCGAAATATCCGTTGCCGGTATTTGCAGACCAGTTGCCATTGCTCTCACACCCGGCAAGCTTATCCCATACGTCAGTGCCTGCCGGGGCAGTCACAACCGGAGGTGTTGGTTCGGGGATAGGCGTAGGCAATGGTACGGGTTTGTCTGGTGACAGCCGGTCTGGCAATTGCTCATCTGGTGCTGGTATCCGGATAGACTCGCCAGCAAAGATGACATTGGGGTCAAGAATGTTTGGGTTGGCATTAAAGATACGGGCGTACGTGGTGTCGTACTGGCCGGCTATGCTGCTCAATGTGTCACCTGGCTGTACCTGCGTGGTTCCTGGTCCGGCCATAGCGCTCGCACTCCCGCCAAGTGATACGAGTGCTGATGCAGTTACTGCCAACATGGCTCCAAACAGTGATAATCGTTTCATGTATGTTCTCCTTATGGGGATTTGTAATAGATACAAGGTCTTACCCTACACCCGCTCGTACGCAATGCCAGTAAGCTATTTCACATACAGAGCCTGTATACTTGTAAGCGATGAATAACCTTGGCGTACAATAGAAACCATGTTTAACCACACCCCTGACAATTACATCTGCCCCTTTTGTGCCTTTATGCAAGGAAAACCCGATAATTACAACACACCTGACGACATTGTCTATCAGAACGAACACACCACTGCGTTTATTTCGCCAAAATGGTGGACCAACAACCCCGGGCACGTCCTGGTAGTCCCTAACAAACACTACGAAAACATCTATGACATTCCAGAAGAAGAGATAGCCGAAGTCTATAAGACCGTAAAGCGTGTTGCTACTGCCATCCGAAGTACATACGACTGCCAAGGCACCTCGACACGGCAGCATAACGAACCAGCCGGTAACCAGGATGTCTGGCACTTGCACGTCCACGTATTTCCCCGTCATGAAGACGACCAGCTCTATCAGGGGCATACAAACAATGCGTTTGTCGATGCCCAAACCCGTGCGTCATACTCAGATAAACTTAAAGCCTGGTTCTCAAAGAGTACAGACTAGGCCTTGCGGTAATCATAGCTGGCGATCACGTCCAACGGGAATGCCCCACGGTGAGTGTAATGACCGACGGCGAATGGCGGGTAGGACGTAAATAGTTTGCCGTTCTTGGCCATATCGTACAGCTCTTCTTTAGCTACCCACCGTATTGACGGATGCTCGGCGCTTGGGGCAGGCTCCCCGCCAACAATCTTAGCGGCAAACACTGGTCCAGAGATATTGAGCTTGTCAAAAACTGCCTGGTATATACCGACAACACCGGTAAGTTCTACTACGTAGCCCGTTTCTTCCTTAGCCTCGCGTACTGCGGCTTCCATAAGTGTTTCGTGGGCTTCAACATGGCCGCCGGGTACGTTAAACAAACCCTCCCGGCCAGGTTTACCTTCTTCTACTAGAAGATATTTGTCGCCATCTATGATAAGCGTAGAAACTATTGCATGGTCTATAACGAGGTCTGTTTTCATATGACCCATTGTACGGTATATTGTCGCCTAGGATGACTAAACCAACACGCGCAGATCTTACCAAACATATTGCAGACATAGAAAAGGCTTTTGACACCACTGCAATCCTTAACCGTAAAGCAGGTTCGGACACGTCAATTGCCCGTTATTACCGCTTGAATAAGTGGGCATACAAGGTGCTCCATAGCAAAGAAAACTTTGTGCATATGGGCATTAGCCGCGACCAGGTATTCAAGCCAGATGATTTTTATGGCCAGGCTCGTGCTGTTCAGGAATCTATAGAAAGTTTACAAGCTACAGACGTACTGGAACTCGCTGCCGGCAAAGGCGCTAACGTCCGCTACCTAGCAGCCCGTAACCCTGGAATCCGCTTCTATGCGCTGGACCTGCCTGGGGGACATCTCCAAACAGCCAACCCGCCAACCAACGTGCAATTTACTTTTGGCGACTACCACAACCTTAGCCAGTACAATGACAGCTCGATGGACATCGTATATATCATAGAGGCGCTGTGCCATGCACATGACAGGCCACGCGTGATAACTGAAGTTGCCCGCATCCTAAAGCCAGGCGGCCAATTCATAGTCTTTGACGGATATACGACCAAGCCTCGTGCAGCCCTTGACGAGCTTGAGCTACTCGCCTCCGACCTTACCTTTAACAGTATGATGGTTGATACGAATGATATCTATTACGGCAATTTCAAAAAAGAGCTAGCAGCCAATGGCCTTGAAGTGACCTCTGAAGAAGAACTCTCTCCGTACGTCCTGCCAAGTATGAAGCGTCTCGAAACCAACGCCAGGCGTTTCATCGAGCATCCCCGTATAGCCAGACTTGTCACTAAGGTCTTATCTGACACCGTAACCGGCAATGCCGTGGCAGGATACCTTATGCCGATTACTACCGATATGGGCATCCACTGTTACTGGTATACTGCCGCCCGGAAAACAAAGTAGTCCGGCTTGCACGTAACAGCCGGTTATACCTTTTAAGAGCGCGGTAACACACCAAGTGCAGTCAAACGGTCAATGTGCGCTTTGTTTGCAATATCAAATTTACCGAAGTCCCCGAGTAGGAGCCGGGACGGGTTCGTCTGGGCGATCTGCCAACAGCGCGCATTACCCTCGACATATACGATGTCTTTACGGTACGCCCCGCCTTGGCCATTCGTTCCCTTGAGCACACGTGTAGTCATTGCCCACGCATTATCAGATGCTTCGTGGAAAACTTGCTTCGGATCTTCGTACTTCAAGGATGACCAGAGATTGTATGCTGCGTATATAACATCGTAGACCTCTTTGAAGTTGTACTTCCGCCCGCTCGCTCCAACACCGAGACTGATGCCAATATGCTTCACGATATTGTGCTGCCAGCTGCCATGCTGTTGCATAGCTTCAATTGAGCCTAAGACAACCTGTTCGCGCAAGTACGCCCTACCCTCATTACCATGTTCATACCGGTCCAATCCTATGGCAGCAAGCTGCAATGGACCGCGCAGGCCATTAGAGCGCTCTAGCAAGTGGCTGCCAAATTCATGAGCGACAACTCCCTTAAATGTCTTCGGCGATAGTGCATAGTTAACTGGTCTAAGTACTTGCTTGGTAATATGTTTGACTCCCCAGAAGCTATCGTCGGAATCGCCTATCATGTAATCCGAATCTATATTGCGCAGCACTTGCGAGATAATCGCGTCTCCATGCTCGGGGGTAATGGTGTGGTCAGGGATGGTTGTGCCGGCAAACAGCCGTTCAAAATACTCTTCATGTGCCAGTACGACATTACGGTAAGTTTCTTCGCTTGGGACAAGCAGCCGTATGTCACCTCGTAAATCGGGAACGGTATTAAGTACGTTGTTTGCCGCCCGCACTACGAGTTCATCAGGGTGCGTAAGCTGGTCTTCGGCAAACTTTCGCATCCATGTGCAGGTAGCAGCATGGACAGACGTATTCGGCATGCCGTATATAAATTCGTTCGCTTTCTCAAATGTATCTATATTCTGGTCATCCGCAGCAAACCACATGACACAGTTCGCCATCTGCTCATCTATCCGATCAAGGTACAGCGCCCGGAGATGCTCGTTATGCTCCTTCATCGCAATAGCATCACGCAGCTCCTGGAGTCCGGCGTACTGGTCCAGGAATGCTTCGCGGTATACATCAGAAGGCCTAAGGACAGGCAGCTCCTGATGGTTACTCTGCTCAAATTGCTGCCGCAAGTACTGCAGTTCAGCTTGAGGCGGCATTAAGTAGAGGTACAAGTCGTCAGGCAAATTGAAACGAAGCTCATTGCGCCATACTTGGTCAATCGGATCGTGTTTGGGTACGAGTAAGGGATGCATTACCGTTAATCTTATACCACTGCAGGAGCAGGCGCTATACGAGTTCGGTGCGCAACTCGTGGGAACCATCTGCTTTGGCAACTTCATAGTACAGGCGGTACTTGCCGCCTGCAGAAGGTACTATGTCGAGATAGCGCAGCGCCTTGCCTTCGGGGGATTCCGCAAAAGGCTCTCCGGTACCGCCAATAATAGTAAACGCGTCAGGGGTTGCGCCTACTGCAATGCCTGTGCGCTCGTCATAATTCTCTTCGGCTGATGCGCGGCCGTCATAGAATGCAACAATCATGTCATCGGCAAAATACACGGCAGTTATGCGGGCTCCGCGCTGGTCCCAAGATTCAGTCCGCGGTGAAAGTGCCATCCCTTCCTGCCATTGCCAGGTAATACCATCACCGCTTGAGGCATACCTGCTCCACATGCGGTCTTCCTGGTCCTTCACATCAAGCGGGTGCATTGTTGCCCAAAGATGCCATACACCCTCGCGGATAGCAATAACAGTATCCTTAACACCCCATTGCTCATCGCCTGGCAGCACTACTTTGCGCTCAGCGCTCTTGAAGTTGGCGGGATCATCAGATACTAGCAACTCCACCCGCCAGTGTTTGGTACCGGTCGTTGCGCAGCTGAGGTATAAGTGCCATGCTCCCTCTGCTGTACGCACCAATGTTGGACGCTCCAGTGATTCGGCGTCCATTTCTTCCTTGGTAATGATCTGGATGGTTTCAAAGTTGATCCCATCGCTGGATTTGGCAATTACCACTCCCACGCCGCGGCCTTGGGCAATGGGTTGGCGGTTACGGTATGCCAAGTATACGATTCCGTCATATTCGACTGCACTGGATGCGCCTACCCAAAAACCTTCTCCTGTGCCAGGTGATTCGATTGCCACCGACGAGTTTTCTAAGCGCGGCAGGAACCGCTTGGCGATCTCCAATGCCTTAGCGGTGTCGACAGATTCCATATACCCTCCTTGGATTTATTGTTACGTATATCGTACCACCGCCCGCTAGAGCGGCTTCTGCTACTATGTAGCTAAAGGAGACGTAACATGGCAGAAATGTACAAGGATTTACCCGTCTTATTCTTTACGGACCAGGCCTCGTGGCATGACTGGTTAGACGAGCACTGCACTGATCCAACCGGCGTCTGGCTCAAGTTCGCCAAAAAGGCTTCTGGCGTTATATCCCTCAATTATGCCGAGGCACTGGATGAAGCACTTTGTTATGGCTGGATTGACGGCCAGGCCAAAACCATAGACGAGGTGTACTACTTGCAAAGGTTTGTACCGCGCAGGCCAAAGGGCATGTGGTCCAAGCGTAATATCATGAAGGTTGCTGCCCTTACTGAGGCCGGGAAAATGAAACCTACTGGCATCGCCCAAGTCGAAGCCGCCAAGGCTGACGGCCGCTGGGACCAGGCGTACGACTCGCCAACGACCATGACAATGCCTGATGACTTCGCCGCCGCACTTAACGAAAACCCAAAAGCTAAAGAATTCTATGAAACGCTCAACAAGACTAATACATATGCTGTGCTGTGGCGCATCCAGACAGCACGGACACCAGCAACTCGCAAGGCCCGCATAGACAAGCTTGTTGCTATGCTCAACAACCAGGAAAAGCTCCATCTATAATCATTTCCTAGAGCATTATTTATGTATTCCTTGCAAGTTTATTGCGCGGTGTTAGAATAAGAATAATTTAACGCGAGTAGCATATGTCGGGAGAATCGTTACCCGGTGGGGCAAGAGTACATGAAACAGGTGTGCCGGAGCATGCTGATCGCGCAGTCGAGGTGCATCCCGAGCTACATACACATGAAGGCGAGGGTTCAGGCTGGCAAGGCGAAACTCGCGCCGAAGTGCGCGAAATACCAAGGAAACCCAGCGAACTTGCAGGTGAAAGATTTGGCAGTGTACTTGATGAAATGGCCCTCAGGTATGCTCCAGGTGGCGCCAGCGCAGACTGGGATGTGTGGCCGGCAGATCCTCGCAGCGGATCTCCAGTCCCTAGTATGATCCGGATCGGACGCGTCGGCAAAATGCGTCACCCAATACTCATCCCTGGCGTCGGACAAGGGTCAATTATTCTGGGCAACCCTAGTCTCGCACGTCCCGTTACCCCTACAGCACCCGAATATGGCCAGCATACCAGCCGCGAGCTTGTGAGGCGGGCACAAGCTGAAGCAACCGAAGATACAGACAGGCGGAACCAAGACCGTATCGCCCGGCTAAAAGCCGAGCATGATACTGCTGCCGTCGTGACAGCCAGCTATCTAACCCGCGCAGTCTGTTCCGTACAGTCAGGCAGCATGGAGATTGGGCTATATGACCCCCGTGACACAGGAGCCGCGTTTACAGGCTTTGGGCTTATGGCAGCTGAAGGCATGTACACGGTAGCGGGCTCGGGTGGCATTAGCGAACTGTTAAGCAATTTAAATAACGACATTACGTTGAGATATCAGAGCCACCTTGACGGTTTCCCGACACTTCGTGCCTATGCCGAGTACTTAGGCCAGCCGCCGCCAGTGCCCTACAAGGTGATAGCCCTGCTGGGCAACGGAGAGCAACTCAGTCCCCAAGACCAGAGATTACTAGATCACGCCATAGTGCACGCTTCTAGGGTAGGCATCACGTTGTTATTACATGGTTTTGGCCCATCCAATGCCCAAACACCCGCCCACTCAGTAGCCCTGGATACCGAGTACCGGAGAGCTGAAACATCAGCAGTTACACCGGACGAGTTCGGGTTCCATTTGGATCCGCCACCTACCCCTCAGATTATGTGGCATGCTGCACAAGGTGCTGTATATGGACTCAAGCAACGTGTCGCTATCGCCCCGCGGCCTCTTGAAGAAACAGCCCAAATACTACGGCCAACCTTAGCAGAGTACAGTGCGACCTTACCTTCCCGAAGGTACCGCCGGCGCTTTACCCAGGAGCTTCGTGGTATGCGCGATATCCAGAACAGCACGGCACATGTCGAGCGCACCTATCCGTTCATTCAACCTGAGTCCGTAGAGCAAGCCGAAATACAAACAGACAGGTTGTTGGAACGCGCAGGCAACCCGAGGGCCGCGCTGGACGAAGCACGCGATACGTTCAACACTGCTAGCGTTGACTACTTGCGCGCGCTGGCATCAGCCGCTGAGCTCAACCTGCACCGGGGACAATGGTCAATAGTTAACCGTACCCGGGCAATGCAGTACGGTACACCCGCTGGCGAAGTTACCAACCGGATGCTTGACAGGGCTATGGACCTCATCCGATATTCACGCGGCAGGAGCATGGCAGCCCTTCCTCACTTCATGCACGCCTATCTTGCCGAGCATCAGCCTGAGGAGCCACCAGCATGGATATACCAACATGCCGTTGATCATGGCGTACACCGCGGCGGGCTCACGCGCAACGAGGCTGCCCTAGAGGTAATCGTCGAGGACCTCGAGGCGACCTATGCAAGAGGCGCGCATAATGTAGAGTTGCGGGATGAAAGCGGCAGGCTCGATACCGAACTCGTAGAAGCACTTGCTGAACTCCGCCTTCTGCACTTGTACGGTTACAACCAGATGACCCCGGACGATGAAGCACTGAGGACACTCTTAACCAGGCGGGCAGAACTGCATGTCCGAGATATCGACCCCCTGCGCCTTCCACCAGGCGCACGCATAATGCAAGGTCTTGTTTTGCAGCATCTTGAAAGGATTGGCCGGACAGTTACAGCCGGTGACCGCGCCTCTACCGTAGCAGCTTCAGCCGGTGGCGCCCTAAGCAACCTTTGGTCAATGACTGGCATGGGCCGTGGCAAAAATGGCGAGGACGGCAAAACCGAAGATGAGGCTGCCACCAAAACCGAACAAGCCGGATCACAAACCCAGTAGATAAAAGCTCTGTTTTTCCGGATATGACTATGAAGTATCTAACACTTTTTCGTGCCATATCACCGTATAGTAATGAGTGACATCTAAGGAGAACTCCATGGTAGAAGCACTTAATACGGGCCACACTAGCATTACTATCCACGCCCCAGCCGAAAAGGTCTGGAACGCACTGACTGACGCAGGAAGTATTGAGCAATGGCTCCATGGCACTCATGTCGAGACAAACTGGAAGGTTAACAGTCCTATCACCTACCGGGGTGAATGGGAAGGCAAAACATATGAGGACAAAGGCACCATTATTGAGGTCGAGGCGCCTAAGCGGTTTAGGGCTACCTACTGGTCTGCTTTTTCTGGCCTCGAAGACAGACCCGAAAACTACAGCGTTGTCTCGTACGAACTAAAGGAGGAAGCTGGCTCGACCAAGCTCACTCTAACCCAAAGCAACACACCTACCGAAGATGATGCCAAGAATGTTGCCAAGAACTGGAGCGTCCCATTGCAAAAACTTAAGGAATTACTCGAAAAGAAGTAATTCCTCGGGTATCATTTGCTTATGAGTTCAATCCGTCTTATTCTTGGCAGCCAATCGCCGCGCCGCAAAGAACTGCTCGACAAAATGGGGCTAGCTGGAGCATACGAAGTTGTGCCGAGCGGTTTTGACGAATACCTTGACGACGAACGGCTACCGAATGAGGTTGCCGAAGAATTAGGCTACGGCAAAGCCCTGTGGGTCGCTGAACGCAACCCGGAAGCATGGGTAATCGGTTCCGATACTATCGTTACCGTAAATGGCAAACAGTTGGCTAAAGCAGCCACAATCGAGGAAGCGCGCGAGATGCTTAAACTCTGTGCCGAGCGGCCAAACACTGTTACAACTTCTATTGCCCTCGTGCAGGTCATACTTGAGCCGGGCGGCAACCATATAGTCAAACACCACATAGGCCACGAAGAAACTGTCGTACACTTTAAGCCTTATGATGACGAAGCAATAGAAACCTACCTGGCGACTGGCGACTGGAAAGATAAAGCCGGCGCCTGGGGCATCCAGAGCGGCGCACACACGCTTATCGATTACATTCAAGGCAATTACGACACGGTTGTTGGCTTGCCGACCCGCACGTTGGCAGAATACTTCATGCGGGTTGGCATTGAAGCTACGCCCGTGGACCTCGAGTCACCCGTTCCAAGCCGTTAGTGCTGGTGCATAAAATACAATTCCCAAAGTAAAGCCGTAAGCGCATACTTGGTTTACTATGAGCAAACTTATGTTGGAGACAGCTCAGGCGACTATCCGTGAAGCCGCCGAGCGCCTGGGTTACGACGAAAAAACAATTCAAGCATTATTAGAAGCTGAAGCCGAGCATATCTTCGAGATCGAAGTTAATGGCACGAGCTACCCTGCGTACCGCGTGCAGCATAACAGCAAATTAGGGCCATACAAGGGTGGCATCCGCTTCCACCCTGGTGTAAATATTTATGAAGTCCGCGCCCTGGCGACATTAATGAGCCTCAAAACGGCAGCCGTAGGACTTCCTCTCGGCGGCGGCAAAGGCGGCATCGCCGTAGATCCGCGCAGCCTCAGCCGTGAAGATGTCGAAGTGCTGGCCAGACGCTATGCACGGCATCTTTCACCGCACATCGGTTCCTCCAAGGATATTCCAGCGCCTGACGTCAACACCAATGCCGAGATTATCGACTGGATGGTAGACGAATTCGAAAAAACCACAGGCGATACCGGCAAAGGCAGCTTCACTGGTAAGTCTATGGGTAATGGCGGTTCCGAAGGCCGTGAAGCGGCTACAGGCCGCGGCGGTGTTATCTCCCTCATCGAATACCTCAAAGAAGCCGGCATAGCCGATAAGCAGCTCACTGTAGCCTTGCAGGGCTTCGGGAACGTGGGGTATTTCTTCGCAAAAGTCCTCAAGGATTATCCAAACATCAAGCTCATCGCTATTTCCAATAGCAAGCATACCTGGGTCCGCACCGACGGCGTTGACATTGATGATATTGTTTCTGGCACAGAAGGCATGCCCCGCCCTGAGCACTTGCACCAGCTGCAAACCGTCACCCCGCAGCCAGCACACGTCATTACCAGCATTAAGGCAGACATTCTCGTGCTTGCCGCTCTGGAAGACGCGGTCACTGATGAAAACGTTGCATCCGTACAAGCCGGCATCATCGTTGAACTAGCCAACGGCCCCGTAAGTAAGTCCGCGGGCCAGTACCTTTACGACAACGACAAAGTTATATTGCCCGACGTTGTCGCAAATGCCGGCGGTGTTATTGTGTCCTACCTCGAGTGGCAGCAAAACCTCTCAGGCGAACACTGGACTGAAGCGGCAGTAAATAAGAAGCTAGATGACATCCTCATCCCGGCCACAAAAGACATGATCAAGCGGGCGGAAGCGAAGAAAACATCCCTCAAACAAGCTGCCTTTGAAATCGCCCTCGAACGTATACTCAAAACAAAGTAAACGTGCAATAAAGCGGTTGTGCTTAGCCCCCGGTTAAGCTTATAATATTCCTGTATATTTGAAGTATTAAAGCACCGATCGAAAAGAGAGCGATGAGGATATTGATGCTTGGGTGGGAATTACCACCCCACAATAGTGGTGGGCTTGGCGTTGCTTGTTATCAGCTCTGTAAAGCGCTCTCAAAAAAAGGTGCGGACATCGAATTCGTTCTCCCTTATACTGCCGACCACAGCAATATTGATTTCATGGAAATTAACTCGGCACACCCGCAAGACGTACAGGCGGTGCTTAGTTCTGGTATCGCTTACGATAGCTTTAAGTACGTCAAACACACTGGCGAGGTCGAATATGTTGATCTGTTCGGGCAGTCTACTATCTTCGAAGAGGCCGTTGGTCGCATAGCCAAACTGGCTGCTTTTGACGTTATTCATGCACATGACTGGCTGACCTGCCGGGCTGCAATCCGCGCCAAGATGCTGACCGGCAAACCGCTCATCGTGCACTTCCATTCTGTCGAAGCCGACCGGGCAGGCACACCAATGGGAGGCAACCCTCTCGTTCGTGAGATAGAATCCCTAGCGCTGATGATCGCTGACCGGGTTATTGCTGTCAGCCAATATACTAAAGATGCAATCATCCGCGAATACGGCATACCAGCAGACAAAATTGTTGTCGTGCACAACCACTCCAATCCTGACGACCTTATTCCTGATGAAGGTGGCGAAAACGTTTACAAATACCTCGCCGAGATGCGCAAACTCGGCTACCGCGTAGTCGTAAATGTGGGCCGGCTGACTATCCAAAAGGGATTGCCTAACTTGCTGCGGTCCTTCCAGATTGTCCTGCAACACAACCCCAAGACATTCCTACTCATTGTCGGCTCAGGGGAACAACAATTTGAACTGATCCAGCAGGCTGCAGACCTTGGCATTGCCAACAATGTCTTCTTTGCCGGATTCCAGCGCGGCAAAAAATGCCGTGACGCATATACCGTCGCCGACTTGTTTGTTATGCCATCAATTTCTGAGCCGTTCGGCCTTACCGCCCTGGAAGCTATCGGCTACGGGACACCTGTACTTATCAGCAAACAATCAGGCGTATCAGAGATGATCAAGAACGCGCTTAAAGTGGACTTCTGGGATATCCATGACATCGCCAACAAGATCGTGTCATTGGTCCAGAACGACGCGCTCCGGGATGAATTGCATGCCAATTCGCACCGTGAATACATGAGCCACAGTTGGATGGAATCAGCTGACAAGTTGTTCGATGTTTACCACGAGCACACGGGAGTGCACCATGGGTAAAGCCATCGTCATGTACTTGCACGTGCACCAGCCGTACCGCGTGCGTCACTATAGTATTTTTGATATTGCCAACAACCACAATTATTTCACTGCCGACTACCATGACCGCACTAACAACGAGCGCATCGTACACAAGGTTGCTGAGAAGTCATACATTCCAACCAACCGCCGCTTGCTTCAACTCCTCAAAGACCACCCTGAGTTCCGCCTAAGCATGTCCATCACCGGTACCGTGCTCGAGCAACTCGAAAAATGGTCGCCCGAGGCACTGCAGTCTTTCAAGGAACTTGTAGCTACGGGCCGCGTCGAAATCGTTGGGGAAACGTACCATCACAGCCTGGCATTCTTCTATTCGCGCACTGAGTTCGAAGCACAGGTGCAGATGCACCGCGAGAAGGTGCAGGAACTCTTTGGCCAGACACCTAAAGTCTTCCGCAATACCGAGCTCGCCTACAACAATGACCTGGCTTACTGGGCAGACCAAGCGGGATACAAGGGCATCTTGGCCGAAGGCTGGGATAAAGTACTAGGTTGGCGAACGCCTAACTATGTCTACCAACCAGCCTACACCGACAATATACGCCTACTCATGAAGAACTACCGCCTCAGCGACGACATTGCCTTCCGGTTTGGCGACCGCAATTGGAGTGGCTGGCCATTGACTGCCGACAAGTTTAGCAACTGGCTGAACGACACTCAGGACGCCTCAATATTCAACTTATTCATGGATTATGAGACCTTCGGCGAGCACCAGTGGGATGAGTCAGGTATCTTTGACTTCCTGTCACACTTGCCACAACAGTGGCTAGCCCACAACAACAATAGCTTTATGACTGTCAGCGAAGCCATTGACGCTTACGAGCCGGTTGACCGCGTTGATATGCCGCACACCGTAACGTGGGCCGACACTGAGCGCGACCTGAGCGCCTGGTTAGGCAACAATATGCAGATCAGTTCTATCCACGGCATCTACGCCTTGGCTGATAAGATCCTCGGTACTGGCGACCTTGGCCTCATCGAAGATTGGCGGCGCCTGCAGACCTCCGACCACTTTTACTATATGTGTACGAAATGGTTTAATGATGGGGACATCCACGCCTACTTCAGCCCGTACGAAAATCCTTACGACGCCTTTATCGCCTACATGAACACACTCCACGACCTCAGGATGCGTCTAATCCAGAAAGGAATCAGCCCATGAACATGGGACGGCCGATTATTTTGGGGAATGGCAGCCTAACCGTTGGGTTGGGTGAATTTGGTTTGGTCCATGATTTCTACTACCCCTACGTTGGCCTCGACAACCTGACCAATGCCCGCAGTATGCGCCACAAGATCGGCGTTTGGGTGAATGGACAGTTCAGCTGGATGGACGACGGGACCTGGGAAATTGTGACTGATTTTGAAGCCGACGCGCTGATCAGCGATGTAACCGCCCGCCACAAGGAATTCGGTATCGAGCTTGCGTTCCGCGACTTCGTAGACACTGATTTTAATGCTTTTTGCCGCCGGGTGAGCGTCACTAATCTTACTGACCACTATCTTGATATCCGGCTGTTTACCCACCAGGTATTCCAGATTTCCCGCGGCGGCCGCGCCGATACGGCAATGTTTGTTCCAGACGAGAATTACATCCTCGATTACAAAGGCCGGTGTGCCTTGCTCGTATACGGCCAGACCCAGGACGGGCACAGCCATGACCAATATGCAATTGGCAACTATGGCATCGAAGGCAAAGAAGGCACCTACCGTGATGCTGAGGATGGGGAATTATCCAATAACGCTGTTGAGCATGGCGGCGTTGACTCGGTCATGCGCTTTCCCTGCGCCCTAGCCGGCGGCGAGAAGACGCGTGTTGACTACTGGATCGTAGCCGCAGACTCGCAGTTCTCAGCCGAAAAGATCCACCACCAGTTCCTCAGTGAAGGTCTCGAGCGGCGCGAAGACGTCACCCGCCAGTACTGGCAGACATGGCTGGCAACTGCCTCTGGTGCAATACATGTCCTTGAAGCAGATCATGCCAAATTCCTTAAGAAGTCTTTGATGGTCATCAAGGCGCACACCGACAAACGCGGCGGTATTATCGCCAGCGCTGACTCTTCGATCTATAACTTTGGCCGCGACTACTACAACTA
>Ga0075366_10000217_pt1 | contig 25353 bp, 23 predicted proteins | sample EndMethybrTD3031_FD_72351 | JGI IMG/M metagenome (GOLD analysis project Ga0075366, IMG submission 72351) | Populus endosphere microbial communities from Tennessee, USA - Endosphere MetaG P. TD hybrid TD303-1 | ecosystem: Host-associated > Plants > Roots > Endosphere | place: USA: Tennessee...
CGTTTGTTTGTCTCATCCAATTTTGTTAATCGTTCTGTGACGTCTGATATCAACTTGGAGCTGGCCGTAAACTGTTTCATAATCGACTCACGCATTAGTTCTTGATTACGGTCCATGCGCTGCGACATATGAACCTGGAAGCCGTCCTTGAATCGATTAATATCATCACTCAATTTTGTAAGGTCTTGCTTAATCAGCAATGCTGCCTGAGTGTCTTGCTGTGGTGCAGGCTTGCGCATTTGCATTATCAAAAGCACAATTAAACCAACACACAATATCCCTAAAAGAATTACCACCGCTATCATAGTGCTCGTATTATATCCTCTTTTGCTTATTTAGTCTTGGTGGCATTAAAAAAGACCCAGGGATGTCCTAGGTCTGGTGGAAGTCTCTCACTTCCAAATTCATTGTATGCCCAGCTAGAGCTTTAGCACAAGCGTTTTATCCACAGGCGTCAGTCAATTCGTAAAAATACGCGCAGTGACTGAGGTAGGATACGGATAGAAGCCACTATAGCCGTCCCCAATGCCAGGCCGCCAAGCACATCAAGAGGCAGATGCACGCCCAAGTAAACGCGGGAAAAACCAACCGCCACTACAACAAGTGGCACAATGATGCGCCACTTAATTGAAAGGTATGGCAAAAAGGTCAACATAATAATAGTTGCAATCGTGGTATGTCCGGATGGAAAACCCATACCCGTTTCTTGGACGCGATTATGAATATCCGCGAATAGCTCGAAGGGTCGCTCTCGGCCAACAATGTGCTTAACTACAAACGCTGCCGCATATCCACAGAAAACAGATAGCGCCAGTCGCCAAGCTAAACGGTAAAAACGAGCAAAGAATGATCCGACAACGGCAACTACTGCCATCCAGGGGCTACCCAATAGCGTAATCCACTCCATGGCTTTTGACCAACCATTCGGAAGATCATTAATCGCCCTCGAGAGTGAGTGCTCCCAGCCTGGCACGCCGCCTAGTGCTATGCCTGCCGAAGCAAGAAGCAATGCCGCAGAGATTGCGAAACCGACCACATACAAACGAGTGTGGCCTTTATAAATAGCTGTATCAGTTTTTGCTGCCATATTTTTACCCTAATTTTGTAGATTTATATAAAGTATACCATTTTAGCCTAGTCGTTTTTGCTGCCATTTTCGAGTGCATGAATCGCTGGATGATCCAGGCCAAAATAGTGTGCAATCTCGTGCCAGACAGTATGCTTTACTTGTCTCCGCAGTTGATCGTAGTTATCTACATATTCCAGCACAGGATTCTTGAAAATCGTTATCTTATCAGGTGGCAAATTGGTCATGCCCTGCCTCCGCGCTAATGGCACTCCTTCGTATAGACCGAACAAGCTTTGGTCGTCACGCAGCCGCAACTTTTCCCTCTGGTCAGGAGTTGGCTCATCGGCATACACTATTGCCACATTTTTGACAGCGTCCATATGTTCGCGAGGCAGCTCGTCCATCACCTCGGCAATAAGCGCCGAGAATGCTTCATCAGAAATTTCAATCATAGTCTTATTGTAACCTCTGCGTCCATAACAGAGGTAATTATTGTTAGTATTCTTACATCTTATATGGTTCGCCTGGAGTAATAATGGAGATGTAAACAGGAGACGTATATGAATATACTGGCATGGATAGTTCTAGGAGGTCTAGCTGGCTGGATCGCCTCGATGTTCGCCGGGAACAATGCCGAGCAAGGCATCATTGGCAATATTATTGTCGGGATACTAGGCGCCTTTATTGGTGGCTTTCTCTTCAATGTGCTGGGCGGCGAGGGCGTAACTGGGTTCAACCTCTGGAGTCTGATTGTGTCGGTTATAGGCGCAACGCTGCTCCTGTTTATCGTCCGCGGCTTTAGACGCAGTTAGCGTAGCATGCGAATGTAAAAGCCCCGCTACTAAGGCGGGGCTTTCTTTATGGCTCAATAAATCCCGTATCAAAGAGTGCATACATCCAGTCAGAATAGTTCTCCATGCGGTCTCGCAAAACCTGCATTGACCAAGTCTGAGTGAAGTCTGCTCGTGCCAATAGTTCATCTACGTCACGAAGCTCTTGATCAGTCATAAGCTTATTGTCTGCCGTGGCCTCAATAGCAGTTTCCGTGCTCACTTGTAGCAAGCGAACCGCATTTGGCTCAAGGCCGGTGCGAATACTGACAAGACTAAGCCGACTCTTCTTGCCCATCGCCGAAAGTGACGTAGCAATGATAATCTGCGTAGCTTTTTCTTCAGGCTTGGCCGGAGCAACACGGCCAATGTTAAAGCCGATATCCATGCCATTGTCCATCTGCTCATGGTAATCAACCATGCCCGGTGTGGCACGAATCAGCTCGATCCTATCCAGTACAAGTTTTCGTAGATTTGCTGAGACTGGCGTAGGATCTGATGTCATAGGTAGATTATACTTTCTTTTCGCGCTTACGTTTGTTTGGATCAAGTTCGCGCTTACGAAGGCGCAAGCTCTTTGGAGTAACTTCGAGTAGTTCGTCGTTCTCAATAAAGTCTAAACATTCTTCAAGGCTAAATACAACAGGTGGCGTTAGCTGAACCACACCATCACTACTGGAACTACGCATGTTAGTAAGGTGCTTAGCCTTACATACGTTAATTTCCATATCTTCTGAACGAGTGTTCAAGCCAATAATCTGACCAGCATATACCTTCTCGGCAGCACCTACAAAAGTAGTACCACGAGCTTCAGCGTTCTGAAGGGCATAAGGAGTAGTAACACCTGCTTCAAATGAGATGAGCACACCGTTACGGAGCTGCTGTAATGCAGGTCCTAAAGGCTGGTAACCAGTCATCAAGCTGTTCATTACAATCGTGCCCTTGGTGTTGGTCATCAAGATGTTACGCATACCCAAGAGTGCACGAGTTGGCAATTCGTAAACCAACTTAGTTACGCCCTTAGGAGTAGCAAACTGCTCCTTAAGAGTTGCACGTCGCTGGCCAAGCTCCATCTGTACAGCACCGACGTGCTCAGCAGGAACCTCGATAATAACTTCTTCAAGTGGCTCCATGGTCTGGCCATCTTGTTCGATAGTCACAACCTGTGGACGGCCTACTTCAAATTCGAAGCCTTCACGACGCATAGTTTCAATAAGCACACTAAGGTGCAATTCACCACGACCAGATACGCGGAAACCAATACCTTCATCAGCAACACGCAAACCAACGTTGGTCTCGAGCTCCTTAGTAAGGCGGTCACCGATCTGACGGCTCGTAGTAAATTCACCTTCCTGACCCTTCATTGGAGAAGTGTTAGGGCCGAGGTAAATCTGAAGTGTAGGAGCTTCAACTTCCATAACAGGCAAAGCTTCTGGGTTTGCTGCATCAGCAATAGTTTCACCAATACGAGCATCACCAATACCGGTAAGCTGTACGATGTCACCGGCTACACCACCAGGTACCTCAAACTTGCTCACACCGTGACTCATGAATACTAGGTCAACTTTGGCCTTGCTCATGGTGCCATCAGCTTTACAAAGCGTTACTTGGTCGCCAGGCTTAACACTACCGCGAGTAATACGGCCAATGGCGTACTTACCCTTGTAGGTGTCCCATGCAAGTGCAGTAACAAGCATTTGGAAGGGCTTGTCTACTTCGATTGCTGGTGCAGGAATGTTTTCGATAATAGCGTCGAAGATGCAGTCTAGGTTACCATCTTCATCTGGGTTGGCAGGAGGTGTGGTCCATGCTTTACCAGCACGGCCAATGGCGTAGTACACAGGATAGTGTAGTTGGTCTTCGTGGACAGCTAGCTCCAAGAAGAGGTCGGCTAGTTCGTCCTCAACTTCTTTGATGCGGCTAGCAGGCTTGTCGATCTTGTTAATGATCACAATTGGCTTCAGCTCAGCAGCAAGCGCCTTACCAAGTACGAACTTGGTCTGTGGCATTGGGCCTTCCTGGGCGTCAACGATCAAGATAACACCGTCAGCCATGTTAAGCGTGCGCTCAACCTCACCACTAAAGTCGGCGTGGCCTGGGGTGTCGATGATGTTAATACGATATTCGTCGTGCTGTACAGCAGTTACCTTAGCGGTGATAGTAATACCACGCTCGCGTTCCTGGTCACCACTGTCCATGATCAGTTCCTGGCTCATTTCAGCCTGGTTGTCACGGAAAGTCTTAGATTGTTTTAGCAAGCCGTCTACTAAAGTAGTCTTACCATGGTCAACGTGTGCGATAATCGCAATATTGCGGATCTTTGTTGGATCCTGTGTATTCTGTGCCATAAAAAATACGCTCCTAGCCAGCGTTTGTAATATATTAGAAATATTATAGCATAAGCTTACGTTTTTCTCAAGGTGTTCATCTCTGTTGCTTTTAAACGTTTACGCTATTGCCTATAATCAGCTGTACATGATTAACAGCACATCGACTTTGATTTTAGAAACGTTATTCTTTGTAGCCTTGTCAGCTACTTGCTCGGGATTAAATATTGCCCTTATGTCACTCGAGGTAGCAGACCTCAAGCGTAAGGCCAAACTCGGCAATAAGGATGCCCAGCGGGCACTCCCTCTCCGCAAGAACGTACACCTTACACTAGCAGCAATTCTGTTTACTAACGTCGCAGCGGTGTCTGCTACTTCCTTGTTTATGGAGAGTAAGCTAAACGGATTATTGGCAGGAGCGCTTAGCACACTTTTGATCGTAGTATTCGGTGAAATCCTGCCGCAAGCCTTCTTCTCGTCGCGCGCGTTACACTTCTTTGCTCTGTTCACACCCCTGCTGCGTCTTATGATATTTATTACCTATCCAGTCTCGAAGCCATTGCAATTGTTGTTAGATAAATTATTTGGCCAAGAACGAACTCGTTTACAAACCCGCCACGAACTAGGCTTGTTGATTAGCGAGCATCTGGGCCACAGTGAAAGTGAGCTAGACGAAGACGAAGTTGAGATCGTACGCGGCGCCTTACAACTGAGCGAAAAACGAGTCCGTGATATTACAACCCCGATTCGCACTGTCTATTGGCTTACACCTGAAACCGAGATTAATAGCCAAACTATTAGCGAAATTAAACGGCGCGGTTGGAGTCGTATGCCGGTATTCAACAAGCAGCGCACCACTTGCTACGGCATACTACTCATGAAAGATTTGGTAGACATCGACTTCGAGGAGACGCCAATGCTCGTTCAAGACCTTACCCTTTATCCCGTCCAAGTCGTCGGTAGTATGACCGCTCTAGACACGCTATTCCGTAAGTTTATTGCTGGCGGTACGCACTTAATACCTGTCGAGAAAGATGACCATATCATTGGTGTTGTAACAATCGAAGACCTGCTCGAAGAAATTGTCGGCCACGAGATCGAAGACGAAACTGACCGCGCCAAACGAGTTCCCGCCCCTAAACTTTTGCGCCGTAAAAAATAGCTTTAACTATTTATTTAGTAGCTTTAACTTTAGGCTGCTGCGCCTTCGAGATATCTTGCAGGCTCATAATGAGCGTGCCGAAACCTAACCAATAGGCCATCATCATCACCAAGATACCGGCTAACGGCAGGTAGTACGCAGTAACCAAGATGAGCGTACCCACAAATACAAGCATGTACGGATTCTTCTGACGGCTCAGTACCTTTTGTCCTACATAGTAAGCGACAATAGGACCACTGAGTAATACGCCCATAATCCAGGCAACCAGTATAAATATTACGAGCGGCACACCAACTAGTGAAAGCGCCAAGCCTAGGCAAATTACCGGGATAACAAAGCTAGCGATTACACCAGTAAATAAGACACGTCCAAAGTTCTCGGTGATACGATTTGTCTGTTTGGTCAGGAACTTCGGGAAGAGGTACACAAGGCTAAGGGCTATAGCTAGTAAGCCAACGAGCATAAATACATAGGTTACAAAATTGAAACGACTAATAGCGCTCCCGCGGCCTTTGGTCGACTTCACTTCTGTAGTCTTACCAACTACTTTGGCACCATTGTCGATTTTTGGCTTACTGCTGCTTGTGTATTCCAGGTTGCCGGCAATTGCAGCACTATTCTTTAGGTGTATGCTAGAGCCGCTGGTTTTTACATTACGGCCAATCTTGCCATTAAAGATAATGTCCGTGCCGTTTACGACCGCATCACGAGTCACGGCACCCTTAATATTGAGGGCACTACCGCTTGCCGTTAGGTCTTGGCCAACCTTGGCGTTGGCATCGAGCGAGAAACTCATCGCTGCTACCGTTACGCTACGGGCGATATCTGCATCAATACTCACCATTTGGCCAGCAACACGAATATTGCCGTTAACTTTGCCAGAGATCGTCACGTCCTGGCCTGCGCAAATAACATCACCGTTAACCGTGGCATCAATGGTTACCTTTTGACCGGTACAGAAAACATCACCGTTAACTGTACCGTTAATGTCAACCGTCTTACCTGCACTATACAGCGAACTGTTGATCGTGTGACCTTCATCTACGTTATTAGTAAATTTCTGCGCATGCGCAATACTCGTCCAACCCAATACAGGCACAATCGCCAGTGCCAGCACCGCAATCATCATTTTTAATCTCTTCATAGCAAGCCCCTCTTATTACCTCTATTGTAGCACTCTGTATAATAGAAAGGATGGCACAACCGCTTGCAGAGAGGATGAGACCCGAAAGCTTAGACCAAGTCATTGGTCAGAAGCATTTATTAGAGCATGGCCAAATTATTAGGCAAATCATAGAGCGTAAGCAGCCCACCAGCTTAATTTTATGGGGGCCACCAGGTACTGGTAAAACCACGCTAGCTCGAATCATTGCCCGCGAAACTGATGCTGAGTTTGTAGAACTCAGTGCAGTCACGGCCAAAAAAGCTGATGTCGAAAAAGTCGTAGCCACAGCTCAGGTCAATAATCGCCTCGGTATGCGGACAATTCTTTTTGTAGACGAAATCCATCGCTTCAACAAAGCGCAGCAAGATGCTTTTTTGCCGCACGTAGAAGACGGAACCATCATACTAATTGGCGCTACTACCGAAAACCCTAGCTTTGAAGTAATCACGCCACTACTGAGCCGATCTCGTGTACTGGTCCTCGAACCACTAAGTAAAGATGAGATCGTTGAGATCATCAAAAAAGCGGCCAAAGCCGAGAAGTTAAACGCCAAACGCCTGCCGGCGAAAAGCATCGACTTACTGGCTGAGATATCTGGTAGCGATGCGCGCGTAGCTCTAGGCAACCTAGAATTAGCAACACAGCTGACCGACAAAACCATTACACCAGACATCATTACAACAGCCGCCCAAAAGCGTGTACCTGGTTACGATAAGGCCGGTGAAAATCACTACAACATCATCAGTGCCTTCATTAAATCGATGCGAGGCAGCAATGCTGATGCCGCCCTCTACTACATGGCTCGCATGCTCCAAGCAGGCGAAGATCCCAAATTTGTGGCCCGACGAATGGTAATTTTTGCTTCTGAAGATATCGGACTGGCTGCACCAGCTGCACTCAATCTGGCCGTCTCAACCTTCCAAGCAGTGGAGCGCATTGGCATGCCAGAATGTGAATATAACCTATACCACTGCGCAACCGTCTTAGCCAAAGCACCCAAATCTAGAGTCGTTGCAAGCGCCATGATGAACGCCAAGACAGCAGCACGTGAGCATCCAGATCTTCCTGTTCCGCTCCACTTGCGCAATGCCCCTACTAAGCTCATGAAAGATTTGGGCTACAACAAAGGCTATAAATGGGAAGCAGACTTCAAACACCAAGAAGGCTTTCTGCCTTCTGAGATTCAAGACCTGAAAATCGTCGAATAATTATACTTTGCGTAAGTGCACACGGAGTAGCTGCAAATAGTAACTTGGTGAGAGCTTCTTTTGATCCTTGCCAAGTTTTACATCCAGAACGACATTAGCCAGTACGTGCAATAGGTTAATCGTAATGATTCCCGGCGCCACGATCGCAACCGTACCCGGATAGTAGGTCTCGAACAGCAATGCTAGGATTATTGCCGTGATACCATTTTGCTGTGCCAGGGCTATATGGAGCCTATCCTTTGTTGGTAGTTTCTTGGTGAGCAGTAGTCCTACGATTACTTGTGCACAGTAGGCTACGAATCCCAAGGCTATACCTGGCAGGACATTGATCCCATTCACTAGCAAGATACCGAGCATTACAGCAGCCATATGCAACGCCCAAGTAACAAAGCGCGAAATAAAAGCTTCGATTGGTGGCCTAAGGAAAAGCCCAATAAGGGCGATGCCCAGCATCCAGAAGTAGTACACTGCAATGGATAACGCGCCAAGTAGCAGCCCATATATGCCCAATGCTACGAGCAGGACGACTACGATATTAGCTGCCTTAGCATGGTGCTTCATAAGTCGCCACAGTACAAATATACCGGCCGCGAATAACAGGTTTATAACAGTTTCGAGTAAATACCCGCTTATCCCACCAGCCTGCATCGTTCCCCTAATAGGATGCCAATCTACGCCAGTAGCCGACGCCAGTAACATCGGTGCATACAGCGACATAATGACTGTCATAGGATCATCAAATGACGCCCAAGCACCTAAGATAGCTTTGGCCTTTTTGGACATACGGTTACCTTTCATGAGCGCCGCCGTAGAAAGCGGATCAATCTGAGCGACGATAATACCCAAAATAAAACCAAATGGATTATGCAAAATAAGCGCCATGGTCGTACCAATGATCAATGCCTTTAACAAAACGCCAATAGTAATCGCGCGCAGTATCAGACCCAGGTGCGTCCGCGCTTCCTTTAGCGAGATACCATATGTACTGCTGTATAGGCCTGCAGCAAGTAGCGTAGCCACAGTCAGCATATACCACTGACTGTTTTGGACGCCCTGGAATCCAAAAACCATAGCTACCGATAAACCGCCTAGAATAAAAAGATATAAAGCCATGTTATAAGTCCATAAGTTGTATTATTTGCTTCATTTATGTACAGCCTGGACGCTGTTGTTGTGCCAAGGTCTCATCATAATACCTACAGCATGTATCGTAAACCCTTTACATGAGCGGTATAATATAATTGTATGAAACGAAAGATTGGCACATTAGTGCTTTTTGTTTTGCTAGTCCTCACCGTCGTTGCGCTCAAGCACATCGATGTACCAGCAGCCACAACTGTCGGTAGTACGGGCGAAGTAAAACATACAACCAACTAGAATATATACGAAGAGACACCACTTATCCGGTGTCTCTTTTATGTCAAAAATACACCCCTATTCTGCACGGAATAGGGGTGTATTTGATAGCGTTTTTGGGATTTTGTTTTAGATTTTAGCGATTTTTTCCCATGGCAGATCCTTCTTGCCGAAGTGCCCATAGGCAGATGTCTGACTATAAATTGGACGAGCCAAATCAAGTTTTTCGATAATTCCCTTAACCGAAGTATCAATTAGTTTGTCTTTAAACTGATGTAGCTCTTCTTCACTCACCTTGGCAGTACCAAAGGTTTCGATAGTCTGCATGAGCGGACGTGGGTGGCCAATCACATAGGCCAAACCGACTTCACATTTGTCCGCAAGACCAGCTGCCACAATGTTCTTGGCAATATAGCGAGCAGCATAAGCACCTGAACGGTCAACCTTACTCGGATCTTTGCCGCTAAATGCACCGCCGCCGACACGAGCGTAGCCGCCATAGGTGTCTACAACAATCTTACGGCCAGTTAAACCAGCATCAGACTCGGGACCAGGTATATGCCAAAGACCAGTACCGTTAATAATAACGTCCTCATCTTTTGGCAGATCAAATTTGTAGTGGTCTAGTACTGGCTTGATTACTGCAGCGATCAGTTCTTCACGTACCTGTTCGTGGGTAATTCGCTCGTCGTGAGCTACGGCAGCGACCAGTTTTTCTACCGCCACAGGCTTATCGTCCTCATAGCGAACAGTTACTTGTGCCTTACCGTCAGGACGGAGCCATGCAAGCGTGCCTGCTTCGCGGGCGTGATCAATACGCTTAGCTAGCTCGTGGGCAAGAGCAATTGGCAGTGGCATAAGCTCTGGTGTTTCCCTGCAAGCGTAACCAAACATCATGCCTTGATCGCCTGCACCGTCCTGATCTACGCCCAGCGCAATCTCTGGAGACTGTTGGTGAATATCATTACTGAAGGTTGATTCCTGCGAGAATCCCCACTCAGGCTTGGTGTAACCCAAGCGCTCAACGGTCTCGCGAACAATCTGTTCGTAGTCAATTTTTGCTTTGGTCTTAATCTCACCGAATAGGCAGATCTGGTTTGCACCAGCAACCGTTTCGATACCAGTCCGCGAATGTGGATCTTGTTTTAGGGCAGCATCTACAATTGCATCACTGATCGCATCACAGATCTTGTCTGGATGGCCGGCACAAACAGACTCGCTCGTAAATAAACGGACTGCTTTTGGTTTTGACATATCAGACGTTCCAATATGCCCCGCGGTACTCGACAACAATGAGCCAGCTCCTTGTTGTTTACGTTCCTTGGTCATAAAAATATCCTTTCTGCGCTGACTACCAGCAAGAAAGGACTTATCTTTGAGGAGACAAATATCTTCCCCGCTACTATCAGGCGGGCTAGATGGAGCACCTTACGAATAACGCAGGTTGCTGGCAGATCGACGAGCTAGTACTCTCCCTGCCTCTGTATATTTCTTAATTGTTAACTCCCGCATCGTACCATGCGATCCTGTCGCGAGCAAGTCTAGTAGTTGTCGCTGGCAATCCGTCCTAGGGCAACCATATGTTTTTCTCGGTATTCAGTAAACTTCTTCTTACTCAAACCATTACGGTTGATAAACATACCCATACGTTCACTACCAATATAATGCGGAAGCATGACATATGTTGCACCGAGGTCATACAAATCAGTTGCTTGGTAATGGTCGTCGGCATGGCAAATGAATACAACATCTTTGTTGTGATGCGTTACATAATGCAGTAGTGACATATTTACCTGTTGATCGGTAATAGTACTCACAATCAATTTAGCTTTGGCGATATGTAATTCGCTGAGTAGCTCCGGATCGGTAGCATCCCCATACAATGATTCAATGTGTTGTCGGTCGAGTAACTCAATAACGTCGGGGTTATAGTCAACTACGATGAACGGCTTACGCATGCTACGGAAAGTTTTTACAAACTCGTGACCTCCTTTCTTGTAGCCAAACAAGATCAGTGGATAGCGCGTCGCTCGGTGTTCGTGCTCTTTGGTCTCGGTTCGCTCGAAGACACGCAAGAAGTTCTCGATCTTGCGGTAGATACGATTATCATACTGCATCAGATATGTCGACGAGGCGATTGTAATCAGCGCCACTAGGGTGATTACCGCAGTGACCTGCTCGCTCACCAAATGAGAGCTATACGCCAAAACTGTCAGAATAATTGAGAACTCACTAATTTGCGAAATGTTAATCGCCGCTTTAAAACTAGTGCGCTTGGTGTAGCGCAAGAATCCTAGCGAGCTCATGGCTGCCAACGGCTTCAGAATGATAACTAGTAGTGAGAGGACGATCGCTGGTAGCAATGCCGAACCCAAGTGTGAAATATTTAGGCCTTCGCCCAGAACTACAAAGAAAAGCACAATAAAGAAGTCGCGCAGTGGGCGCAAACGTGATGCGATCTCAGCACTATATGGCAATGGCGCCAACATAACACCGGCGGCCAAAGCACCGATCTCGATCGAGAAACCAGCCTTACTCACTACAACCGCTACGCCGAACCCCCAGGCAATCGCGAACAAAAACAGCATCTCTTGGCTACTAGCCATATATTTGCTGAGCTTGGGTAGAATCTTGAGGCTAATAAAACTAAACAGCGCGACTAATCCAATGCCCTTGGCAGCCAGTACAGCGACTTCTTGCACCCCAAGCGAATTGCCCGATCCCGCAGCTGCCACAAACAACAGTGCCAGCGTGGCCACTAAGTCGTCTAGCAAGATAACGCCAATAGCGATCTGACCATGAATGCGTGTCAGCTCTTTTTTATCACTCAAGACCTTGGCAATAACAATAGTACTACTGAAGAATAATGACAGTCCGATAATCAGCGATTCGGTAGTTGTAAAGTGAAATAACAGTCCCGCGCCAAAGCCCGCCGACCCAACAACCAGCAGTAACGCCAGAGCGGTAATAAATACTACTCGCCCCATATGTCTGATGACTGCCGCATTAAGTCCTAGGCCGATAATGAAAAGTAGTAGAGCGATGCCAATATCGCTAAATGTGTCGAATGCCCCATGGTCTTGGATGAGCTTAAAGGCCGAAGGGCCGACAATGATACCAGTGAAGATGTGACCAATAATCAAGGGCTGTCTGAAGGCGCGCATAATGAGCGACATACCCGCCGCGACCACGAGCACAATACTCAGCTGCAAAAATGCGTCACCGTGCACGCCTTACGCCCTGCCCCACTCATAAACCCTAATCATCACTATCTATTATACAAACAATAAGCATTATCACGGCATACAAATATCTGGTCGTGCTATGCTGAAATAATGACGAAAAGAGCAACAAAACTACAGCTTTTCCTAAAAGACAATAGCTTATCGATTGTCATGTTCAGCCTCTTTGCAGTTTTTCTTATCGGACTTAGCATTACTGGCTTATTCCAGAATAACAACGAACGTATAATCCATGGATGGGAGCCGCAATCGTACAGCAAATACATAACAAGCGGTAGCTTTGTTGAAGCCGTATTCGAAAACTGGGAAAGTGAATTTCTGCAGATGGGCACTTTAGTCGTTGCTACTATTTTTCTTAGGCAAAAGGGAGCCGCCGATTCCAAAAAAATACGTGGCTGGAATAGCGTAGACAAATCGTCGCAACACTCAAAAAAAGGCTTCATATATACAAACTCCCTATCACTGGCCCTGGGCACACTCTTTATAATTTCCTTTGCATTGCATGCTTTTGGGGGTCATGCGCAAGTCAACGAAGAAGCAAAAATGCATGGCGAACAAATTACCAGCCTCTGGAGCTACGTTTCTTCATATCAATTTTGGTTTGAGTCGTTTCAGAATTGGCAAAGTGAATTCTTGGCAGTTGGCACGCTCTTGGTTTTGTCAGTTTTCTTGAGACAGCAAGGCTCGCCAGAATCTAAGCCCGTAAACGAGCCCGACGACGCAACCGGTAAATAGGGCCTGCCACGTTAGGTAATGAACTTTTGTAAATAATCTCACGGCATAGGATGTAGTAGCAACCTAACATACGTTAGGAATCTATTTAACAACCTCAGGGGATGTACGCGTGAAAGAACTTACCATTGGGTTTAGCGATGCGCAGTATATATGTGACGGAACCGACGATCAAGAGCAGTTTAAGGCTGCCTTCAGAGACTACCCGGACGATGACCTAACGCTTCGTGTTGGCCCCGGAACATACAATTTCGGTGGCAATGAGCCATTATTTTTGGGCAAACGCAGAATTAGCTTCATAGGTTCAGGCCTAGGTAACACTATTTTCAAGCCAGCAGCCGACTCGACTATGGGCTCCTTACTCAATAATTTCAAAGATCCCGTGCATGGTCTAGCAGTTAATGGCATCACTTTCGACCTAAGCCCACGACCAGATGTTGGCGCTATGCATATTTACCACGGCGATTACGTAGAAATTGCAAACTGTGAATTTACCGGACAGAGATCAGTCAAAGATATGGTCTGGCTACTAAGGTTTGGCAATTACAACGATCCAGAAGCAAACGTTAGTTACAACTTGAACTTTCATGACAACTACATACATGACAATGATTGCGGATCTTACGAACCCCTGCTCATCGCCAATGAACGATTTCCTAGCGTTATCAATAATCGGTTCGAAAATAACAAGACCAGCGCCTATGAAGTTGTCCTGTACATCAATAACCATTTTGCTGTCATTGCCGGCAATACGTTCACTGGCAGCAAAGCCAAAACAATTGCTGTCATGGAGTCACAAGATACATATATCGCCAACAACATTGCTACGATCGATCAACTCCGCTTCGTTGCAGTCATTAATAGCCAACGCACGACCATATCAGCGAATACGGCTATCTTTAAGAGTACTATGACAGGTGACAGCTCTGGAATTGAGTTATTTGACCGCATGGCTGGCCCAGATGGGCACGAACACATAGTCAATCCATCAGAAGATATTTTAATCGTCGGCAATGCAATTACAGACTTTAAGTTTGGCGTCAGGGCGCAAATAGTCGGCCACATGGGCGTAGATGACTATGAGCTGAATCAGACCAACATACAGATCGGCAGCAATACCTTCAATGGCATCAAAGCCTGTGCAGTAGCGATAGGCGCTGACCACGTCGAAAATACCCTGTCTCACATACGCGTACTCAATAACAACGTTGTTAGCTGGAATGGCGAATATACAGGTGCTATAATCTTTCGTGGCTACAAAACAGCCCCTATGGAAGGTGAATTGCACGTCCAAGGCAATACCGTTGTGCCGTCGTCCAAGGGCAATAGTTCTGGTATACGATTCATAAACACTAATGTGGATACCGTCATCAATAACGACGTACGTCGAAGCGGCAGAACCTATGATCCTATCAGTTTTGTTAACTCAAACGTCAAAAGAAATAACGGGAATCTCCCGTAGGCGATTCCCGTTGCCCGAAGAGAGCTAATTAGACCATGTTGCTGTGTGCAATAAATCCAGCAAGGCTGCGGAAGGATCAAGATATATATTCGCTCCTGCGCCATAATCTATACAGATTTTTTCGGCTTCAAAGCACCATATAAGTCTTGAGCCATTCGTGTGACCAGGTTGGATGTACCGCACTGAAAAGTCTGGCGTACGACCTCCAACCGTGATAGCTGGCGCCGGGCCAACTACCGGCCAAGTATTACCTGCGGTAGCACATTCAGCTATCGTCTGATCCTCAGGGCAAAACTGGGCCATATTGGTAATCAAAACGGATGCGTGGTTCTCGGGGTTTGTAGTATCTTGTCCCAAGATATCTCCGTCAGGACCGCTCGCTCCATAGCCTACATTCTCCCAACGATCATCAAACTTTACCGTTATAGTACCGGCAGTGTAGGTCTCGGGTGCAGGTGGCGTGTTTAGCCAAGCTACATATTTCTGGATGGCAGCTATCGTATCCTCACGTACGCCGTTACTAGCATTCTGGATTAATTGTCCATGCTCACAAGATGCCAGGCCACGATCTTTATAGCCGAATATACCCCAAGGGCCCTTCGGATCAAATTTCTTTTCGCAGCTAACAGTGGTTGAACCGCCGCCCTTGTTGACGTCAATGGTGTACGCAGCGTGTGCTGAGATCACTCCAACGAGCGTGTCGTCATATGGTTGTTCACGATCTACTTCCTGCTTCTTATCATTGTAGTAAATACGAACTACATCACCGGCAATCGTATGAACAGTGGTATTGGAAGGAAATTGTGGCAAAGCCGTCATCTCTGGCGAGCCTGGCACAAACCATTTACAAATATGCACCATAGCCACTCCACACCAAGGAGTTACATTAGCACCCGCGTGAGGCGTACCGATAGTAATAACCTGATCTACTTCGCTAGCAACACTGCGCTGACCAACATTACGACTAAGCGCGTCGCGTGCCATGAGACCACCCATAGAATAGCCAACAACGATCACTTTGCCCTTGCCACCATTGTGTGATGACAATTGAGCTACGCAGTCGATAGTCTTAGCTAACCTTGGGCCATTATCAGAATCAGTTACCCAATTATTCCAGTTGTAATCAAAACGGTGTGCAACCGCAACGCCAGGCGTATTGTTAATTCTACCTGCGAAGCTCGAAGGGTCATTTATCGAGCCCCAGTTCTTGTCATCGCCCTGAAGACCATGAACTAAGATTACTGGAATTTCCGTACCAAAGTTTACATTATTGAGCTTAGGAACTCCTGATGCACAGTAGCCTGGCGGATTGGCTGGTGCAGCATACGCAGGCACAGCTGGAATCGCGGCAATGACTACCGCAAATAGCATGAGAGCCGAACCGACAATGCTTTTAAGTTTACTGATCGTTCTACCCATACTGCCCCCTAGTTGTTCGTAATAATTGCATTATTACAGCCCGCTATCGTAAGCACAAGATGCGTAGTTTCAGCTTTCACACAGGAATTTAATTAAACGACACTTCTCGCTGCATAAGCAGCGCCACTTGCTCCATAAAGCAGTAGCCTAACGCCACGCCCATAATCTCCGTTCGCTTATCCTTTGCAAAACGACGATTAGCAATTGGCAGACGCAGCAAACTAGTTAATTCAATTTGCAGTGCTGGCGTATGCCCAATCTCGTTAAAGGGCTTACGACGTACGTAATTGACAGTGGTTGCATGACGGAAGGCGCCCAATTCGTGGCGGTAGGCTGTTCCGTCCTCATTACGTTTGAGTTTTGTCGAGTCACGAAGCTGCGTATAGTACTGCTGTTTATTACCGATGATAGCGTACAAGCCTAGATCATGAGCCGTAGCAACTAAGTTTTCAGCCAGAGCCAAGCTTTCTGGCGGTGCAGGATTTTGACCCAAACCAATGCTAATGTGTACGTTCGCAGTATCAGTTGTACGCACAAATTTGCCAGCACCCATACCATGCACAGACACATAGGCTTGAGCACTCGGTAGATAACGATTCAACTCGCGCTTGAGCGGATGATTATCAACCAATGCCGCATTGCTTGTTTGACGTCCAGTTGCAATGATGGCTGTGCCATATTGTTCGCCTAGCAGCGCTGCTAGACCACCCGTGCCAGGATCGCAGGCACCAATTTTGTTAGGCAGGTACCTAACTGGCTTTGTGGCATGCTCAGCACTAAATAGTATTCCCTCTGGATTTGTCTCTATTATTCTTAAGCCATCCTCGTTGGTGGCCGTACCAGTTCGATAGTCTGTTATCGTACGGTTTGAGCCAACCAGCATACGCTCGTAGGACTCTATCTGCTCATATATATCAAAAGCCCAGGCATCGGGCATTTGCGGCAACCACGGCATGGCACCAATAGACGTGGTCGTATCAATCCGCTGTTGGGCAGCCGCATACGCGTCCGTGCCCGGCAGTGGATCGGCAAGATCAGGAAGTCTCAGAGATTCCTGTATTATTTCTGGCTGGTAAGGAGAAATTTCGTAGTTGAGGATTGAAATTATAGTGAGATGCCAGCATCTGGTCAAGGGGTATTTACTAACCCCTTGCTATAACTTGAGCTTTCGTAAAAATTGAGCATTTATAGCTACAACGATTGTTGAAATAGACATCAGCACTGCGCCAAATGCCGGCGACAACACAAAGCCAAGAGCAGCAGTAGCGCCAGCAGCCAGAGGTATAGCCAAGGTGTTGTAGCTGGTTGCCCAGGCTAAGTTTTGCAGCATTTTACGGTAGGTAGCCTTGGATAGTTTGACTATTTTGGCGACACCTCGTGGATCACTGGAAGCTAGAACGATGCCAGCTGATTCGATGGCCACGTCCGTTCCAGCACCGATAGCAATACCAATATCAGCCTGTGTGAGTGCAGGCGCGTCATTTACACCGTCACCAACCATTGCCACGCGACTGCCGTCGGCTTGTAACTTCTTTACAGTCTTGGCTTTATGTTCAGGCAAGACTTCGGCGAAGTATTCAGTAATACCAAGTTCTTTGGCCACCCAGGCAGCCACGCCTTTACTGTCGCCCGTCAGCATAGCGACGCGCTTGCCCATACCTTGTAAGGTGGCGACCGCTTCCTTTGATTCCTCACGGATAACGTCGGCTAGCATGATTGCACCGCGTACTTTTTTGCCTGTAATGACGTACACAACGGTTTTACCTTCATTTGAAGCTTGGGCTGACATCTGCTCAATTGCTTTAGGCAACGTCGCCTGGAGTTCTTCGATCATACGTGGCCCGCCCACATGAACCGTCTTGCCAGATACTGTAGCTTTTGCGCCGCGTCCAGATAGTGCTGCGAAGTGGGTGGCTTGCGGCACGGCTATTCTTTGCTCTTTGGCAGAATTCACGATTGCCCGTGCTATAGGGTGTTCTGATTCATTCTCAACTGCTGCAGCGAGGGTTAGCATCCCCTTATGGTCACCTTCGCTCACGATGTCTACTACGCCCTGCTCGCCTTTGGTGAGCGTGCCAGTTTTATCAAACAATACTACATCTATATTGCGGGCAGCTTCGAGTGCCATGCGTTGTCGAACCAGTAGGCCATTCTTAGCTGCGAGAGTAGTAGAGATGGCCGTAACGAGCGGGATTGCCAGGCCAAGTGCGTGCGGACAGGCAATGACCAATACCGTCACGATGCGCTCCAAGATAAAGCCTGCCGATTGTCCGGCTATTGCCCAAGCTACCCATGTAATGAGCGCCGCGCCGAGCGCCACAAATGTCAGGTAAAAAGCAGCACGGTCGGCCAAAATCTGCGTCTTGGATTTGCTGCTTTGGGCTTCGGCTACCAGCTTCATAATGCCAGCGAGGGCAGTGTCGTTACCGATCTTGGTAATCTTGACGGTCAGCGCACCACTAGTGTTAATGGTGCCACCGATAACATTTGCACCGACTATTTTTTTGACCGGCTTTGATTCGCCCGTCAGCATAGATTCGTTTACGTCTGACTCACCTTTGGTTACTTTACCGTCAGCTGGAACTTGAGCGCCAGGACGCACCAGCACTAAGTCGCCAAGCCTCAGTTCACTTGCAGGTACCTTTTTGGTTTTGCCCTTTGCAACTAGCTCCGCCTCATCAGGCAGGAGTTTGGCTAGCTCATTGAGCGCACCTTGAGCGTTCATAACCGAAGCCATCTCTAGCCAATGACCCAGCAACATGATCGTGACCAGCGTCGCTAGTTCCCACCAAAAGTCCATGCCGTCCACTACGCCAAGTGTCGAAGCCACGCTGTAGCCAAAAGCGACAGTGATAGCCATTGAGATGAGAGTCATCATGCCAGGTTGCTTGGCAGCAATTTCTGCTTTGGCACTCCTTAGGAAAACCAAGCCACCATAGAGAAAAATGAGAATACCGAAGACTGCAGGGATATATTTACTGCCAGTAAACGTCCAGTCTAAACCAAACCATCCCTGGACTGTATGCGAAAAAATTAACGTTGGTATTGCGAGCAGCAGGCTTAACCAGAACTTCTGCTTGAACATGTCAGGGTTGTGCCCGGCATGTTTGTCGTGACCTTCATGACCACTATGGTTCATGTCGTGCGACGATTTGCTGTCGTGATTCATGTGCATGTGGTCGTGTCGCATATTATTTACCTCGTATGTTGTTTAGTTCATATAAGCTCAATAATTCTTCAATAGCTTTATCCTGGTGCACACCGCCTTCTTGAACCATCATGTCGGTAACATGGGTGCGGAGGTGGTTTTCGAGGATGAGCTTATTAAGTGATGCGAGGGATTTCTGGATAGCAAGGCTCTGCGTGAGTATGTCCATACAGTAGGCTTCGTTATCAATCATCTTCTGCAAGCCGTCGAATTGACCCTTAATGATTTTTGAGCGGTGGGTCGCACGCTTCTTGATTTCAGCTATCATATCTTCAGACTATACCCCCTAGGGGTATTAAGTCAAATGGACATTTGGCTGGCGAGGTAGGATCGGCTTTTGCCTCCTTCACGGACAAAAGAAAAGAGACCAGCAAATGCTAGTCTCTTTTCTTTGGCTGGCGAGGTAGGACTCGAACCTACGATCTCCTGTGCCAGAAACAGGCGCCTTACCAACTTGGCCACTCGCCATTATCTTCCGATAACAGAGAGATTGTACCAGAAGAAGACGGTTCTGCCAAGGGTTATACAGTGCTCACTAGTTCACCACACTGCACATATTGCGAAACTCTGATATCATAGAGCACCTAAGTAAGTTCGCATCTATATGTACTCACCAGCACAGCTTGAGACCCGTCTTGCAGAGCACCAGCTCATGCCTTTTGTCGATGAGCCAGACAACCTTGAAGAAATACTAAAGCGCGACGAAAAACTTGTAGCCGAATTACAGGATAAAAATCTACATCAAGAAGGATTTGAGTCACCAGCTACCGGTTTGCGGTTTGCGAATAGCGAAGTGGCAGCCATTGCCAAAGAAGATTACGACCGCGAGGATCTGGACCATGTTGTAAGCTTCCTGGAAGCTAAGGGCACTCTTACTATTCCGATTGTTAAAGGCCACAAAATCACTGTAGACGGCGTAGAGCATGAGCTTTTATTAGTCGGTGCAACCGAGCAGTCCGAGGATGGCACTAATCATGGCGAAATGTCCTCGATGTTTTACTTGCGTGACCATATTCAAGCTGCACGTTCGTTAATGGAGCTCAACCTTCAAGATCCAAAACTCTATGAACAGGAAGGCATCTTAGGCAAAAAACTGCTGATGAGCGTTCTGCACTGTATGTCGACACCTAAGCAGCTTGAGCGCTGTCAAAATGTGATTCGACTTGGTGCTAAAGCCAGCCAGGAAGACTGGCCGCATATCTCTTTATGGCCAGACGATTTGCAGGGCGAAAAGAAGAACGGCTGGCGCAACAAACAAGATACATTTCAGATGCTTACCCATCTTGCACTCGATGCGCTTGAACGAGGCTTTATAGACGTACAATCACTGGGCAAATCACACAAGCAATTCTTGGGAAGTGCTGTCCCGCTGCTTGCATCCGTTGGCTACCCTAAATACGAAAGCTCGGGTTCCTGGGAAGAGGTTACCGCCAATCGCACCTCAGTAATGGCGGTGGAGACTGCGCTATTGTACAAAATTGCCCGCCACCAAGGTAATAAGTTTGACTTCCTGGAAGAGACCTACGAACAAGCAAAGCTCATCAAAGATACCGGCAAAAGCTTTGACGAGCATGTCAGCGAAATGCTAGGCAAAGGGCTTCGCGAGATCGGTCGTCGCTTGCCATTTGAGTCGCCGGACTATGACAAAGACTCCATAAAATACCGCGAAGGAGATGTAGCGCTTGCGTACGTTCTAATGTATGGTCTACCGCAAATGCTAGCCGAGACCAACATTCCTATCGGCGTACAAGACAAAATAATGACTGCTAGACAAATCGAAAATCTTGTCCTGTCCGAAATCGCGAAGCTGTTCGATCCAGACACAAACGGCCACAGACGCTACTACAAAGACTCCTACCAAGGTATTAACTTCCATACTCATGAGGTGCAGCTTTTCGTTAATGCTATCAAGGGTCGCGTCAAACATGAAGCGGCTCAAAATGGCCGCGAAGTAAACTTAGACACAAAACAAGCACTTCGTGGCAAGTTGGCTCCTGGCGGCAAAGAGGCAGCATGGACACATACACTTGGGCAGCTGTCCTCCTGGGCAACACTGCGTCGCCTGCAGGAACAACGAAATGATAACCCGGAAGCCATCGCGCATTACAAAAAGCTCGGAATCGATTTCGCCAACTTACAGATGTCAACGATAACCGGCAAGGACCACTGGAATGCAGCGCTAAATGCCAACGGAGAATACGAAGTGCGGCAGGTTAAAGCCTTTCGCCTACCCGAATGCATGATCGCTTACAAAACATCTAAGGGCGAAGTCTTTATTGTACCTTCACCACATACTCCACTAAACTGGAGTAGTGCCACGCACAAACTTGCACTAGGACTCTTACGAATAGCCGCCAGTAAATAAGGAAATCCATGAAAATAACCTCAGTAGCTGACATTGAAAAAATAGTTGTAGCCGATCCCTGGATGATGAAAGTTCTTGAGGCAGCCGAAAGTTTGCAGCTACCTGATTGGTGGATTGGCGCTGGTTTCTTGCGCAACAAAGTCTGGGACGTCATGGAAGACAATGAGCCGCAGCCTTCAAAAGACGTCGACCTAGTGTACTTTAACCCCAGTGACGTAACTGCAGAGACAGACTGGTCATACGACGAAGCAATGAAGCAACAGTTCCCTTTTGCTGAGTGGGAGGTTCGCAACCAAGCACGCATGCACTACGTAAACGGCTTCGAAGCTTACAAGTCTACCGCAGATGGCATATCACACTGGGTCGAGACTGCCACCTGTGTAGCCGTGAAGCTCGAGAATGATAAACTCAAATTCCTCTTTTGCTATGAGCTTGATGATCTATTAGGGCAAATAGCCCGCCCCACTCCGTACTTCACTGGCGAGTTATTGCAAACATTTCACGATCGCGTCGAGAAGAAACAGTGGCAAAAACGTTGGCCACATCTAAAAGTCGTAGATAAATAGTCTACTCGGCGTCAGGACGTTCAAGCAAAATGTCGTCGTCTTGGTCGGCAGGCTTGAGGATGTTGTCGACAAGTTTATCTAGCTGGTCGTTAGATAAGTTGGCCTTCACGGCGTAATCTTCAATACCTAAATTGCGGAGTCCGGCAGGCGCGTCGGCTTCGTTAAGGTTAGATACAATCAGCACCTTAATGTCCTTACCCCAATCGCTAGCGCGCATGCGCTCCAAGATTTGATCACCAGCCATTTTGGGCACCATGAGGTCCAGTAGCACAAGATCTGGGAGCTCTTTTTGAATGAGTGCTAGCCCGCTAACACCGTCATATGCAGCAAAGCAGGTATAGCCCAGCAGTTCCATTCTAGTCTTATAGATGTCGGCTAGTGCGGCATTGTCTTCAATGATTACAATTTTTTGGGATTGTCCGAAATTATCCATAAGTATTACTTTAGAGCAATGCGCTCGCTTCAGCAAAACCTGCTACACTAAACATAAGCATGAACAAGCGTGATTTTACTGCTGCCTACCGCCTATTCTTTGGTATGTTGGCTGCTGCCGCAGTCATATTTCAGCTAACTTATGGTGTACAGCGTGGTGCAAGTATTGCCAACTTCTTTAGCTTCTTTACTATAGAAAGCAACATCCTTGCTGTGTTCGTCTTATTGCTAAGCAATACATTTCAGGGCAAACGCTGGGAATTAGTTCGTGGTGCGGCAACGCTCTATATGACCACAACAGGTCTGGTGTATGTGTTCTTATTGTCGGGGCTTGAAGAGTCGCTCCAGACGCCAATTCCTTGGGTTAACGCAGTACTGCACTACATTATGCCTGTCGTCATGTTCCTTGACTGGTTCATAGATAAGCCAAAATACGCCATTAACTTCAAGACTGGCCTATACTGGATTATCTTTCCGCTTGCCTACCTAGTCTACAGTCTCATTCGTGGCGCTATGACTAACTGGTATCCCTATCCATTCTTAAACCCAAACCACCATGGTTATTTGGGGGTATTTGTCACAAGCCTTGTCATCGCCCCAATAATAATTGCTTTTGTGTGGTTTTTTGCACAGGCAACTCGTTCAAGCAAAGACAAAAAGCGCTAATACGCAGAACGCTCGCTGCGGTATTTTTAACTGCGCTTCTTCTTGAAAGCATTTAACATAATGCGTACAAGGAGGTACTCTATGAACCCTAACAATACCATGCCACCTCCACCAGACCCGCCAGATCAGTTCGGCAATACCAGGCATGACAGGTACAAAGCACAGCAAGAGCTCGTTAAGGCAGTAAGTGGCTCGCAAGAAGTCCTCTGCCACGCCAGTAGCGTCTTTCCGTTCATGTTATTTCCGGACACCATCACTATCGACCGAGAACAAGTCTCACTCGTCCACCGCAACTTCTTTAAAATGGGTGAGGTTAGCAGTATCCGCATTGCAGATATTCTAAATGTTGAGGCTAACATTGGGCCCTTCTTTGGCAGTTTGCAAATTAGCACCCGTTTCTTTTCTGAGCAAAAGGAGACTCATCGCATCAACTGGCTGTCACGAGCGGATGCATTACGCGTCAAACGTATCCTTCTCGGTTACTTGGTAGCCGTCAAAAAAGGCATAGATGTATCTGCCCTGCCAACTGCCGAACTATCCGCCATGCTAGACCAGCTTGGTCAAGGTGAAGCAGAAGCCGCGACCTAGGCTATAATAGCCAACATGACATCACCTACGTTTTACAGAAATGTACGGGCACGCGACCAGCTCGAGTTATTTTTGCTTGCTGCAGTATCTAGCCTACTGCTTGTACGGTTATATTTACAGCTGACTGGCTATCCCCAAATCGGTAGCGGTGGACTACACATCGCCCATATGCTGTGGGGCGGTACTTTAATGTTGGCGTCGATTGTCATGACAATCTGTTTCCTAGGTGCGCGCGTACAACGCATTGCAGCAATTGTCGGCGGAATTGGCTTCGGCGTATTCATTGATGAACTAGGCAAGTTCATCACCCGAGATAATAATTACTTCTACAAACCAACCATTGGCATTATCTACGCCATCTTCATCACCATGTATCTTGGCTTCAATTTCCTGAGTCGCAAACGCCCATTATCTAGTCGTGAAGCACAGTTCAATGCCCTCTCGCAACTCGAAGAAGCAATTGTACATGACATGGATCCAATAGAAAAAGCTCGCGTTGCCAGATTGCTAGAACAGGCAGACCCCAAAGACCCAGTCACCAAGCAGCTACAAAAACTAATGAGTGTCTCACCTACCGTTGCCCCACACGGCCCTAGTTATTTACGGAGGCTACGTATCCTTTTCGACAAAATATACGTTCGTTTTTGGCATCGTCATAGCTCCAGGCAAATTGTGAGAGTATTCTTTTTGCTAGAAACCTTCGTATTTGTCGCAAGCATTGCCACACTTATTATTCGTAATCTAGGCAGTGTGCTGGATCTTTTTACCAAGCATCTGCCATTCGCTACAGAACTTGCCATCGGCCAATTATTGTCATCCGTTGTTGCAGCAGGTTACGCCATTTATGGCACCATACTTTTGCGCAAATCACGTATCCGCGCTTACGAACAATTCCGCAGGGCAACAATGGTTAATATATTTTTGACACAATTCTTTATGTTTGCCCGTATCGAATTTGGCGCACTGCCAGGATTTTTCTTCAACCTGTTCGTTCTAGGATTTTTAGGCTTTGCTATTCGACAGGAACAACGTATTGCTGCAGCCAAAAAACAATAGTCTTACTGGTAAGAGACATACCAAGGCTTAGGATTTAGCGCCATCGTAGCCTCTGGAGACAATACTGGCAGATCTTCATCGTAGAAGTTCTTCCAGCCAAACAGAACATTTGCCGGTGGGTTTTGGCGTATAGCCGACCATGTACTTTGCTTGGTCGACTGGGCACCATTACCGTCCATTTGAATGACATATGCTAGCTCAGGGTGTGATGTATCCATCAAGGCACGGTTGCCTATCATCGAATTTCGAAACTGATGAACCAAAAATAGCTTCTGAGGAAGCTTAACTTGTTTAGTAATATCCGCAAGCCAAGTAGAGGTAGCATTTATTTCGGAAACATCCACCGAGCCAATCTGCTGCAACGGCAATTGGTTTACCCCAAGCCGCCATTCCGGATCCAGGGCCAGGCCAACATTGGGCTCACGAAGCAAAGACTCATATAATTTTGCTTGACTCAAAAAGTCAGTCCTTCCAGGCTGCAAATCTAGTACAACATACAC
>Ga0075366_10000218_pt1 | contig 25314 bp, 21 predicted proteins | sample EndMethybrTD3031_FD_72351 | JGI IMG/M metagenome (GOLD analysis project Ga0075366, IMG submission 72351) | Populus endosphere microbial communities from Tennessee, USA - Endosphere MetaG P. TD hybrid TD303-1 | ecosystem: Host-associated > Plants > Roots > Endosphere | place: USA: Tennessee...
CTGCAGCATCGTGAAGTTGTTGTAGCCCTGGCCGATGCCCAGCGAGATCGTCTCGCCGGCGTACCACTTCTGCTGCTCCGGCTTCTTGTAGGCCTTGCGCTTCCATTCGGTCGAGGGCAGCAGCCCGGTGACCTCGCCCTCGACGTCGATGCCGGTCTTGCGCCCGAAAGCGAACGGCTCGAGCTGCTCGTGCATCAGGTCGACGCCCATGTCGTTGGCGAGCGAGTAGTAGTAGACGTTGCTCGACTTGATGATGCTGCGCGCCATGTCGACCGGGCCGAGGCCGTGGTCGCCGTGGCTGCGGAAGGTGTGGTTGCCGAACTGGAAGGTGCCGCCGTCGTAGATGATCTGGTTCGGTGCGCGCTTGCCGGTGTTCAGCGCCGCCATCGCCATGAAGGGCTTGAAGGTCGAGCCCGGCGGGTAGGTGCCGCGCAGCGCGCGGTTCAAGAGCGGCTTGTCGATCGACTCGTTGAGCTCCTTCCAAGATTCGCTGTCGATGCCGTCGACGAACAGGTTGGGGTCGAAGGTCGGCTTGCTGACGAACGCGAGCACCTCGCCGTTGCGGGGATCGAGCGCGACCAGCGCGCCGCGCCGGTCGCCGAACATCTGCTCGACGAGCGCCTGCAGCCGGATGTCGATCGACAGGATCACGGTGTTGCCGGGCGTCGCCGGATTGCTCTTCAGGCGCCGCACCGGGCGCCCGGCGGCGCTCGTCTCGACCTCCTCGAAGCCGGTCGTGCCGTGCAGCTCGGCCTCGTAGCTCTGCTCGACGCCGAGCTTGCCGATGTACTCGGTGCCGCGGTAGTTGGCGGCGTCCTCGGCGTCGTCGATCTTCTCCTTCTCGGCCTGGTTGATGCGGCCGATGTAGCCGAGCAGGTGCGCGCCGGTCTCGCCGAGCGGGTAGTTGCGGAACAGCCGCGCCTTGATGTCGACGCCGGGGAACTTGAAGCGCTGCGCGGTGAAGCGCGCGACCTCCTCGTCGGAGAGCTTGGTGCGGATCGGCAGCGACTCGAAGCTCTTGCTCTCCTCCATCAGCCGTTTGAAGCGCTTGCGGTCGCGCGGCTGGATGTCGATGATCGACGCGAGCTGGTCGATCAGCGGCTCGAGCTCGCCGGCCCTCGACGGCGTGATCTCGAGCGTGTAGGCCGAGTAATTGTTGGCCAGCACGACGCCCTTGCGGTCGATGATCAGCCCGCGATTGGGCACGATCGGCACGACCGCGATGCGATTGTTCTCGGCCTGCGTCTGCAGCTCCTCGTGCTTGACCACCTGCAGGTGGAACAGTCGCGCGCCGAGCAAGCCGAAACAGCCGAGCACGAACGCCGCGGCGGCGAGCACGCGCGCATTGAAGCGCGCCAGCTCTTGTTCGACATTCTTCAGCTCGGTCACGACGGCACCCTGCTCACAACGGACGATTCTGATCCGGATCGGGCGGCCGGCGCTGCGGCGCGAGCAGGATCCAGGTTGCGACCGGCCACAGCAGCGCCTCGAACACCGGCGCGAAGACGAGGTTCCAGCCCGGGAACATGCCGCCGGCGAGCATGCGCACGACCAGCGACACCGCGTGCGCGGCGAAGAACAGCGGCAGGATCTGCACCGCCTGCGACGGCACCGTGAACCAGAGCAGCCGGCGGTGGATCGTCGTCGCGAAGTAGGCGAGCAGCGTGTAGGCGAGCGCGTGCTGGCCGAGCACGGCGCCGTCGTGCACGTCCATCATCAGGCCGAACAGGAACGCGACGCCAACGCCGACGCGACGCGGCTGGTGCACGTTCCAGAACACCAGCACGAGCGCGAGCAGGTCGGGCTGCGCCGGCACGCGCCCGAGCGGCACGAGGTTGAACGCAAACGCGAAGATCAGCGACAGCCAGACGAACAGCGGGTTGGCCGGCAGCAGCAGCGTGTCTTCGGGGCGCGGCATGATCATTTGCGCGACCCCTTTCGCGACGCCGGCTTGGGCACCTCGTCGACCGGCTCCGGCTTGGGCGGCATCTGCACGCCCAGCGGCTCGAGCACCAGCACGTGGCGCACGCCGTCGGGCTGCGCGGTGGGCGCGAGCACGATGCGCGCGAAGCCCGAGTCCACCTTGCGGTCGACGCTGAGCACCTTCGCGACCGGCAGGCCCGGCGGGTAGACGCCGTCGACGCCGGAGGTCGCGAGCAGATCGCCGACCTGCACGTCGGCGTTGCCGGCCATGAAGCGCAGCTCCATCGCGCCGGCCACGCCGAACGCCGCGCTGCGCTGCTGGCTGCGCGTGTTGAGCACCGGGATCGCGGCGTCCTTGTCGCCCAGCAGCGTGACCTCCGAAGATAGCGGGTACACGCGTGTCACTTGGCCGAGCACGCCGGCCTCGTTGATGACCGGCGAGGCGAGCACGATGCCCTGCGCCGCGCCGCGGTCGATCACGATCTTGCGCGAGAACGGATCGGGCGCATCGTAGAGCACCTGCGCAGCCTGGTGGCGCACCCTGATCGACGGGCGCAGCTCGAGCAGCGCGCGCAGGCGCAGGTTCTCCGCGGCCAGCTGCTCGACACGCAGCGAGCGCTCGGCCTGCGCGGCGAGCTCGCGCTTGGCGGCCTCCTCGTTGCCGATCGCGCGCTTGAGGCCCATGAAGTACTCGCTGCCGCCCTGCCAGGCGTCCACCGGTACGAGCAGCGTGCGCTCGATCGGGTGCAGCACCGTCGCCACGACGGCGCGCAGCGGCTGCGTGACGTTGAGCCGAGTGTCGGCGACCATCAGGAACAGCGCGAGCGCCGAGAAGAAACTCAGCTTGGTCAGCGCCGACGGCCCCTGGCGGAAGAAGGGCGGCGGGGTCCGGTCGATGGTGCCGAGGGGCATAGCCGCAGGAGGCGTTCAGACGTCTGAAACAGACAGGCCGGCCGCGTCGTCGACGTGCCGGCCTGCGAGAGTCATCCCGCTCACTCCGAGGTGAAGATCGCGCCGAGCCGCTCCATGCGCTCGAGCGCCATGCCGCAACCGCGCACGACGCAGGTCAGCGGGTCTTCGGCCACCAGCACCGGCAGGCCGGTCTCTTCGGCGAGCAGTCGGTCGAGATCGCGCAGCAGCGCGCCACCGCCAGTCAGCATCATGCCGCGCTCGGCGATGTCGGCGCCGAGCTCGGGCGGCGTCTGCTCGAGCGCGTTCTTCACGCTCGAGACGATCTGGTTCAGCGGGTCGGTCAGCGCCTCGAGGATCTCGTTGGACGAGATCGTGAAGCTGCGCGGCACACCTTCGCTGAGGTTGCGGCCCTTGACCTCCATCTCCTTGACCTCGGAGCCGGGGAAGGCCGAGCCGATGCTCTTCTTGATCGCCTCGGCGGTCGGCTCGCCGATCAGCATGCCGTAGTTGCGGCGGATGTAGTTGATGATCGCCTCGTCGAACTTGTCGCCGCCGACGCGCACCGAGCCCTTGTAGACCATGCCGCCGAGCGAGATCACGCCGACTTCGGTGGTGCCGCCGCCGATGTCGACGACCATCGAGCCGCTCGCCTCGCTGACCGGCAGCCCGGCGCCGATCGCCGCGGCCATCGGTTCCTCGATCAGGTAGACCTCGCTCGCGCCGGCGCCGAGTGCCGACTCGCGGATCGCGCGCCGCTCGACCTGGGTCGAACCGCAAGGCACGCAGATGATGATGCGCGGGCTCGGCCTCAAGACGGACCGCGGATGGACCATCTTGATGAACTGCTTGAGCATCTGCTCGGTGACGGTGAAGTCGGCGATCACGCCGTCCTTCATCGGGCGGATCGCCTCGATGTTGCCTGGCACCTTGCCCAGCATCGCCTTGGCTTCCGCACCGACCGCCTGGATGGTCTTCTTGCCGTTGGGGCCGCCCTCGTGGCGGATCGCCACGACCGAGGGCTCGTCGAGCACGATGCCCTTGCCACGCACGTAGATCAGCGTGTTGGCGGTGCCGAGGTCGATGGCCAGGTCGGTCGAGAAGTAGCGCCGAAAGGATCCGAACATGGTGGGGGGAATCGTCGTCCCGCGGCCCGCGGCCGGTCGGGTGTCACAGCGCGGCGGGACGATGCATCCGTTTCAGAAGGTCGTTGTTCGTGGTGCGCCGGTTTGCCGTTGCCAGGCCTCGGCGCGACTTCATGCACAAACCCCTGCAGGCGGTGCCGCGGGCGGTTTCGCCAGCATCGACGCGGCCTGCAAGGGCTTGTGGATAACCGGGGATAATACCCGAACACCTGCGGTGCTCTCCCTGCTGGAACACCGTTTTTCCCCTGCAGTTCTGCACGCGACCCATGGCCCTGACCCCTGCCGATGTCAGCCGCATCGCCCATCTGGCCCGCCTCGAGCTGAGCGAGCCCGAACAGGCGGCGATGCTGACCCAGCTCAACGGCTTCTTCTCGATCGTCGAGCGCATGAGCGCGACCGACACGAGCGGCGTCGAGCCGCTGTACACGCCGCTGTCAGCGGTGCAGGAGGTCGGGCTGCGCCTGCGCGACGACGCGATCACCGAGGCCGACCAGCGTGCGCTCAACCAGCGCAGCGCGCCGGCGGTGGAGGACGGCCTGTACCTCGTGCCGAAGGTCATCGAATGACCGCGCTGCACGAAATGGGCGTGGCCGAGCTCGGCCACGCGCTCGACGGCAAGGACGTTTCCAGCGTCGAAGCGACGAAACATCTGCTCGCACGGCTTGCGGATCATCAACAACTGGGCGCGGTGCTGGCGGGTGACCCCGACGCTGCGCTGCGCCAGGCGGCCGAGGCCGATGCGCGCCGCGCCAGGGGCGAGCGCGGGCCGCTGCTCGGCGTGCCGATCGCGCACAAGGACATCTTCGTCACCCGCGCAATGCCCAGCACCGCCGGCTCGAAGATGCTCGAGGGCTATCAGAGCCCGTACGACGCCACGGTGGTCGCCAAGCTGGGTGATGGCGAACCGGCACGGGGCCCGGGGGCCGGCATGGTGACGCTCGCCAAGCTCAACTGCGACGAGTTCGCGATGGGCTCGAGCAACGAGAACTCGGCCTTCGGGCCGGTGCGCAACCCGTGGGATCCGACCCGCGTGCCGGGCGGCTCGTCGGGCGGCTCGGCGGCCGCGGTCGCGGCGCGGCTCGTCCCGGCCGCGACCGGCACCGACACCGGCGGCTCGATCCGCCAGCCGGCGAGCTTCACCGGCGTCACCGGCATCAAGCCGACCTACGGCGTGTGCTCGCGCTACGGCATGATCGCGTTCGCGTCCAGCCTCGACCAGGCCGGCCCGATGGCGCGCAGCGCCGAAGACTGCGCGCTGCTGCTGTCGGCGATGAGCGGCTTCGATCCGCGCGACTCGACCAGCGCCGAGCGGCCGCCGCAGGACTTCACGGTGCCGATGCTCGCGACGCGCCCCGGCGCGTCGGCCGCGAAGCCGCTCGCCGGCCTGCGCATCGGGCTGCCGCGCGAGTTCTTCCCGGCCGCGCTCGCGTCCGACGTCGAAGGCGCGGTGCGACGCGCCGTCGCCGAGCTCGAGAAGCTCGGCGCGACGATCGTCGACGTGAGCCTGCCGCGCACCGAGCTGTCGATCCCGGTCTACTACATCATCGCGCCGGCCGAGGCGAGCTCGAACCTGAGCCGCTTCGACGGCGTGCGCTACGGTCACCGCGCCCGCGAGTACCGCGACCTGCTCGACATGTACAAGAAGAGCCGCAGCGAAGCCTTCGGCCCGGAGGTCAAGCGACGCATCATGATCGGCACCTACGTGCTCTCGCACGGCTACTACGACGCCTATTACCTGCAGGCGCAGAAGCTGCGCCGCATGATCGCGGACGACTTCCAGGCCTGCTTCGCGCGCTGCGACCTGATCGCCGGGCCGGTCGCGCCAAGCGTCGCGTGGAAGATCGGGGCGCAGGGCGACGATCCGGTCGCCGCCTATCTCGCTGACATCTTCACGCTGCCGGCGAGCCTCGCGGGCCTGCCCGGCATGAGCCTGCCGGCTGGCTTCGGCGACGCCGAGATGCCGGTCGGCCTGCAGCTGATCGGCAACTACTTCGACGAGGGCACGCTGCTGCACGCCGCGCATGCGTTTCAGCAGGCGACCGACTGGCACCGGCGCGCGCCGGCGGGTTTCTAGGATGAAACAACCCCCACGCTCACTTCGTTCGCTGCCCCCCGAGGGGGCGCGTCACTGACATGGCAAGCGGCAAACTCATACGCGGCTTCGAGGTCGTGATCGGCATCGAGACGCACACCCAGCTGTCGACCCGCTCGAAGATCTTCAGCGGCTCGTCGACACAGTTCGGCGCGTCGCCGAACACGCAGGCCTCGCCGGTCGATCTGGCGCTGCCCGGCACGCTGCCGGTCGCCAACCGCGGTGCGGTCGAGCGTGCGATCCGCTTTGGCCTCGCGGTCGGCGCGACGGTCGCGCCGCTGTCGATCTTCGCGCGCAAGAACTACTTCTATCCGGACCTGCCGAAGGGCTACCAGATCAGCCAGTACGAGACGCCGGTGGTGCAGGGCGGACAGGTCGAGTTCTTCGTCGGCGACGAACGCCGTGTCGTGCACCTGACCCGCGCGCACCTCGAAGAGGACGCCGGCAAGTCGCTGCACGAGGACTACCAGGGCCAATCGGGCATCGACCTGAACCGCGCCGGCACGCCGCTGCTCGAAATCGTGACCGAGCCCGACATGCGCTCGAGTCTCGAGGCCGCCGAGTACGCGAAAGCGCTGCACGCGCTCGTCGTCTGGCTCGACATCTGCGACGGCAACATGCAGGAAGGCTCGTTCCGATGCGACGCGAACGTCTCGGTGCGCCGGCCCGGCGCACCGTTCGGCACGCGGCGCGAGGTCAAGAACCTGAACAGCTTCAAGTTCCTGCAGCAGGCAATCGACTTCGAGGTGCAGTGGCAGATCGACCTGATCGAAGACGGCGGCGCGGTCCAGCAGGCCACCGTGCTGTTCGACCCGGACACCGGCGAGACACGTGCGATGCGCACCAAGGAAGACGCGCACGACTACCGCTATTTCCCCGATCCGGACCTGCCGCCGCTCGTGATCGCGCCCGAGTGGGTCGCACGCGTGAAGGCCGAGATGCCCGAGCTGCCGCGCGCGATGGCCGAGCGCTTCCAGAGCGACTACGGTCTGCCGGCCTACGACGCGTCGATGATGACGCAGAGCAAGGCTTTCGGTGCCTACTTCGAGACGGCGGCGAAGGCCTGCGGCCAGCCGAAGCTGGTCGCGAACTGGCTGATGGGCGAGGTGTCGCGGCGGCTGAACACGCAGGAGATGTCGCTCGAGGGCAGCCCGGTCTCGGCCGCGCAGCTCGCCGCGTTGATCGGCCGCATCGCCGACGGCACCATCTCGAACAACGGTGCGCGCCAAGTCTTCGATGCGCTGTGGACCGGCCAGAGCGACGACGTCGATGCATTGATCGACAAGCTCGGTCTGAAGCAGATGAGCGACGCCGGCGAGCTCTCGGCCATCGTCGATGCGGTGATCGCGGCGAACCCGAAGTCGGTCGACGAATACCGCGCCGGCAAGGACAAGGCTTTCAACGCGCTGGTGGGCCAGGCGATGAAGGCGAGCAAGGGCAAGGCGAACCCGGCGCAGCTCAACGAGCTGCTGCGCAAGAAACTGGCCTGACGCCAGCCGGCCAGCGCCGGCTGCTCCGAAGCGGCCGGCCGACCCCCTCGGGGGGTGGCCCGCGGTACACCGCGGGCCGGGGGCTCCACCCCATCAGAGCGCCGGCTTGCGCGGCGCCGAGGCGGCCGCGGCGGGCGGCAGGTTGCCCATCGTGCCGGGCTGCGCGCCGCCCCAGAGCTTCTTGAGCCGCTCAAGCTCCGCATCGTAGAGCGCGTTGATGCGCACCAGTTCGGCCTGCTGGTTCAGCACGAGCGAGCGCTGGGCCTCGCTCGCCGCTTCGTTGCCGTCCATCTGCTGCTTCAGCTTGCCTGGCAGCGGCTTGCCGATGTAGAACTCGGCTTCGTCGAGCAGCGGCTTGCGCTCCTTTTGCAGCGCCTCGAGGCGGGCTTCCGAGATGCGCAGCGACTTGCGCGTGTCCTCGAGCGCGCCCTCGCGTGCCTTGTGGTGCGCCGCTTCGTTCGGGAAGCGCGCGAGCAGGTTGCGGTCGCGCCGCAGCGCCTCGCGCTGGTTCGCGCGCTCGAGCGCGGCGCGCTGTTCACGCGCCTCGATCTCGCTGCGCTCGTCGGCCGTCGGCGTCGGCGGCACACGCCGCCGCACCGAGCCGTCGCTGTTGAGCTCGACCTGCTCGCGGTCGTTGCAGGCCGGGATCGGGCGGTCCGAAGTCAGCTTCTTGCCGTTCGCGTCGATGCAGGTGTAGATCTGCGCCGCGCCGGCCGGGATCAGGACACCCGCGAGCAGCAGCGCTGCGAGGGTGCGACCCACTGACTCGATGGCACGGCGCTCGCGCATTCAGACTCCGTAGCGTTCCCGATAAGCCGCCACGCTGGAGAAGTGCGCGTTGAGGCCGGGATCGGCATTCGATTGCAAGTATTGCAGCAAATCTGACAGTGTCGCAATGGCCGTCACCGTCAGCCCGAGCTGGCGTTCGACGAATTGGACCGCGGATTCCGGCACGTTCTGCTGCGTGTCGTCGCCCGCCCGCTCCTGGCGGTCAAGCGCGATCGCAACCGCCGCCGGCGTGCCGCCCGCCGCGCGGATCAGCGCGATCGACTCGCGCACCGAGGTGCCGGCCGAGATCACGTCGTCGAGGATCAGAACGCGGCCGGCGACCGGCGCGCCGACCAGCGTGCCGCCCTCGCCGTGATCTTTGGCCTCTTTGCGGTTGTAGGCGAACGGCGCGTTGCGACCGAGCCGCGCGAGCTCGACCGCCACCGCCGCGGCCAGCGTGATGCCCTTGTAGGCCGGACCGAACAGCATGTCGAAGCCGATGCCCGAAGCGAGCAGGCGCCGCGCATAAAATTCCGCGAGACGGCCGAGCTTGGCGCCGTCGTCGAACTGGCCGGCGTTGAAGAAATAGGGCGACAGCCGCCCGGCCTTGGTCTTGAACTCGCCGAAGCGCAACGCGCCGGCCCCCACCGCGAAACGGACGAACTCGTGCGCGAGGGCGTCGGAGGCAGCGTTCGGATTCATCGCGGGAGGCACTCCAGTGTTTCGTCTGGTCACGCTCAATCTGAACGGCATCCGCTCGGCGGCCAACAAGGGCTTCCAGGCCTGGGCCGAAGGCGTGGGCGCCGATTGTATGGGCGTGCAGGAGATCAAGGCCCAGCACGCCGACGTGGCTGGCCGCTTCGAGCACGTCGCGGGCCTGACCGGCCACTTCCACTTCGCCGACAAGAAGGGCTACTCGGGTGTCGGGCTGTATTCGCGCAAGAAGCCGAGCGCGGTGATCAGCGGCATCGGCAACGCCGAGTTCGACGCCGAGGGCCGCTGGGTCGAGGCGCGCTTTGACACCGCGCGGCGCAAGCTGTCGATCATCAGCTGCTACTTCCCGAGCGGCTCGAGCGGCGAAGAGCGCCAGCTCGCGAAGTACCGCTTCCTCGCGCTGATGGCGCCGCACTTGATCCGGCTCAAGGCCGAGCGCGAGTTCATCCTGGTCGGCGACGTCAACATCGCGCACAAGGAGATCGACCTGAAGAACTGGCGCGGCAACCGCAAGAACAGCGGCTTCCTGCCCGAAGAGCGCGCCTGGATGACAAACCTGCTCGAGACGATCGGCCTCGTCGACGTGTTCCGCACGCTGAACCCGCACCCCGAGCAATACACCTGGTGGAGCAACCGCGGCCAGGCCTGGGCGAAGAACGTCGGCTGGCGGCTCGACTACCACATCGCGACGCCGACGATCGCCAAGAAGGCGCGACACGAGCACATCTACCTCGAGCAGCGCTTCTCGGACCACGCGCCGCTCGTGATCGACTACGACTTCACGCTGTGAGCGACCCCGCCGGGCCCCGGCGTGCTCAGCCCGCCAGCATGTCGGCCCAGACGTTCTGCGCCCACGACAGCGCGTAGCGCCCTTCGAGCGCGCTCGGCGCGCTCGACACGCCGCCCGAGCCCGGCACGGCGAGAAAGGTCTTCTGCTCGGCGTCGTACCGGTGCACCGACGCGACGTGGATCACGTCGGTGCCCGAGACGAAGCTGTAGCAGGTGTTCATCACCACCGGCGCCGGGTTGACCGGCTCGCCCTTGAGCAGTTGGATGATCGCGGCGGCCGCGACCTTCGCGTGCTGGTTCGCCATATGGCCGGACTTCGGCATCGCCGGCGCCGAGAAGGTCGCGTCGCCGAGCACGTGGATGCCGGCCACCGCGGTCGATTCCATCGTCAGCCAGTTCACGCCGACCCAGCGGCTGTTGACGTTGACGAGCCCGGCTTGGCGCGCGATGTCGGCGGCGCGCTGCGGCGGCACGACGTTGAGCACGTCGGCCTTGATGTCCTCGAACTCGAACTTCGCGACGCCGGCGGTCGCGTCGATCTGCTTCAGCTCGGCGTTGGGCCGGTATTCGAGAATGCCGGCGTACAAGTCCTTGAAGGCCTTCTCGAACAGCACCTTCTTCGACTGCACCTCCGGGTTCGCATCGAGCACCAGCACCTTCGAGCGCGGCTTGGCCTGCTTGAAGTAGGCCGCGATCGTGCAGGCACGCTCGTACGGGCCGGGCGGGCAGCGGTACGGCGACTTCGGGATCGCGAGCGCATAGACGCCGCCGTCGCGCAGCGTCTCGAGTTGCTGGCGCAGCGCGACCGTCTGCGGCCCGGCCTTCCACGCATGGAGCATCTTGGCTTGGGCCGCGGGGCTGTCCCAGCCGGCGATCTGGTCGGGGATGAAATCGACGCCGGGCGAGACGACCAGGCGGTCGTAGGGCAGTGGCGTGCCGTCGGCCAGCCGCACGGTCTTGGCGGCGACATCGATCGCGACGACTTCGCCGCGCAGCAGCTTGACGCCGGTCGCGCGCAGGCTGTCGTAGCTGCGCGTGATGTCGTCGAGCTGCTTGAAGCCGCCGAGCACGAGGTTGGACAGCGGGCACGAGACGAAGCTTGCGTTGCGGTCGACCAGCGTGACGTCGACGTTGGCCCACAGCCGCAGGTAACGCGCCGCGGTCGCGCCGCCGAAGCCGGCGCCGACCACGACGACGCGGCCGATGGACGGGCCGCTCGGCGGCTGCGGCGCCGCGCAGCCGGCAAGCGCGAGCCCGCCGGCCAGCGCGCCGCCGGCAAGCACGCGGCGGCGCGCACGGTCGATCGCGGGCACGTCGCGTCGCATCGAAGGGATCATCGTGCGACTCCTCATGGCTTGGTCTGGGCGAAGTAGGCGGCGATCACGCGGATCTGCTCGTCGGTGTAGCCCTTGGCGATCTGCTGCATGATCGTCGCGCTGCGGGTGCCCGCCTTGAATTCACCCATCGCCGCGACAAGGGTGGCCGCCGGCATGCCGGCCAGCGCCGGCACCGCATCGCGCGCCCGGCCGTCGGTGCCGTGGCAGTTCGCGCAGGTCGCGGCGAGACTGCGCGCGAGCGTCGTGTCCTGCGCATGCAGGACCGGAGCAGACAGCCCCATCAGCACCGCCAGCGCGGCGGCCCGGCTCGGGATCATCGGTGTGTCTCCTCGGGGTGGACCGGCGCCGATTGTGATCCAACCTGTCCGTCCGAGCTCAGCCGTGGCCGTCTCCATCTCTCGATGGATGCCGCCGGCGGCGCAGATGCGGATACTTTCTTCCGGCGCCATGGCGGGCCAGGGCCTCGAATGCCCGAGGTGAATAGTTCACAAGCGCCGCGGAACTGCATCACCCCACGACCTACATCCGGTTACCTAAGCTGTGCTTCGCGATCATCCAGTCGCGTCCACGGAGTACGGCATGGAACTGACGATCCCCCACGGCCACCGCAGCGCTGCGACGCCGTCCTTCGCGGTCGGCGGCGAAGCCTTCGCACACGGCACGATGCTGATGCGGGTGCTGGACGAAATCGACTACGGCCTACTGCTCGTCACCTGCGACGGCACGCTGCGCTATGCCAACCAGCTCGGGCTGAAGGAAGTGCTGGACAACGGCGTGCTGCAGCTCAGCCAGGGCCGCGTGCAGGCGCGCAGCACCAACGAGCAGGCGGCGCTGCTGGCCGCGCTGGCCGACACGCGCCGCGGCTTGCGCAAGCTGGTGCCGGCGATGCACGAGGGCACGCAGGTGTGCGTCGCCGTCGTGCCGATCGGCCACGGCGAGGACAGCGGCGACCCGCTCGCGCTGGTCGTGTTCGGCAAGCGCCAGTCGAGCGAGAGCCTGTCGGTGGACTTCTACGCCCGCACGCACGGCCTGACCGGCGCCGAGCTGAACGTGCTGAAGGCGATGTGGGCCGGCCTGAAGCCCAAGGAGATCGCGCGCCGCCAGGGTGTCGCGATCTCGACGGTGCGCTCGCACATCTGCAGCATCCGCGTGAAGACGCAGACCGGCAGCATCCGCGAGCTGCTCGGCCGCGTCGCGGTGCTGCCGCCGATCACGCCGGCGGTCAAGACGCTCGGCGCGGCGCTGGCCGGGCTGCCGGTCGGCGCGATGGCGGGCGCGCTGGCACACTGAACGAACCACCCCGTAGCGCCTTCGGCGCCGTGCAGAACTGAATTTAAGGTCGCGTGCTAGAGTTTTTGCAGCTGCGGGCCCACCGGGCCCGGGCCGCAGAAACGTCCGCGACCCCATGCCCGCCCTGCCGAGTGCTGCGCCCAGCATCGACCACCTGCCTGCGCCGCTGCGCACCCTGGCGGCGCGCGGCCGTCCGAGCCGCTACCGCAAGGGCACGCTGCTGATCGAGGAAGGCGACCACGCCGACACGCTTTTCATCGTGCTCTCGGGCCGCGTCAAGGCCTTCTCGATCGACGAGCGCGACCGCGAGATCGTCTACGGCATCTACGGGCCGGGCGAATACCTCGGCGAGATGAGCCTGGACGGCGGCCCGCGCTCCGCGTCGGTGATCACGCTCGAGGCGACGGTCTGCGTGGTCGTGACGCGCCAAACGCTGCGCGACCACATCGCCGCCAACCCCGAGTTCGCCTTCGAGCTGCTGTCGCGTGTGATCCGCCGCGCGCGGCTGGCGACGCAGAGCGCGCGCAACATGGCGCTGCTCGACGTCTACGGGCGCGTGGTCGCGGTGCTCGAGGAGATCGCAGTCGCCCAGCCCGAGGGCGGCCGCGTGATCGCGCAGCGCCCGACTCACCGCGAGATCGCGAGCCGGGTCGGCTCGTCGCGCGAGATGGTGAGCCGCATCCTGAAGGATCTGGCGACCGGCGGCTTCCTCGCGCCGCACGGGACGGGCTGGCTGATGCCGCGGCCGCTGCCGCGCCGCTGGTAGCGCTCAGCCGCCGGTGCCACTCGGCGGGGCGAAGCGCTGGTTCGGCTTGTCGGCGCGCGCGTAGAGCGGCTCGACCTTCGGCAGGTTGACCTCGATGTCGCGGATGCGCGTCGGGCCCGACGGGTGGGTGCTGAGGAACTGCGGCGGCGCACCCTTGCTGGCCTGTGCCATCTTCTCCCACAGCGAGATGCCGGCGCGCGGGTTGTAGCCGGCACGTGCGGCGAGGTCGATGCCGATCAGGTCGGCCTCGGACTCGTCCTCGCGCCCGAACTGCAGCGTGAGCAGCTTGCCGCCCATGTTGAGCAGCGCGTCGCCGGTGTTGCCCAGCCCGAGCAGCGCCGACAGCACGCCGGCGCCGAGGCGCGTCGCGGCGCCCTTGCCCATCTGCTCGCGCGCGTGCTCGCGCAGCGCGTGCGCGGCCTCGTGGCCCATGATCATCGCGACCTCGTCGTCGCTCAGCTTGAGCTGGTCGAGGATGCCGAAGTAGAAGGCGATCTTGCCGCCCGGCATGCAGAACGCGTTGAGCTGCTTGCTGCCGACCAGGTTGACCTCCCACTTCCACTGGCGCGCGCGGGCATTCCATTCGTAGGTGTGCGGGATGATGCGCTCGGCGATGTAGCGCAGCCGCACGACCTGCGGGTGGCTGGTCGGCGCAAGCGCCTTCTGCTGAGCGGCCTGCTTCATCATCTGGCCGTACTGCGCGGTCGCGGCCTCCTCGACCTGCTCGGCGGAGACGAGCTTGGAGAAGCTCGACTGCCGGCCGACGTCGACCCCTTCGCGCGCCAGCGCCGGCCAGGCCGCCGCGGCGAGCAGGCCGCCGGTGAAGAGGCGCCGCGCATGCAGCGCGCAGCGGCAGTGTCGTTGGTGCAGCGAGGCCGGGAGTGGAACGTCGGCGTCGGTATGGAAGGGGGTCTGCATGGCGCGTTCGAGTGGCGAAGCCCGCGCGGGTTTCCAGCGCGAGCGTCGCATTCTAGGGAGCGCGGGCGCGTCGGACAGCGCCGCGTTCCGTCGTCGGAATCAGTCGTCGATTCAATCGTCGGATGGGCCTGCAGCGCGCGGGTCGACCTCGAGCGCACGCACCGGCGCGCGCAGCCACCACAGCATCGCCAGCGCCGGCAGCGCGAGCACGGTCGAGATCACGAAGAAGGTCGGCCAGCCGATCGACTCGGCCAGCACGCCGGCGAGCGGGCCGACCCAGACGCGGCCGACCGACGCGAACGCGCTCAGCAGCGCGTACTGCGTCGCGGTGAAGCGCTGGTTGCACAGGCCCATCAGGAACGCGACGAAGGCCGCGGTGCCCATGCCGCCCGACAGGTTCTCGAACGCGATCACCATCAGCAGCCCGCCGTCGACCGGCGTCGGCTGCGCAAGCTGCACGAAGCCCCAGTCGAACGCCGGCATCGTCAGCCCCGGCAGCAAGCCCTTGCCCTCGACCGCGAGCCACCAGAAGCCGAGATTGCTGGCCGCCTGCAGCACACCGAACAACATCAGCGCGCGCCACAGCCCGAGCCGCAGCATCAGCGCGCCGCCGACCAGCGCGCCGGCGATCGTCAGCCACAGCCCGATCACCTTGTTGACGACGCCGACCTCGGCCGGGCTGAACGCCATGCTCTTGAGCAGGAAGGGTGTCATCAGCGAGCCGGCGAACGCGTCGCCGAGCTTGTAGAAGACGATGAAGGCAAGGAACGCGGCCGCGCCGGGCTGGCTGAAGTAGCTGGCGAGGCCCGACAGCAGCGTCTCGAACTTCGCGCGCCGCGCCGCCCAGGCCGCGAGCGGCAGCGTGATCACGATGCCGAACAGCAGCGCGAGCAGATCGGCCCAGCGCCCCTGCAATGCCGGCGCGAGCGTGCTGCCCTCGAACCACGGGGCGAGCAGCCGGTGGGCGAGCGGCGTCGCGATGCGGTCGGTCAGCACGACGCCGATCGCGACCGCGAGCAACACCGCGACGAAGCCGACCAGGTCGTGGCGCGCCGAGGTGCGCGGCGCGACCGCGCTGGCCGGCAGGCGCGGCAGCGCGAGCGCCGAGAACAACGCCGCCAGCACCATCAGCCCGGCCATCAGCCGGTAAACCGTCGGCCAGCTCCAGCCGCCACCTTGGCCAGGGTCGGTCCAGATCAGCGCGACGCCGCCCGAGAGGATCATCGCGAGCCGATAGCCGAGCACGTTCAGCGACGAGCCGAGGCCGCGCTCGGCGGCCGGCAGCAGGTCGGTGCGGTAGGCGTCGATCACGACATCCTGCGACGCGGCGACGAACGCGACCGCGACCGCGAGCAGCGCGAACGCACGCGTCGCGTCGGTCGGCGAAGTCGCCGACAGCGCGAGCAGCGCGCCGGCGAGCGCGAGCTGCGTGAGCACCAGCCAGCCGCGCCGCCGCCCGAAGCCGGGGAGTTCGAAGCGGTCCATCAAGGGTGCCCAGAGGAACTTGAAGGTGTAGGGCAGGCCGACCAGGCTGAGGAAGCCGATCGTCGCGACGTCCAGCCCTTCCATACTGAGCCAGGCCTGCATCGCCTGGCCCGTGAGCGCGAGCGGCAGGCCGGACGCGAAGCCGAGCACGACGACGACGACGAGCCGGTGTGCCGCGCCGAGGCGCTGCGCCGGGCTGAGGGCGGATGCGGCCGCGCGCGATTCGGACATCGGCCGATTCTAGAGACGGCCCGCGTGCGGCCGTCGACCGGGTCAGCGAGGCACGCTATCGCCCTGTCTGAAGATCGCCTCGGCCATCGCCAGCAGCCGTTCGCGCGGCAGCTCGCCGACCAGTGCGTAGCCGCACGGGCCGCCTTGCTCGCTCTTGCCTTCGACCCAGTAGAACATGCCGAGCGTGCCTTGCTGTTCGTAGCGGAACGCGGCCGGCGTGTCGTCGTCCGGCTTGTGCAGGTAGACCGTCACGCGCACCGGCTTCGTGTCCGCCGCGCTCGCACCGGCCGGCACGATCGCCTGGTACATCAGCTGCGCGCTCGGCCCCTTCGCGTCGGGCAGCAGCCGGCCGCCGACCAGCTCGAAGCCCTGCGCGCGCAGGTCGAAGAGCTTGACCGGCACGTTGACACGCCGCGTGAGCCAGCGGCTGAGGTGTTCCTCCTGCGCCTTGACCTCGACCGCGTGGCGCACCTCGGGCACGTAGACCGCGTGGGCGACCGCCGCGCGGCGCACCCAGCCTTCTTCGCCCGGCGCCGCCGCGCTCGCCGGCGCGCGCAGGGTCTGCAGCCGCCAGGTCAGCGCCGCGCCGGCGCTGCCGCCGAGCACGAAGACGAGTGCAGCCGCCGCCCAGCGCCGCCAGCCATTCGACACGGTGTCCGGGGCACGGCTCCAGGCGATCTGCGACAGGCGCTGCGGCACCGGCTCGGCGAGCACCGGCTCGAGGTGCGCACGCAACGCCTGCGCGTCGGCCGACCACAGGCGCACCCGCGCCGCGTCCTCGGGGTGGTCGCGCAGCCAAGCTTCAACCTCGGCACGCTGGTCGGCCGGCAGCTCGTCGTCGAGCCAGGCGTGCAGCAGGTCGGTGTCGATCGGGGCGGGGGCAGTCATCGTGTCGGTCCTGAGTCTCACACCACGCGGCGCAGGCCGCGCGACGAAGCGCTCGGCGGGCGCCGGCCGTCGAGCAGCTCGCGCAAGGTGGAGCGGGCGCGCGAGATGCGCGACATCACCGTGCCGATCGGGATGCGCAGCACCTCGGCACACTCGGCGTAGGAAAGCTGTTCGAGCGTGACGAGCAGCAGCGGTTCGCGCTGCTCGATCGAGAGCTGCGCGAGCGCGGCCACCAGGTCCAGGCGCAGTCCGATGTCGGCCGCCGGTGCCTGCAGCTCGTCGGCGTCGCGCAGATCCTGCGGGTCGGACACCACGGTGCGCTTCTCGCGCCGCCGCTCGTCCATGAACGCGTTGTGCGCGATGCTCAAGGTCCAGACGAGGATGTCGCGGCGCTGGTCGAACTGGTGCCAGTGCGCGAGCGCACGCTCGAGCGTGGTCTGCACGAGGTCGTCGGCCTGGCTCGGGTCGAACACCAGCGAGCGCGCATAGCGGCGCAGCCGCGGGATCGTCGCGAGCAGTTGTTGGCGGAAGCAGGTGGGGGCGTCCACGTCCTGGCGTACGGCATCCGGCGATGGATTATTCCGTGCCCGGCCGGCCGCACGCCGATTCCGCGACAATGTCACACATGCCGCCGCCCCCCAGTGCCCCCGACAGGCGACGGGCCGAGTCTCCCCGCTTCTCGTCGCGTGAATTCCGTGCCGCGCTCGGCATGTTCGCCACCGGCGTGACGATCGTCACCGCGCGCAGCGCCGACGGGCGTTACGTCGGACTGACCGCGAACTCGTTCAACTCGGTGTCGCTGAGTCCCCCGCTCGTGTTGTGGAGCCTGTCGCGCCAGGCCGGGTCGATGGCCGCGTTCAGCACGGGCTCGCACTATGCGGTCAACATCCTCGCCGCCGATCAGCGCGAGCTGGCCGAGCGTTTCTCGAGCAAGGGCGCCGATCGTTTCGCCGGCCTTGCGTTCCATGAAGGCATCGGCGGCGCGCCGGTGTTCGACGGCGCCGCCGCGGTGTTCGAGTGCTTCAACCGCAGCCGCTACGAAGAAGGCGACCACGTGATCTTCGTCGGCGAGGTCGAGCGCTGCGCGCACCGGGCGGGCGCACATCCGCTGATCTTCCACGGCGGGCGCTACTTCACCGAGCTGCCACTCTGACTGACCCACCCCCGTAGCGCCTTCGGCGCACCCCCTCAAGGGGGCGCCGCCGGCGGACCGGCAGAGCCGGATCCGCGGCGACTGCTGGATACGGGTGGTTCATCGCGTCGCGATGGCGCGAAGTGTGATGACTCACCGCTGAGGCTTGGGCGTCTCCGATGCCCGGCGGCGCGCGAACTCGACGAACCACGGCACGCTGTCGGCGTTGGCCATCGCGTCGGCGTTCAGCACCTTCGCGGCCGGCTCGCCCATCAGCAGCTTCTTGACCGGCAGCTCCATCTTCTTGCCCGACAGCGTGCGCGGGATCGCGCGGACCTGGAAGATCTCGTTGGGCACGTGGCGCGCCGAGAGCGCGTCGCGGATCACGGCCTTGAGCCGTTTTGTCAGCGCCTCGTCGAGCACGAGGCCCTCGCGCAGCACGACGAACAGCGGCATCCAGCTCTCGCGGCCGAGGTACTCGAGGTCGACCACCAGGCTGTCGAGCACCTCGGGCAGCGCCTCGACCGCGCGGTACAGCTCGGCGGTGCCCATGCGGATGCCGTGGCGGTTGATCGTCGCGTCGCTGCGGCCGTAGATGATCGCGCCGCCGCGCGGTGTGATGCGGATCCAGTCGCCGTGGCGCCACACGCCCTCGAACATCTCGAAATAGCTTTCGTGCAAACGCTTTCCGCCTTCGTCGCCCCAGAAGCGCAGAGGCATCGAAGGCATCGGGCGTGTGCAGACGAGCTCGCCGACCGCATCGTTCAGCGTGTCACCGCGCTCGTTCCACGCGTCGACCGCCGCGCCGAGGCAGCGGCACTGCATCTCGCCGGCGACCACCGGCAAGGTCGGCAGACCGGCGATGAAGGCGCCGGCGAAGTCGGTGCCGCCCGACATCGGCGTGAGCCAGATGTCGCGGCCGTCGACCTTCGGCAAGTGCTGCCAGGCCCAGCGGTAACACTCCTCGGCGAGCGGCGAGCCGGTCGAGCCGAGCGCTCTCAATGCGGACAGATCCGCCGCACGCATCGGCTCGACGCCCGCCTTCAGGCAGCTCGCATAGAACGCCGCGCCGGCGCCGAAGAAGGTCGTGCGCGTGTCGGCCACGAAGCGCCACAGGGTCGACGCGTCCGGCACGCCGATCGCACCAGCCGGGTTGCCGTCGTAGAGGCAGATCGTCGTGCCGTTCAGGAGGCCCGCGATCTGGCAGTTCCACATGATCCAGCCGGTCGTGCTGTACCAGTGGAAGCGGTCGCCGGTCTCGAGCGTCGGGCCGATGTCGTTGTGCAGCTCGGTGAGCTTGAGCGCCTCGATCATCACGCCGCCGTGGCCGTGCACGATCGGCTTCGGCAGGCCGGTGGTACCGCTCGAGTAGACGATCCACAGTGGGTGGTCGAACGGCAGCCAGGTCGGCACGAACGACTCGTCGCTTGCGATCAACACATCGAAGTCGTGCGCGTGCCGTGAGTCGCCCGCGAGCGCGGCGGGATCGGCGCCGGCATCGAGGTAGCGCAGCAGCACGACGTCGCGCACGCTCGGCAGCGCCTCGAGCAGCTGGCGCAGCACCGGCAGCCGGTCGTGCGCCGCGCCGCCGTAGCGGTAGCCGTCGCAGCCGATCAGCACCTTCGGCTCGATCTGGCGGAAGCGGTCGAGCACCGCGACCGGCCCCATGTCGGGCGAGCAGACCGACCAGATCGCACCGAGGCTCGCCACGGCCAGGAACGCGACTGCCGTCTGCGGCGTGTTGGGCAGGAAGGCGCAGACGCGATCGCCCGGCTGCACGCCCATCGCACGCAACGCCGCGGCGAGCGAGGCGACCTGGCGCCGCAGCTCGGTCCACGCGAGGGACTGCAGCTCGCCGCGCTCGCGCATGGCTTCGTTCTGGAACACGATCGCCGGGTGGCCGGCGGCATGCGCTGCATCGGCATGGCGGAACACCTGCTGCGCGTAGTTGACTTGCGCGCCGGTGAACCAGCGTGCGCCAGGCATCTTCTCGTCGGCCAGCACGGCCCCGATCGGCGTGGGCGAGCGCAGATCGAAGTAGTCCCAGATCGAGCCCCAGAACGCCGGCAGGTCGCTGACCGACCAGCGCCACAGCGCGTCGTAGCCATCGTGGGTGGTCGGATCGAACGTGAGCCCGCGATGCGCGCGCAGCCAGTTCGTGTAGCGCAGGATGCGTGCGTCAGCCATCGTGTTCACCCCAGCGTTCGGTCGCGCAACGCCGCATCGACCTCGACGTACTGCCACACGGCGTTGCGGAACAGCGCCTGGCGGAAGCCGGTGATCCACGGATGGTTCAGATGGATCAGGATGCGGTGCACGTGGGTCTTGTACGGCATGTATGCAGTGATGAGCTTGCTCGCCTCGAGGAACAGCGCAGCGCGCTCGGGGCCGTCGGGCAGTGCGGAGATGCGGTCGAAGATCGCGTCGAACGCCGCGAGCTTGAAGCGCGCGAAGTTGTTGCTGCCGATCGACGGGCCGTACATGTAGTTGAGCGCCTGCTGCGCGTCCGGCACGGTCGCGGTCGAGCCGAGCCCCCAGATCTGCAGCGTGCCCGCGCGTGCGGCCTTGTAGTTCTCGGGCCACTGCGCGGTGTTGAACTTGATGCGCACGCCGATCGCGGCCAGGCTCTTCTGCCAGTTCTCGTCGAGCTGGCGCTCGAAGTACGACGCCTGCGTCGCCATCTGCAGCTCGAGCGGGCTGCCGTCGGGCCGCTCGCGCCAGCCGTCGCCGTTGCGGTCGAGGTAACCGTACAGATCGAGCAGCGCGTTGGCGCGCGCCGGGTCGTAGTTGCTGTTCTCGCTGCGGTAGGCCGGGTCGTAGCCGAAGCAGCCCGGCGGCATCGGCGCCTGCGCCGCGACGGCCGCGCCGCGGCGCGCCGCGTGAATCTCGCGCTCGATGTTGTAGGCGAGGCCGATCGCGCGGCGCAGCGCGACCTTGTCCGGCGTGTAGCCGCCGACGACCGGGTCTTCCATGTTGAACCAGGTCATCGTGAAGTCCGCGTTGACGTAGCGGTCCGCCTGGATGCCACGCTTGGCGAGGTTGGGCGCCAGCGTGCCGTTCGGCATCGCCTGGCTGGTGAACTCGGGCGGCACGCGCACGAAGTCGACCTGGCCGTTCAGGAACGAGAGCCAGCGCGGCTGGCCTTCATCGAGCACGACGATCTCGACACCGTCGTTGAATGGCACGCGCTTGCCCTTGAAGCGCGCGAGCCAGGCCTGGCCCTGCACGTCGCCAGGCGCCGGCTCGGCGTCGTAGAACACCGGGCGGAAATCCGGGTTGCGCTCGAGCTCGATGCGCGAGCTGCGCCGCCACGCTTTGAGCCGGTACGGCCCGGTGCCCACCGGGTGTGCCATCGTGTCGTCGTAGGCCTCGATCACCTCGCGCGCGACCGCTCCCAGCGCGGTCCCGCACAGCGTGTGCAGGAAACGCGGCCGCGGCGAGTGCAGTCGGATCTGCAGCGTGTAGCGGTCGAGCGCGCGCAGGCCCTCGACCGGCGTGTCGTAGTCGAACGGCTTGCGCTCGCGCAGCGCGCGCTCGCGCGGCGCGCCGAGGCCGACGATGCCTTCGTCCTCGAGGGTCGCGAAGTTCGGGCTCTTGCTCGCCGGGTCGACGATGCGCTTGATCGTGTAGACATAGTCCTCGGCGACCAGCTCGCGCTTGCCGCCCTTGAAGGCCGGGTCGTCGGCGAAGAAGATGCCGCGCTGCAGCGTGATGGTCCAGACCCGGTAGTCCGACGAGGCCGCGGGCAGCGCGAGCGCGGTCAGCGGCCGGATCTTGACCGGCAGCGCGAGCGGGTCGTAGCGGTACAGCGGCTCGAAGATGTGCGAGACGACGCGGTTCGAATACAGGTCGCTGACCTTGCACGGGTCGAAGCCGGTCTCGGCGGCCTCGAACGGCACACGCAGGATGTTGCCGCTGGCCGCGCGCTCGTGCGCTGCGTCGCCGGCCCAGCCCGGCAGCGCCGCCGCGCCGAGCAGCGCGGCGGTGCAGGTGCGGCGGTCGATCATGACGTGCCTTCGTCGTTCAGCGCGGCCCGCGCAGGGTGTCGTCGATGTCGACGTACTGCCACCACTCGCGTCCGAAGATCGGCCGACGGTACCCGACGACGTGCGCGTGTGCCATGTCGAGCGACAGCCGCATCATCGTGAACTTGTACGGCATGTACGCGACGGCGATGCGTTCGGCCTCGCGGAAGATCGCGATGCGCTCCGGGCCGTCGGGCAGCGCCTGGGCGCGGTCGTAGAGCGCGTCGAGCGCTGGCAGCCGCACGCGGGCCAGGTTCTGCCCGCCGATCTGCCGGCTGTCCAGGCGCGCGAACGCGCCGACGGTGTCGGGCGCGGTCGAGATGCCGCCGAGCCACCACATCTGCAGCTTGCCGGCGCGCGCCGCCTTCAGGTTCTCCGGCCACTGCGCGATCTGGATCTGCACCTGCAGCCCGAGCGCCTTCATGTTCTTCACGAAGACCTCGGCGATCTTGCGCTCGCGCTGACTCGGCACGCTCGCCAGCCTCAGCACCACCGGCGAGCCGTCGGGCATCTCGCGCCAGCCGTCGCCGTTGCGGTCGAGGTAGCCGTAGAGATCGAGCAGCGCGGCGGCGCGGGCCGGGTCATGGTCGCTGAACTCGGTCTTCAGCGCCGGATCGTAGGCGCTGGTGTGCGGCAGCGCAGGCCCCTGCGCGACCGCGCCGAGGCCGGAGAACGCGTAGTCGATGATGCGCTGGCCGTCGACGCCGAGCCCGATTGCGCGCCGCAGCGCGACCTTCTCGGGCGTGTAGCCGCCGACCATCGGGTCGTCCATGTTGAAGAAGAAGTAGTTGCCGGCCGATTCGACGAACGGGTAGCCGTGCACGCCCTTCTTCGCGAGGTTCGGCGCGACCTTGCCGTTCGGCATCGCCTGCGGCGCGAACTGGTAGCCGACGCGGTAGGCCACATCGGCCTCGCCGTTGACGAACGCGAGCCAGCGCGGCTGTTCCTCCTCGACGATCGAGACCTCGACGCGGTCGACCATCGGCAGCCGGCGACCCTTGAGCTTGGCGAGGATCGCCTGGCCCTCGGCATCGTCGGCCGCGGGCTCGGCGTGATAACGAAGCTCGCGGAAGTCCGGGTTGCGCTCGAACACGAGGAACGAGCTGCGCCGCCAGTGCACGAGCTTGAACGGTCCGGTGCCGACCGGGTGCGCCTCGGCCTGCTCGCCGTAGAACTCGATCACCTCGCGCGCGATCGCGCCGAACGTCTCGCCGCCAGCGAGGTTTTCGTGAAAGCGCGGTCTCGCCTCCTGGAGCCTGATACGCAGCGTGTAGCGATCGATCGCGCGCAGCCCTTCGATCTCGCGGTCGTAGTCGAAGGGCTTGCGCTGCGCGAGCGCCTCCTGGCGCAGTTCGGCGAGGCCGACGATGCCCTCTTGTTCGTAGCTGCCCCACGACGGGCTCTTGTGCGCCGGGTCGGCGAAGCGCTTGATCGCGTAGACGTAGTCCTGCGCGACGAGCTCGCGCTTCTTGCCCTTGAAGGCCGGGTCGTCGGCGAAGTAGATGCCGGGCCGCACCTTGATCGTCCAGACCCGATAGCCGTCGGAATGTTCAGGCAGCGCCTGTGCGGTCAGCGGTCGCAGCTTCGGCGGCCGCGCGAGCGGGTCGTAGGCGAGCAGGCCCTCGAACATGTGCGGCAGCAGCATCTTCGAGTACAGGTCGTTGACCTTTGCCGGGTCGAGGCTCGTCTCGGCGATCTCGAACGCATAGCGCAGCACCTTCTTCGGCGCGCCATTCGGTGCGGGCTGCGCCAGCGAATGGGTGGCGGGCACGAGCAGCGATGCGGCGAGCAGCAGGGTGGCGGCGAAATTCATGCGATCCTCGTCAACGCTTGTGGCGCAGCGACTCGTCGATGTCGACGTACTGCCACCAGTCCTGCCAGAACACCGGACGTCGGTAGCCGACGAGCTGCGGCTGAGCCATGTCGATCGACAGGCGGTTCAGCGTCATCTTGTACGGCATGTACACGACCGCCAGCAGCTCGGCCTCGCGGAACGCCGCAGCGCGCTCGGGGCCGTCGGGCAGGGTCTGGAGCTTGTCGTACAGCGTGTTGAACTGCGGCAGGTTCACGCGCGCGAGGTTCTGCCCGCCGATCTGGCGGCTGTCGAAGCGCGCGAAGGTGCCCACTGCGTCGGGCGCCGCGGCCGACAGCGCGAGTGACCACACCTGCAGATTGCCGGCGCGCGCCGCCTTCAGGTTTTCGGGCCATTGCGCCACGACCATCTCATTGCGGATGCCGAGCGCTTTCATGTTCTTCGTCAGCACCTCGGCGATCTTGCGGTCGCGCGCCTGCGATTGGGTGTTGACCTTGAGCACCAGCGGCGAACCGTCGGGCAGCTCGCGCCAGCCGTCGCCGTCGCGGTCCTTGTAGCCGTACAGGTCGAGCAGGGCCTGCGCCTTGGCCGGGTCGTAGTCGCTGAACTCGGTCTTCAGCTTCGGGTCGTACGCGCTCGTGTGCGGCAGGATCGGCGTCTGCGCGATCTTGCCGAGCCCGCTGTACGCATAGTCGATCAGGTTGCGCGTATCGATGCCCAGGCCGATCGCGCGGCGCAGCGCGACCTTGTCGGGCGTGTAGCCGCCGACCACCGGGTCTTCCATGTTGAAGTAGTAGAAGTTGGTCGCGGTCTCGACGATCGGGTAGCCGCGCACGCCCTTCTTTGCGAGATTCGGCGCGACCTTGCCGTTGGGCATCGCCTGCGGCGCGAACTGGTAGCCGACGCGGTAGGCGAGGTCGGCCTCGCCGTTGACGAACGACAGCCAGCGCGGCTGCTCCTCCTCGATGATCGAGATCTCGACCCGGTCGACCATCGGCAGCCGCCGGCCCTTGAAGCGCGCGAGCAGCGCCTGGCCCTCGGCGTCGTCAGGTTCGGGCTCGGCGTCGTAGACCATCTCGCGGAAGTCGGGGTTGCGCTCGAGCACGATCCGCGAGCTGCGGCGCCATTGCGCCAGCTTGAACGGCCCGGTGCCGACCGGGTGCGCCTCGGCCTGGTCGCCGTAGAACTCGATCACATCGCGCGCGACCGCGCCGAACAGGTCGCTGGCCGCGATCACCTGGATGAAGCGCGGACGCGGCTCCTTCACGGTGAAGCGGATCGTGTAGCGGTCGAGCGCGCGGATGCCTTCGATCTCGGTGTCGTAGTTGAACGGCTTCTTGTTCTTCAGCGCGTCGTCGCGCAGTTCGTTCAGCCCGGGAAATCCTTCGACCTCGAGTCCGCCCCAGGCCGGGCTCTTCTGCGCCGGGTCGGCGAAACGCTTGAACGCGTAGACGTAGTCCTGCGCGACCAGCTCGCGCTTCCTGCCCTTGAACGCCGGGTCGTCGGCGAAGTAGATGCCGGGTTTGATCCTGACGGTCCAGACGCGGTAGTCGTCCGAGTGCTGCGGCATGCCGTCGGCCGTCAGCGGCTTGATCTTGA
>Ga0075366_10000219_pt1 | contig 25310 bp, 17 predicted proteins | sample EndMethybrTD3031_FD_72351 | JGI IMG/M metagenome (GOLD analysis project Ga0075366, IMG submission 72351) | Populus endosphere microbial communities from Tennessee, USA - Endosphere MetaG P. TD hybrid TD303-1 | ecosystem: Host-associated > Plants > Roots > Endosphere | place: USA: Tennessee...
ATTGAAGCGGTCCATTCCAAACACCCCGTTTCAAATCTAGAGCCTTCGAGCACATTTATCTCGATCGCACGCATATATAGATAGCCCCTATGAGGCAAATGGCACCGCAAAGCAGCCATTCGGGGGAGGATCAGAATGAGTATATCCCGACCACACGTCGCCGTGATCGGCCTGGGGGTAGGTTTGCATGCGCACCTTCCGGCACTGAAAGCGGCGGGCTTTAATATAGCTGCCTTGGCTGCGCGGCGATTGGAGCCACTGCAAACAGCAGGCGCCAAGATGGGAATTGAATCACTCTACACCGATCTCGATGAGCTCTTGGCGCATCCGGGTCTCGATGCTGTCAGTATCGCTACGCCCCCGCCCACCCATCATGAGATTGTGCTGAAGGCCCTTAGCGCCGGCAAACATGTCCTGGTCGAAAAGGCGTTCGCTATGTCCGCGAGGCAGGCAGATGAAATGCGGCAGGCCGCCGATGCGGCCGGCAAGACCGCAATGGTTACGCAAGCTTATCGTTTCGCGCCATCGCGCTCGTTCGTGGCTTCGCTCCTGGCAGAAGGGCAAATTGGGACTCCGCAGCAGATTTCGATAAGCTATTTTTGGGAAACTCCCAAAGGCATGTATCAAATGCCCAGAGCGCATTGGCGCTGGGGTTGCTCGACAGGTGGCGGAATATCCACCGGGCACGCAGCAACCTTGTTCGATGCGGTCGTGACGTGGTTCGGCCCAGTCAAGTCCATCGGCGGCAAGATTCGAACGCACGAACGAGGTCTTGTCCAACTCGATGGACGGCCCGCGGATGCCGACGACACGATTTCTGCGACGTTTGAAACGGCGTCAGGCATTCTCGGCTCAATGGCCGTGAGCGGAGCCGCTCCGTTAGGTCCCGGCGGACGCATCGAGATTTACGGCAGCGAGGGCACGATCGCGATACGGCAGCCCTTGATCGTTCCCAGCAATCGCGACCAAGTGACCGTTTCGAGGTTCGAAGATGGCGGACAGCCGACCGACCTCACGATCCCGAATGCGTTCCAACTGGCGGATTACGGTGTGGGTGAGACTTATGGGCCATTTTTCCGTGTCGCCGAAGAGTTTAGGCGAGGCATAGAAACCAGCACCTCACCTTCTCCCAATTTTGCTGATAGCTGCCACCTGCAACGTATTTCCGATGCATTGCGCATGTCTAGTGAGAGACGAGTATTTGTTGATATATAGCATATGTATTCACAAATACGTAATTCCCAAACTTACCATGTGTTGCTCACAGGCAAACAATAACGCGAAATTTAACGAAATAAGCAACGAGAGGAGTGACAATGCGCTCGAAGAATCGTGCTCGCTGCCTGCTTCGAGGCAAGCGCAACGACACCCTCGCTCATAACTTTCGGCGATGCTTACGCGTAGGTATCGAAGCAAGATCGGGACAGTGCCGGGGCCGATAAAGAAACCGCATCGATTGTCGTAGTCGCGAGGCGGACGCATGAATATCTACAGGGGGTGCATGTCTCGATAACTACATTAAATCACTATGCTAGAACAAGTCGAATATAACCAGTGCCGATAGTACTTCCCTGATTTGCGGCATCGCAGACTATGTTGCGAATATTGAAGCAAGCGTTTTGCGTGTCAGCGACGCAACCACCAATTCAAAGCAACCCGTTCGTCACCGGGCAAAGTTTCATACCAGGAGGAGCAGGATAATATGCTAAAGTTCCGCACAATCACGCTCGTTGGCGTCAGCCTGCTGACGCTGTCCACTTCTGCGTTCGCCCAACAAGCGAATGGCCAGGCTCCTCAAAGTGATGCCAGTGACGATGATATTGTCGTCACCGGAACACTAATCCGCGGCATCGCGCCGGGCGGTTCGCAGTCAATCGCGATCGACCAGTCGAAGATTGCGACAATCGGCGCGGTCAACACCTCCGAACTGCTTTCCAACGTCCCCCAGGCGGGAACCTTCCTCGCCTATGCGGCCATTCGTGGCGCATTCGGCGTGAACATTTCCGTTAATCGTCCGACGCTGCGCTATCTTGGAAACACCGGATCTAGCAGCGCCAGCACGCTGGTGCTGGTTGACGGACATCGCCTTCCCGGCATGGGTGTCCGGCAGTCGTCCATGGACCTCGATGCGATTTCGCCGAATTCGGTCGAGCGCATCGACGTGATCACCGACGGCGGCTCCTCGACTTACGGTTCTGATGCGATCGGCGGCGTGATGAACTTCATTACCCGCAAGAACTTCGACGGCGTCGAAGTGAAGGGCAGCTATGGTTCTGCCGACAACTACAACCAGTACAACGCCAGCATTATCGCCGGCAACACATTCGGAAACGTCTCTGCCTATGTCGCCTATGACTTTTCCAAGCACGACGGCTTGATTGGTCTCGACCGCGATTTTTCGCAGAATCGCGACTGGGTCAACAATGTTCCCGTCGACTTTGCCTGCGCGGTGGGCAATGTGCGCGCGACTGTAAGTGGTGTGACCACGACATACTCGCTGCCTGGTCTCGCGCAAGGCCTGGGCAATCGCTGCGACAACTCCGAGTACGGCTCGCTTTATCCCGCAGAGGAGAAACACAGCGTCCTGGCCAGTCTCATGGTCGATACCGGCGGGCCGGTATCGTTCTCAGCCAAGGCCTACTACGTCCATCGGAACAACAATTCTACCTCCGGACCGCTGGCTCTGACTTCAGGTGTTACGGTTCGCAACACCAGCCCATACTTCATTGCACTCCCTGGAGCGCCAACCTCGGAACTGTTCTTCGTAAATCTCGCGCCACTTTATGGCAATTTCTCGCCGCAGAATTCCTCGCTCGAATCGTATGGCATTACACCCTCGGTGAAATGGGACATCGGCATCGGTTGGCAAATGAACGCCATGTTCAATTACGGCATCGGCAAGGCCGATGTGCTCGCGCAGTCGCTGAACGCGGCGGAAATCACCACGGCGGCGACTGTAAACGCCTTCGATCCGGTCAACCTCGCCAATCCGATTAACGCCCAAACGCTTGCCAGGGCACGCGACTGGTTCAGTTTCGGCCGCGCCAAGCATGATCTGGTCAATGCCCGCGCGATTTTCGACGGGCCGCTGTTCGAATTACCCGGCGGCAAGGTCCGCGCAGCGGTCGGCACCGAATATCTCCGGGAATCCTTCGCAGGCTGGTCGGTTCCGGGTTCTGCACTCACCGCCGCCCAGATCGGCGCGCTCGTAGACCGCAATAAAGCTCGCGAAGTCAAATCGGTATTTGGCGAGCTCAACTTGCCACTGATGGGCGGAGGCAGCGGGCTCGGCGAATTGTCCGTTTCGCTATCCGGCCGCTACGATCACTACAGCGACTTTGGCGGGACCTTTAATCCGAAGATCGGGGTCAACTTCGCGCCGGTCGACTGGCTGAAGCTGCGCGGCAACTGGGGCACCGCCTTCCAGGCGGCCGGCATCTCGCTGCTTGCCGACCCGGCCCCCAGCTTCAACGTTACATCGCAACTGGTTCGGCCAAACGCCAAGGCTGGCCTGCCGATCACCGCCACACGCATCAACGTGATTACGTTTAGCGGCACCGACTTTCCGGTCGACCCCCAGAGGGCGAAAACCTGGTCACTTGGTTTCGACATCAAGCCACCCGTGCTGGAAGGCTTTTCGGCAGGGTTGACCTATTACTCTCTGGATTTCAAGGAAATCATTTCTACGCCGTCGCTTGTGTCACCGCGACTTTACATCGACTACTTAGACAGAATCGTCTCATATGACGCGGGCGAAGCGGCGCTAAAGGCGTTTTTCGACCAGCTCGTTACAAGCGGCGGGACGGGCGGCGCCCAGGTGCTTGCCTCCCTCCCGAATGGAGACTTCAGTTCAGTATACTCGATAGTTGATGGGCGCACGTCGAACTTCACACGGATATTGACCTCCGGGCTCGATTTCTATGCGCGCATACGTCAGGAAGCCGGCTTCGGCGATATTTTTGGTGAGGTTTCAGGAAACTATGTGCTGACCTTCAAGCAACAGACCGCGCCAACCGCACCCGTTATTTCGACTATAGAGCTCGACACCACCAAGCTGCGCCTACAGACGAGAATTGGTGCAAATATCGGCAACCTTCTCGCCGAGATGGTCTGGAACCATTCGCAGGGCTACAACATCACTCCGACTACAGCGAATGCGCAGCAGTCGCATGTCGATTCTTTCAATGTTTTCAACATTTTCCTGCAATACAGGTTGCCCGACGAAAGCAAGATCCTGAAAGATCTGACGTTTTCGCTCAACATCGACAACCTTTTCGATCAGGATCCCCCCTTGTTCCGCGGCCAGAGCTCGACGTTCGGCGGATTTTCCAATGGCTTTACCCTCGGACGCCTGGTTCGGTTCGGGGTCTCGAAGAAGTTCTGATTCAAGAATACATTGGGTGTGAGGCGGGACGAGCAGGTTGCGTCATTTCGACCTGCAGAAAGTTGAGGGACATCTTTGCGTGCGCGACATCCAGCGCCACAGATGCTGAATTTCACGATTGCCAGGACTAAGCCACAGTCGCCCAAATTGCCGCGTGGTACCGCTCGGCAACCTAGCCGTGGTATTCAGCCCTGAGCGCGCGATCACACGTGTTCTCGTCGAGAGTCTTGCCCACTTTTGATTCGCCCTCGGCGTAGGAGCGGTCATTGAGCTTGACCTTGTAGCGTCCGACCAGGACCTCGTTGATAATGTCGAACATGCTCTGCTCAAAATGCTAGTCCTCGAGATAGCGTGCGTTGAGTTTGGGGTGACGTGCGCGGCGGGATTTGTGGGCACAGTAGCTAACCTCGTCCTGCGCCACCGCACCCCTTGCCAGCGCCTCGAATAGCCCCGCCAATTGCGATTATGCAGCCCCCCGCTAAGGGCGCGGCGTTGCAGCAGTTCCGCCGGCTTTCAGTGGGCGCACGACGCAATATGCCTATGACAGCGATCATCTAGCGCGACTTTCGTTCATCCGCCGCGCCCGCGATCTCGGGTTCACCCTCGAAGACGTACGCGAACTGCTGACTTTCTCGGACGAAATGTCATGAGGCAGGCAGATATGGGCGCCAGCCGCTACCGAGACTACTGCTAATCTGGACTTAAGAGTTCCGCCGCCGTGCAACCCAAGACGGCTGCTAATTTCTCAATCATGTCTATCGAAGCTGCATATCTCTGCCTTTCCAGCGAGCTGACATAGGTCCGATCAATCCCAGCCAGATCAGCAAGTGTCTCCTGCGATAAACCGGCGGCCTCACGCAATTTGCGAATATTCGCTGCCAGGATCGCTCTTGCACTCATCGTGCCGAGCACAGAACGCTGTAGACTTTTTTACCACGGAGTATACTCTACAGAATACAGTACGGGCCTGTGGGGGTGCAAGTTGAGCTATTTTTTCGATGTCTACGGTCCATTCCAAATAGACCGTGATGACGGCACTATTTTTCGAGCTAAGCAATCGATGTGGGAGGAAGCAGAAGCGCTGGACCGTGGGCTTGCGCGGGCCTGGGGATGCTACATGTTCTGCTTGCAGAACGGCGAGAGCGTAGTGCCCTGGTATGTCGGCAAGACCTGCGCCCAAGGCGGATTTCGCGAAGAAGTCTTCGCCAACCACAAGCTCGAAGTTTACAATTGGATTGCCGAAAGCCGCGGTCTTCGAACCATGTTACTCTTTCCTTTGATGACGGGCGATCACAAGGATTCTGGTCGTTTTAGTAAGAACCAAGCTTCAGCGCCGGTCGTCGAGTGGCTTGAACGCATGCTGATAGCCTTAGCGCTGGACCGCAACCCTGACCTGCTTAATCTCCGCGATACCTTGATGCTGACGAGCGTGACAGTCCGGGGCGTTATCGGCACAAAGGCAAAAGGTCGGCCGCACGAAGAAGTCAAATATGCACGCCGCGCACTCGGAATTGGCAGATGAAAGTTCGAGGGAAGCAGGCGGCTTTTCTGAAGTGCCTATTGCGTGTAGCATCTGCGCCAATTGGTCATGATTGCTTTAACATTCCAGAAGCTTTGGGCATATCTCTGTCCCGCCGGTATCCGTTGGCTTGCATCGTGGCGCTGCTGTCAACTTCACCTATTTCCGCACATGCCGTGACGTGTAACGATCCTGCGGTGCTAGCTGCTATTCCAGATGCAGCTCAAAATTGGTTACAGACGTATCCAATTGAATCCGGCATCCCCAATGAGAGAAATTTTCGCGTTATCAATTCTGTCGAACAGAATACCTTCGGCGATCGCATAATTTGTAAATCGACGATTTCATTTGATACCGTCACTGCATCAGGAGAAATTGCGAAAATAGAAATACGCGGACTAGATTATCAGGTGATCGATATGGGTAATGGCAGCCTTAACGTAATGACCTATCGCTGGCCGTCGAGGGCTGAATTGCAAGATGCAAATAATGATTACAATCGCGCATTGGTTGTAGATGGCGAGACGTTTGAGCAAGCCTGGGCAAAAAAACGGGCGACGGACGCCGCTCGTCAACGTGCGATTGATGCGGAGAACCAGCGATCGGCTCAACAGGAAGCAGCTCGAGAAATTGCAGAGACTCGTCGCCGCAAAGGTCCATGCGAAGCGTCAGGCGGAACGTGGGGCTATCCAACAAACGCAATTGGATTCCGCACGGGACAACTGGGATGTTATTTTAGGACGATGAGACAATAGTGCGGCATTCGCGGTCTGCTCTGCCGCCACGCTTGCGCTACCCAGTCATGCAACTCTCGATGTAAGACCCGCCAGGGTTCGCCGCTATTTGACGCCGATATCAAGGCCGACCTGGCTCAAGGAAAACTGGCCAAAAGTTGCGATCGGCCGCAAAATATGCTAACATAAACATGCATTTAGCCAACATAGGGGTGCATGAATATGACTCGACACGCTCGCGTGCTCGAGCCTGCCGACCTGCGCGTTGTCTTGAAACACGCGCGCAAAACGCAGGCCCAGCGCAACACTGTTATCGTACTGCTCAGCTACAAGGCTGGCCTGAGGGCCTGCGAGATTGCCGGCCTGTCCTGGCCGATGGTCGTCACCGCTTCAGGCGAGGTTGCGGCCTGCATTGATCTCAGTGGCACTGTGACCAAGAACGGCCGCCCCCGGGTAATCCCGCTCAATAAAGAGTTAGCCCGTGCGCTGGCTGCCCTCCATAAATTACATGGCTGGCCACGGGATGGCCCGGTCATCCGGTCACAGCGCGGTGGCCATATGACGGCCCGCAGCGTCGTCAATTGGTTTGCTGAGATCTATGCAGAAGCAGGGCTGATGGGCTGCAGTTCGCACTCAGGGCGCCGCACCTTCGTCACCCGCGCTGCTCGAGCCCTGGTCAAAGCCGGCGGGTCCTTACGCGACGTACAGGAGTTGGTCGGCCATAGCTCGCTGTCGACCACCGAACGCTATATTCAAGGCGACCGCGCCGCGCAGCACCGCTTGGTCCAGCTCGCGTAAGGACGTAACTTTTTTTGGGACGGCGCAACCCCCGCTTTCCCCGCAAATCCACAAACCCCACATCATCGGAGATACCCTATGCCGCATGCAGATTGCGGGCGTGAAACTGCGCCAAACGAACTCGACACCACCAAACGCATTCGCCAGCTCAACGACGCCCTGCGTCAAACATTCATTGGTGGCATTGTGGCCTGCACCGATGGCTTCACCACCTTGCCGTCCGACTTGCACCAGCGCTTCGTGGCAGCGGTGAAGGCGTTCGATACTTTCACCAGGGACACAGACCCGCATGGCGAGCACGACTTTGGGTCGATCGATCTCGACGGCGTTCGGGTATTCTGGAAGATCGACTACTACGACTATGCCTTGATCGAGGGTTCTCCCGATCCCACCGATCCGGCCAAGACCCTGCGAGTGCTGACGATCATGTTGGCCAGTGAGTACTGAGGCGCGCACCATGGCGTTTACCATCGGTACTCTGTCGTTTGCCCGCTGCGGCGAGACATTTCATATTGGCTCTAGGGAGCGGGTCCGGTTGATCCTGGCTGCGGCTGAAGCCTATGGACCTGACATCCTGCTCACTGCCGGCCATGCATTGCACGACCGTGCCTGCCTAAATGAGCTTAGTATCGGATTGGCCAATACCGATATCGAGACCACTGTCATATCCGAAGTCCATCACGACGGCAGTTTGCGTCCAAAGGTGCTTAGCGAACATGCGCTTTACGCGGTGCATGCCAACGGCGCCTGTCAGCGGCTCGGCCGGCAAGTGTTTGCCAAACGTGCCGAGACTGAGGGGCAAAATGCTTGGCGGGTACCGTTGTTTGTCGAGCGCGCCCACTGGCGGCAATTGGTGGTAGCCAATCGCCGGGTGTTTGTGTTGGGCTGCGGAGAGATCAATGCGGTCAAGGGCGGCCTGAAGGCGCGCTTCATTGACCCTCATATTGCCGAGACCATTATGTCAGCGGATATCATCCTTAATCCCACCCATGACCGCATGGGGCGAGGGGGCTTGCTGGACGCTAAGCGCCGGTTTCTGTCGCACCCGTTGCCTAGCAATAAGCAGCGCGTCTATGTTTCCTGCTCAAACTGGAACCTTTGCACCGACAGCGGCGTAGCGCAGTACCCATCGGCCACCATTCATACTTGCTACGTGGGCGGCATTGCGATTGCGCCGACGCTAGCGGGCGGAGGTGCCGAATGGGGATTTGTCTACCGGCAGTACGCTGGCATCTGAATTTCTAGACCGGCAAATCCCGACTACTGTCGTGTGAACGCCCAATTTCTCGCTAGCGGGAATATCGCAGCTGGCGTAAACGGAGTTTGGCAGGGTGGCGTGGAAGGTTCATTTGGGCCTTGCCAAATGGCGCGGCGCCAATTCGCTACATTCTCCCACTTTTGTCATGACTTTTGCTAGGGGCGGCTTGCCGCTGTCCGCTTTGTTCGACCTTGACGACTGTCCGGAATCAAGGACCAATTTTGGTAAGCTGCCGTACATTCAGGTCGCACAATCCGGTGTACCTATTGTCAGAAAAAATTTCGTCGCGATCGTCAGGACGGCCGCCTCAATGCCGCCAAGAATCGGTGTGGCAGGCAATACTCGGGACGGACCTGTGTTTTCGTGGATGTGAAGTGTTGACAAAAGTTGAGCGGGGAGCGCAGCGCGCGACAGGCCGACGGCTCAGCGGCCCAAAGCATTCCCGTCATCGCCGCTTGAGGTTCACGCGTATCTCGTCACCTACAAACAAGCCCCCGCCCTCGCGCCAAGACGAGATAATACCACGAGATGTGAGCCATTGGACCAACTCTCGATTCCGATCCGATTTCGGCAAACGTGGAGTATGATATCCCGTCGAGATCTCGCAATAGGGCTTTGGCAGTGCTGCGAGAATTTGACATGCTTCATCGACACTCAGGGACGATTGAATCTTATTGAACAAGGAAATCTGCGTCTCAACCGGCTTTGAATGCAGGATTAGTGATCGTGCTTTTGTCGCATCAAGGCCGGATATTTCTACATTGGTGCGGTCGAGAATCGGGCCAATGAGCGCAGCTCGTTCGGGTCGTTCTGCGAGCGTGTCCATATCCATGAGATCAATGATCGCGCGCTTGTCTCCATCGCTTATCTTGCCGTCCAGAAGCGCTTCACGGAAGTCATCGCCGACTGGGAATGAATCAGGGCTCGCGAGATAGGCCTGGATATTTTCGGATACGAAAAGCACTGGCAAATCCGTTGCAGCATCCAAGGTGCCGAGGTTCTCCGCTGAGAATGTGATTTTGTGCTCCTCGATGAGGATGCCAAGCTTGCCGGAATCGAGGTCCTTGGGAAATTCCCGGAATGCGTTGGGCAAGGCTCGGGCATAGTCACGGTAGCTGCGATCGCTCAGTGCATCGGCATTAACAAGGAACTGGCGCAGCCGCAGAGTCTGAGGATCGTTTGCCAGGGAGCGGCTCGTCAGCGCCGCGCGCACAGCGTCACGATCGAGGTAATCCACCAGGATTTCGGCGGCAAAGCCACTGCTTCCGATGAACGCGATGCAATTCTCCCATGTCGACGCGATCCGTCCGAGCTCGAAGACCATGGTGTGCCGGCTCTCCGGTATTCCGTCCAGTGCCGGCAGAAGCGCCTCTTGGCGTCTGAGAAATTCGCGAAGATTGGTTTCGTCGATCTCCTCGCGACCAAGCAAGTCGAGTATAGCTGCGGCATCTTCTAGGGAGTTCTCGGCAAGCGCGATCAGGACCTCACGCACGTAGAGATCGAAGTCGCGCTCTACTCTTGCCATAATTGCAGGATCGGTGATCGAACGCAGCGTGGTGAAGTTATGCGTTCGAAACCCGGCGAGATCGGTTTCGCCTAGAACCTTGCTGTAAACATGTTCCAAGTTGGCAATCGAAATGTCGAAACGTCCCTTCTTCACCATGTAGCGCACGACGCCAGTGTGCGCCCCGATGGCGGAAAGATCTCGGATCTCGAAGCCAATTCGTTCGAGACGTTCGGGTGCCAGATCGGGAGCAAGTGCCAGGATTTCAGCAAGGTTAGCTGCTACGAATTCAGGCAGTTCGCGACGCTCGAATGCCAATGATTCAAGCGCACTTTCAGGCAGATTGGTTACCATCTGCGTGACATGGGAGAGACTGTGCTTGCTGGAAATCGTCCTCGGCACAAACTGTTTCCAGTGGGCTGCCAGACCGGCGAGCAAGACAGTGACTGCGCGTCCCGAGGCATAGTAGGCTTCGAGGAAATCTTCGCTGTCTTCAAAACGAGAGGCGATGAACTCGAAGAGCTTGGCGGTCTGATCGCGATACAAGGCGGTTTCGCTCAGGAGGCAGTCGACCAGCTTGACGTTAAGGACATAGCTTTGTCCGAAATCCTCGTCGCGCATCGCGGCGATGACCTCTTTGGGGTTGTCGATTTGAAAACCTGGGTCCGGTGTAACAAAGGCCCGTATCTGGATTAGAAACTTGTTGTCGTTGGGTGACAACCGGCCGGAATGGAAAAGCGATGTATATTGATAGTAGCTGTCGTCGAGATGTCCTTCGAGGATCAGGAATCGCGCCAGTTCTCCATTCTCGCCGAAGCCATTGAAGAGATCGGACACTCGCTCGGCGCTTGAACGCACCAGCTCATTGAATTTGCTGGTCCGAAGCGTCGCAATCTTGGCCCTAAGGTCGCGTATACGCCGTGCACTGATGTTCTTGTTTGCCTCTTTCTTGTTCTCAATTTGCGCCTTGCGCTCCAGGTAAGTTTTCTGGCTGTCCACCTCGCTCTGCAGATGCGAGATGTCGGACCGCTGGGTCTGGTTTTGAATATTCCGACTGATGAGTTGCCGCGCCTCGAGCAATCGTTCGAAGTCATCGTGAGCGGCAAATTGCTGAAGCGGAATCCAGGCTTGTCCATCTAGACTGACTGATATTGAATTGGTGGGCAGCTGCTCGATCAGCGCCATGGCGTAGATCTGGCGCAGCTCCTTCAGGTCCGAAGGCGTCTGCCGCTCGGCAATATCAATCTGCTGTTCGAGCTCTGAGATCTCGGCCTTACACAGTGCTTCCCCGTGCACCACTAACTCGTCGTGGCGGCCCAGAATCTCGGCAAGATTGCCCTCGCCGCAATGAAGTTCTTCGAAATCCCGGGGGTACACGTTCTTGTAGATGAGGATCGCAAGCAACTTGTTGGCGTCGAAAACGTTTTCCTCGTCGGTTTCCAGGTTGGCGACGTAGATGGCATATTCGTTGAAGATGTTCCGGATGAGCCTCAGGTCGTTTAAGTATCGCGAAACCTCCCTCAGGAACTGCCCGTCGAGGCGCCCGTCGAGCGCGAGCCTCTTGCCCTGCTCGAGTACCATATCGATCGAGTTCGAGGCGTTGATAATCGGAATGACAGGGATGATAAATTCGAAGAACTTGGTCCGGTCCGTGTTCACGAACACATCGTCACGCAGCGCGTAAAGAAATCTGATGGTTCGGTTGACGCCGGCGTTCTCATTCACCAGGCCATTGATTTCACGTAAGGTTACGAAGATTTCGGGGTCCTGGAAGCGATCGAGGTCCTCGATGATGACGAGATCATATTTCGTCGACTGGAAGAAGTAGATGATCTCATCCAAGTGGCGATTGAGGATCGAATCCTGACTGTCAGACGCAGGCCTGATTTCTATGTCTCTTAGAGAAATGCTCTTGAGCGACAGCCCGAAGCTGGCGACATAGAAATGATGCAGCGTAACCCACAGGAATAGTGCTGCAAAAGCAATGACGGCGAACTTGGGCCAGCTGCTGAGAGCGAAAGGGGAGAAGAAGGAGCCGCCGACGACGGCATCGCGCACCGAGAAGACGTACCAAAGCGCAACCAGGCCGAGCGCTATGTAGAGCGACTTCAGAACCGACAAGACGCCAGGAGACTGAATTCTCTTGAAGCGAGACAGGGGGAGTTTGTTGGCATCGGCACCATAAAGCATTTGCTGGAGAATGCTTCTTTCAATCTCCTGGCGGCTTAGCTTTGCGGCTCCTGAGTCGGCATCCTGAACGAACGCCGCAAGCGAAATGTGGAGCGTCGCCCCTTGATAGTGCTTCAGGAAGGATTGAATGATGCTGCTTTTTCCTGACCCATAAGGCCCCGTCAGCGCGATATTGGCTATTTTAGGGTCGGTCGTCGCGAAGCGGAGGGCTTCGGCATAGACACCGTCCTTGTCGGCCTGGTCGGTCGGCGCGAGGTTCACAAATTTCGATTGGGTAGTGGCAGGACGGCCCAGATTTTCCATAAGGGCCGCCAGTCGGCTCAATCGGCCGGCCAACCAGTTTGTCGAAGCTACAATTCGGCTACTCATGGTAAAAAGAACTAGCACAGATCAGGCCGGTAAAAATCGGCGATGACCGGGAATTGGCTAATTTTTCAACCGCAGAGTAAAGATCAATCGACAGCCACATAAATTTTTCCGTTACTGACATGCCACTCGTCGCGAACATGGCGTTGGTGGCTCGAGCTCGCGGAGTTTGCGACGACAAGGATTATCAGAAGGTCTACCGCCGCAAATACCTTCAGTCGGCCTAAGCGGCGGACAACGCGGGCGGAGCGACTGAGAACGGGCGTCACTTGCCCTCATCATGGTTCAGAAGCGTCATCGGCGAACGTAATTCGAGGTGCTAGCTCGTTCATTGCATAGTGGACGAATTGCTTTCCAAGCTCGGTGAGCTCATACCTCTCTACGTCGTCGAATGCGGACGTCATGGTACGGCTCCCGCTGCCCTTGGCCGACTTTTCTGGTGCCTTTTTTACAAAGTTGCCTTGCCAGTCTGTTTGTCGATGCTGACGCATGACGCCGCCCATGCTGAGGTCTCGGATCAACATTTTGTAGAGGTCGGCGTCGGCGGAATTTTCTTGAACACGAGGGCGGTTCAACGCTCGCCATATGCCTCCGCGTGTAATCCCTTCCTGTTGATACACCTTCCCGATGACTTCAAAATGGAAATCGGAGTAAGCGTCAATCCAGTCAATAAAGAGGCTTACCACATCGTCAGACACCAAGCTCGTGGAAGCGGCATTCGACAGGATGTTTCGGATTTTTTGTCGCTTACTTTCACTGTCGATTGAACTCCACTTGCGAAAGCTTTTCTTGAGGAGGGCTTGGTACTCGTCAGACTCAACGCGCCTAATGGTCTCCGCATCCTGCATGTCCAAGCGAGCCATTATCTCCGCGATCGTTTTCCCTTTTTCCCTAAGCTCGTCCTCAAGCATCTGTATCCACTGATGCAAGATCTTGTTGGCATGCTGCTGCTCTGCCTCTCCCCACATCCCAGCTATTGCAGCTAGGACACCTCCAATGAAAGGTATTGCTCCGGACGCCGCATTGAGACCTGCTCGACCGTACTTACCAGCCTGATTGTTCTTTGGAGATTCCGACATCCGCACCTTTTAGCACGCCGGAATTGCACCCTTCAAACCTCGCTGCGGATTACGCACAGTTTGGCCGTTGCGATCTGTGATGAACGAACGGCAGCAAGCAGGGATTGGATCACGGCCGCTGTACGACTGTTATGTTAGCGAGCATGGACGTCACGCTCGGAATTAGAACTTCGGCAGCATTACTTTTTCGCAGCGCAGTTCCGCGCTGCTGACAAGCTGATTTGCTTTATCGAACGGTGACTATCACATGAAAAAACCAGATTATTTCCAACGATCTTGCCGAGATGTTTGCCCGATGCCAGGGTTGAATCGATTGAGAGGATCCAGTGTGCGATAGTGTTGCTCAAGAGCAGATTTGGCCTGATAGAGATGACCGACATTGTGTTCAGCCGGACATTCTGCTCCGCGCGCGCTAAATGTCTCGAGCATCCGTCGCTTGAACAAATGCGTGTCCGTTCCCCTTTTGACTACATAGTCCTGATGAAATACGTGGCAGAGAAAGTGCCCGTAATAGATTGCATGTACGACGTTCTGGCCGATGTCCCATGGTAGGTCCTCGAACCATCGTTCATCACTACGCCTCAACGCCACATCCAAAGCTACTATATCGTCCACTTCTGAGGCATGGATGGCGCGATAACGCATTGCCGCGCCTGCAACTGCAAAGCGATGCAGAAAAGCCGCCTTTGCTTCGCGATTGTCGCATTCGAAATAGCCGCCCGTAGCACTTGGAAACCGGTCCGCGAGTAAGTCCCGTGCAGCATCGATTCCGTCACAACCCATCTGGAGAATTAGATGATGCTCATAAAGATCTCGCCACTTCCGCATTCGGCGCGGCAAATGCGTTGGATAAAGGCGGCTCAAAGTTTGAAGCAAGCGATCGCTTAGATTGAGGCCACGTGCCAAACCGTCCACACGCGCTTTCAGTTCAAAAACTCTCGGTAGGTTTTCCGTGCCCAGAAGGCTGACCGCCAGGTAGCTGTCCTTCCCATATTTTGCGGCCAGGTCAAAGGCGGTCCGGTGAATATATTCGGCGGAAATGGGGAGTTCTTCAAAACCCGAAAGAATATTCTTTCGGAGAACCGCCAATTCTTGCGGATCGTTGCTTCCGACGTAGAAAGTAGTCGTTCGTCCATCTGCGACAAAACTATCGAGGCGGACGGCGAACACCATTACCTTGCCGGCGCTTCCCGAAGCCTCGAACAGCCTGTTGGGATCGGCATTAAAACGCGCTGGTGTGTTCTGATCAATGTCCCGAACGCAATCGGTGTAGGTATGATCAGAAGCCTTGCGGTCAGGCGATCTGTCAACATCCGCCTCCGTGAATTCGCCCTTTTCCAGCCTCTCAAGAATTTGCTCTGGTGCAGTTCCAAGGCGGATGCCTAGATGATTGACCAAATGAAGCCGCCCAGCGTCATCTAACCGAGCATAGAGCGCGAGTTCAGTATAGGCCGGGCCACGGCGCACCAAGGAACCGCCGGAATTGTTGCAGATGCCCCCGACTACCGAAGCACCGATGCACGACGAACCTATTACAGAATGCGGTGATCGCCCGACCGGCGCCAAAGTTCGCTCCAGATCATGGAGCGTGGCCCCGGAGAGGCATATTACTTGAACCCCTCCGTCCAGCAGGTGAATACCTTTGATCCGTTGAGTGCTGATAATCACGACGGGCCGATCATAGTTGCCATTCGGGGTCGACCCACCCGTTAGACCTGTGTTGGCCGCCTGAACGATTATGATCACGCCCGCGCGGATACAGCTGTGGAGCACGCGCCATTGTTCGACGAGCGTCCCTGGCCGAACAACTGCGATCACCGGGCCTGAGCCGAAGCGAAAGCCTGTCGAATACCGCTGAGTATGTGCCGGTTTGGTCAATACATGCCGTTCGCCTACAATCTTGCCCAACTGGGCAAGCAAGCCCCCTGAAACGTCCGAAAAAGGTTCGTCACGCAGCATGACCACATCGAGATCGAAACTCATTTCTCGGCTCCCCCGGGTTCAACGGCAATGCTGCATTCGTAGCAACGCCCAAGACGTGCTCATCGTCGCCTATCCCTTGTTGCCGAATTGAGAGGCAAATATTTTCTGCTATTCGCGAGGTGAGAGTAAGGTGACGCCGCGAGACGGCTACGCCGCAAGCGCCCCTCGACTTTCGTTCTAAACGGGCAATTCTGCAGGCACGTAAATGACGTGGCGCTGACTGAACTGATGTGCGCCATCGACTCCCATTTTAATTCCGACAGCGGACTGCTTTGAGCCGCTGATTGGGACCATTAGGTCGCTCGCCATATGGGCGTTGACCCAGACAGTGCCGGTATCTATCTGCTTGGCGACTTCGATGCCAGACTTGGTATCCTTCGCCCATACGCTTCCCGCCAGGCCATACTCGCTGTCATTCGCCCGCGCGATAGCATCGGCCACGTCACTATATTTGAGCACCGGCAAAACAGGCCCGAACTGCTCTTCGCAGACCAGGCGCGCGTCATCGGGAATATCGCGAACGATCGTGGGATAGATGAAGTACCCCGGCCGATCTGGCGCATCCCGGGCGGCCACAATGTTTCCTTTGCTACGCGCTTCGTCGATGTAGGCCTTCAATTTTTCATATTGCGCCTTGTTCTGCACAGGCCCGACTTGCGTGCCCTGCTCCATCCCGTCGCCCACCACAACTTCTGAGGCCAATCGGCCTAATTCGTCACATAGCTCGTCATAAATGGATTCCGGAGCATATACGCGCTTGATTGCCACGCAAACCTGACCGGCGTTGACGAGCGCGCCCCTCAGAATTTTCGGCGCGATAACTTTTGGATTGGCACCCTCCAGCACGATCGCCGCATCATTGCCGCCTAGCTCCAGCGTCAGGCGCTTCAAGGTCGATGCCGAGGATTCCACCACTTTCCTTCCGGTCGTGGTGGAGCCGGTAAACGCCACCTTGGCCACATCTGGATGACCCGCGAGTCGGCCGCCAAGATCATTGTTGTCGACGATCGCATTGACAACCCCGGGAGGCACATGCACCGCCATTAGTGCAACAAATTTCAAGCAGGAGAGCGGCGTTGTGGGCGCCGGCTTTGCCACCACGGTATTCCCCATAAGCAATGCCGGCGCCAACTTTGCGGCGACCAACATGACAGGAAAGTTCCAAGGCATAATCGCCGCGACGACGCCCAGCGGCGAGCGATGCTCTATCACCCTTCCTGTCTGATCGTCCTTGATTACCCGTTCTATCTGGACATCGAGGGCGGCGGTCATACGAAGGAAATACACAGCCCCGCCCACTTCGATACGGGCATCCTTCAGGGGTTTGCCTTGTTCAGCGGTAACAGTCCGGGCAAAATCTTCGAGAGCGGCTTCAAGCGCATCGGCGATCGACAACAACGCAGCGCGGCGTTGTTCGATCGGCGTCCGCGACCAGCCAGGGAAGGCCCGCTTGGCAGCGGCGACGGCGGCATCGAGTTGGGCGGCGTCGGCTCGCGGACACTTGGCCAAAACCTCTTCCGTAGCTGGATTGACGACATCAAAGGTCGCGGCGCCATCGACTTTTTCGCCGCCGATGATCAGGTTGTATACGTCCATCGTTCGATTCCTCAGCGGTAGGTGGCGAGATGGAATTTCGCTTGTAGCGATCGATGCGAAACGATCGTATTAAAACGCGCTTCAACCGAACTCAGGTTGCGTTGTCCCTCAGGTTTCGGGCGTGAATTTCAGGTGGAGCTCAAGCACCCCTCTAACTTGGCTATGGTGGAAGCGCGGCGGCTTGGCAGGATCCACATGAAAATCCGGGATGCGGCGCAACAATTCCTCAAGCGCGATCTTCAACTCGATCCGCGCAAGATTTGAGCCCAGGCAACGATGGCGTCCCGCGGCAAAAGAAAGGTGTCTGTTGTGCTTGCGCTCGACTTCCAGGACGTTCGGGTCGCCAAAGACCGCCGGGTCCCTGTTTGCCGCCGATATCAAGGTTACAACTTTATCACCCGGCTGAAGTTCGAAGCCCTGAATCTTTACCGGCTTGGTTACCAGACGGGCTGGCGAGCTGCCCACGCCCATGCGCAGCAATTCTTCAACCGCAGTCGGGATCAGCGAGGGATCATCGATAAGTTTCTGGCGTTCCTTGGGATTTTGGCTGAGGTAAATCATACCGTAAGCCATGATGCCACGCACGGTGTGGAGTCCCGCCACCATGAGCAAGCTAAACATGCGCTTTAATTCATCATCGGTGAGCGGGCGTTCTCCGGCGTACTTGGCCCGCAGCAATTCGCCAGTGACGTCATCGGCGTCTGGGTTGGCGCGTCGTTCTTCAAGCATCTGCTCGAAATAGACGCGAACTTGCTTCTGTGTGACGACCCGATTGGCCATCAGCTCGTCAGTCTCGCGCGATGTTCCCACAATCAGGGATTCGGTCCATGCCGTCAACTTTGGTAGGTCTTCCAGAGGCCACCCCATCAATGACAGAAATGTTATTGTGGGCAAGGGATGCGCGAACTCGGAAATGAACTCGCAAGATCCGCGCGAGGCAAATTTGTCAACAAGCTCGGCCGACTTGGCGCGGATCGCTTCCTGAACAGCCATGATGCGGCTGGGGCTGAAGAACGGGTTGATGAGGGTTCGGTAATGGCCGTGTTCCGGCGCATCGAAATGCACCGGAGGCAATCGTAACGTGCCGTCGACCATAAGCGCCGTCTCGGCTGCGGAGAAGATGTCGTCGTTACGGATGACTTCATAAACATCGTCATAGGTGGAAACCATCCAATAGCCACCGCGCTCAGGGCAGTACGCTAATGGTGTGTTCTTGCGCAATTCATCTTGGCGTTCGTGGACGGTTTCGACGATGCTGTCGTCGAAGATGTCGAAATCCACAATGAGATGTTTGGGCACATCTTCCAGAAGCGTCGGCATTGTATGTTCCTAATCGGCAAGTGGTGTCAGTCATCCGAGAGGATGATCGCTCTTTCGGGGCAGGTGGCGGCAGCGTCACGAACGGCTTGTTCAAGATCTTTCGGCACTTCGCTGAAGCGCGCTTTGGAGTGGCCGTTCGCGTCGTTAAGTTCGAATGCGTCTGGCGCATTGAGCGCACAAGCCGTGTGACCTTGACAGATTTCCGGATCGACCCTCACGCGCATGGGCAACCTTTCTCCCTTGTAGTCAGGCCTTCATTCAGACCGTTCACCTGCAGAATACTAGATGCACGCCGAAGGAGCGATCCGCCTGGAAGAGGAAAAAATTGTCATGCTTGGCGCTGGATGAAGTCGTCGACCAAGCGATTCGCTAGCAAATTGAAATCACGTCGACCGATCGATTCACAAAGTAGCGAGTTTGGCGAAGGCATCGGCAGGATGTCCCAAACCTCCTTGATCCTAGGCTTTCCTAAAACGCAACTGCCCGCGACAGCTGCAGGCAGTATCCTGAAACTCAATCTACACTGTCTCTAACACTTCGCCGCGAGGCGAGCAGGTAATGCAGCGCGGACCATGGCAGAAATATTATCGATGCCAGCATTCCATAACGCAGACTTTCCTGGCCAAGTGTCGGCATTAGCAAATCGCTTATGGCGCCGATATAATACGGGCCGAAGCCAAGGCCCAGGACCGAATTAAGGAAAATCACCACAGACACTGCAGTCGCTCGACGGTGAGGTTCGACAAATGCTTGCACCGCCGCGATGCTAACGCCTGCACTCACAGAAGAAGCCGCCGACATTACTATTTTGCCTGTCAACGCGATCCACACGACCGGACCAAGTGTCAGGAGAAGACCGAAAGGTATGGCAATCAAAGTGGCAATCGCAGGAATCCAGACTTCCCAGCGCGTGTCGCGACGTGATAGCCAAGTTGCGACCAAGCCGCCTGTCAACAACCCGAGAATGCTGCCCGCAGCAGTCGCAAGTCCAGCCCAGACTCCTACGTCTGACATTGACAGGTGGAAGCTGCGCATCAGATAGGATGGGTTCCACTGGCCCATGCCTGATGTCGCAATGCTGTGGAGGGCGTAGGCAACAGTCAAGTGGATAAAGGCGGGACGCCGCGCGAGTGCGCGAAAAACTGTCGCCGTTGACTCAGTGCTGGAGTTCGCGCTTGGTGGCCGAGGCGGCTCTCGTAAGGTCAAAAATACAAGTAGCGAGAGCGGAACACCGGCGAGGCCGACTAACTGCAAACACGTCCGCCAGCCAAAGTGATAGGTCAGCATCCCCACAATGAATGTGCCAACACTGATCCCAATTGTGCCCCCGCACTGGAAGATGGCGATGACAAACGTACGGCGTGAGCGCGGGAACGTGTCGCTTATCAGCGAATAGGATGCTGGCAAACAGCCGGCTTCGCCAACACCAACGCCAGCACGCGCCAGGAAGAGCTGCGGAAAATTGCGAGCAAAGCCACTGAATGTCGTCATCAGCGACCAAAACAACAGGCAAATCGACAGCAACCGGGTTCGATTGGCGCGGTCGGCTAACCGGGCGAGCGGTAGGCCGAGCGTGGCGTAAAAAAGCACGAACGCCGGACCAGTGAGGAGGCCAAGCTGTGCGTCGCTAAGAAGTAGCTCGGCCTTGATAGGCTGCAACAGCACAGCCAATGCGACTCTGTCCATCTGGGCGAATACGTTGATCATTGTGAGCAAGATCAGCCCATACCACATGGTCCAGTGAATGCTGCGCTCTGGCTGCATTTCTGGATTCGCGATGTTCATGACGCGTTCGCCTGTCCAGGAGGCTGCCTAAATTTCCCTAGGCAACGGCGGGTGGCGCTTTCGGTGCATATTGGCCATTCTTTGTGGTTGTTCATGCTCAACCTCCCGTGCCGGAATGATGTGTGTCCAAGCTCGCTTGACTGTTAATCAGGCCGAATTTCATCATTCCACCTATCCCTTATCCATCGTCGCCGAAAAAGATGATGCAGGCCTTCAATTTAGGTCACGCGATCAACCGACAGCCAACATCGCATCGTTAAGTGCAGGCAAAGCCGGATTCCCCAGGATCAAGTCGGATGCTTTCTCGCCAATCATGATCGACGGTGCATTCGTACTGCCGGATATCAACGTCGGCATGATCGACGCATCCGCCACACGTAAACTTTCTATGCCATGGACCCGCAGTTGCGGATCGACCACCGCGTCTGGTCCAATGCCCATTTTGCAGGTTCCGACTGGATGGAGCGACGAGTGACAACCGCGGTGAATAAATTCGATCAACTGCTCATCCGACCGCACATGATTGCCCGGATAGACTTCGCTGCCACGGTGTTTGTCGAACGCCGGATCATCAAGAACCGAGAACGCGCGCCGCAATCCGGTCAGGAGCAAATCCACATCCGCCGAATCGGAGAGATAATTTGGATCAATTCTGGGGGCAGTCAGTGGATTTGAATCGGTAATCTTCACGCAGCCTCTGCTCTTCGGGCGCAGCAGCGAAACAGTGATGCCGTAACCGTGTCCAACGGGAAATCCGGTGCCACCTTTCAACAGCGCGGGCACGAAAATGAACTGATAATCCGGTCGGCTGATGTCTTCCGACGATTTGACGAACGCCGCAGCCGTCATGGGCACCATGGCAAGCAGGCCGCGCCTGAAAAGCAGATATTCAAAGGGCGCCCAGAGTATCTGCGGCAGGGTTCGTAGCGATATCCCGTAGGATAAGGAGGTCGGACTGGTGTAAGCCGCACCAGCCGCTACGTGGTCCTGATAATTGTATCCGACCCCCTTCAGGTCGTGAACGACGTCAACTCCGGCCGATCTCAGGTCTTCGCCATGGCCAATGCCAGAGCGATTGAGAATGAGCGGCGAGCCTATCACACCGGCTGCAACTATAATTTCCCTGTGCGCGGTCAGTCGTTGCGTTTCACCTCTTACCGAAAGCTCCACTCCGGTGGCTTTTCGGCCGGTGAGCAACAGGCGATTGACATGGCCATGTGAGATGATCTCGAGATTCTTCCGATGACGCACTGGATGCAAGAAAGCCATTGCCGTGGAAGCGCGCCGTCCTTTGCGCTGGGTAATCTGGCGCAGCCCGTAACCATCCGGCTCGGCCACGTTAAAGTCCGGACAATGCGGAATGCCATTAGAGGCGGAGGCATCGAAAAAGACCTGCATCAGGCCATTGATATGATCGGGATCGTTGACGGTCAGCAGCCCCTTGGTGCCGTGATAAGGGGAATTCCGCCACTTTTGATTGTCTTCCGACCTCAGGAAGTAGGGCAGAATTTCCCTGTAGGACCAACCGCGATTTCCGGCTTCGGCCCAGCCGTCGTAATCGTCGCGGTGCCCCCGGAGATAGACCATACCATTGATCGAACTGCTGCCTCCGATAACCTTGCCTCTCGGGACGAACATCTTCCGGTTCGCCGCGTTTTTCTGCTCTGTGGTCCAATACAGCCAATTCATCTTAGGGTGCGTCCAGAGCTTGGGAGTACCCACCGGGATATGGATGTATGGGCTACGGTCAGTCGGGCCTGCCTCGATCAGGCACACGCGAACGTTTTCGTTCGCAGAGAGGCGGTTCGCCATGACGCATCCCGCAGACCCGGCGCCAATGATAATGTAATCAAACTCAGACATTCCATCGCTCCCCGCTTCCATTCTTTGCCGCGCGCCTTGCCGACCACTCACCGCTATTCCGACTTCGGCATAGCCGACCGAAGACATTGCGGTCACAGCACAAAAGCTTGCAGTCGCATCCGCGGGAAGCGCATTTATGGTGTAATGGCGCGCCGACCGCGTCTGAGCGAACGATTTGCCTGCGGGATGCCATGGCGCCCCTGCCCGCGCGATCCATCAAGACCCTGCCGACACGGACTTTACCCTCATCTGCCAAAATTATACCGTAACCTGAAACCCCACTGGCGCGGCGCGGCGAACAGCACATTGTCATATCCCGACTGGGCCGTTGTGCCGACCGCATAGATCTGGTTCGTCGCGTTGGTCATATAGAAGCCCAGGTCCACCCCGCTACGCATTACATCGTTCCAGTTGGCGTTGATGTTCACGAGGTCAGTCGCGGGCAGGATCCCGAATCTGGCGGTCGCAGTCGCGACTTGAGAGTCGGTGTGGGTATAAGTTGCAGCAACGGTGAATCTGCCCCATTCGGCCGGCAGGGGCAGGGCATAGGTACCGGTCAGCGTCACCCGGTTCCGGGGTGAGTATGTGAGGACGGATCCTTCTACCACAGAGGGAGTCGCAGTCTGGAACGGGCTGTCCGCCGGCGTGGGCTGCGGCGCGATGCCCGTCACCTTGGTATCGAGGTAAAGATAGCCAATGTCGAATTGCAGGCTGCGGAAGAACTTGACCGATGCGTCAACCTCAATGCCCTTGATGGTCGCCTTGCCTGCGTTAATGACGGCAGATCCGGTCGTAAGCACGCTTGAGGGCCTGGGCGTCAAGCGCCCGCCTACCTGCTGGTCTGTGAGGCTGTTGTAAAAGCCGGCGACGTTCAGATAGCCGATGATCGCGCCGTTAAAACTGGCCTTGGCGCCGATTTCATAAGCGTCCACTTTCTCCGGATTCCATGATTCGACGCCAAGTGCGGTCAGATTGATGCCGCCCTGGCGATAACCGCGACCATATTTTGCATAGAGCATCAACGGGTCGATCGGCTTGTACGTCGCAGTGAGGTTCCAGGTCGGCTGCTGAGAATCGTTGCGGAAGTCGGTATGACAGTCGACCGTCGAATCGAACGCTACCGTCTTGCCGATTGTCGGGGTCGTGGGAGAAGGGTGGCGAAGATTGTCGGAGCAGCGGCGCGTGAGCGTTCCCGTACCAAAGCCAACGATGGCAGTGTTCTCGCCTTGCACCTTCAATTTGTCGAAAGTGTATCGCGCGCCCAGAGTCAGCGCCAGGCGCGGCGTGATTTTGTAAGTGCCCTCCGCGAAGAAGCCATAGCTGCCATAATCATACCTCTGCTTCGATTCCGAAAAGAAGCCACTGCCCGCCCTGCCGCTCGTCCCGGCGGTCGGGTCGGTGCACTGGAAGGTCACCGGATCGGTGCAGTTGAGCAGGATAATCGGGCGACGGATGTTCCAGTCTATGTCGCGCTGCAATTCCATATAGTAGCCCGCGACCCAGCTCAGGTGATCAGTCTTACCCTGAATTTGGAACTCTTCAGTGAAGCCCATCCGGTGGAGCGCGGGAAGGCCGGGCACCGTGTCCACGATGATATCCTGGAACGGCATACCGGGAATAAGTGTGACGGGCGTCGCAGCCGCCGACGCACGATAGGTCGGTGTCTGGCTGGATACGAAGAAATTATCGCTGCCCGTCGAAACACGTGATGATTCTCGGTAGTCGCCGTAACTGATTATGTTTTTTATGGTGATCACGTCGCTGGCTTGCCATGTTGTAGTATTGATCGCCTGCCACTGCTTGATGTCGAGATAGCTGCCCGCCGTGTTGACATCGACGTCAAGCAGCCCGTCACCGCGCGCCGCCTGCCGATCGATCTGGTCGCACGCGGCCCAGGCGAGGATGCCGGCACGACCGGTGGGATTGGTTGGCTGGCTCCGGTCGCAGGCCAATATGCGTCCCGCATAGCCATTGGTATTACTGTGGCTGAAGGCAAAGATGCTGTAGTTTTCCAGCTTATCGGTAAGGTTGGCGACGGCGCTGACGCGGAAGGCGGTATAGTCGGTGTCGTTAAAATCCCGCGGACCGATGCCCGAATGGTTCACCATATAACCTTCACGGATGTTGCGATCTATGGCGAAGCGCATCTTGAATTGCTCAGCAATCGGCAAGTTGACGGCCGCCTGCACGCGGCGCGCGTTAAAATTGCCAAGCTCTCCCTCAACATAACCCTCAAACCGGTTGGTTGGCTTGGATGGAACAATCAGGACGGCGCCGCCTGTCGTATTGCGCCCGAACAGCGTACCCTGCGGTCCCTTCAGCACTTGAACATTCTGGAGGTCCATGAAAGACCCCACCGCCAGTGTGTTGCCGGAGATTCCGCCGCCCTGCACGCGGATGCCGGCGGCTTCCGCGAAATAGACGCCCACGGATGGAGCTGTGCCGATTTCCTGGTTGAATCCGCGGATTGCCAAGGTCGCCCGTTCCGCACCGAAACGCGTGTTTGCGAATAATCCAGGGGTGTAGGTTGCAAGATCCGACGGCAGCACGATGTTACGATTGGCGATGGCCTGGGGCGTGAAGACCGAGATAGAGATCGGCACTTCACGCAGTTTCTCGTCCGTGCGACGCGCGGTCACGATTATGTCGCCACCTGAGGCGCCCTCTGAATCCGTCGCTTCGACCGGGTTCGCTTCAGTGCTATTGACGGGAGCGTGGATCCTGCCCGCGTTCGGCGCGAAAGCGGCTGTTTGCGTCAATCGCGCACGGGGCAAACTCTGACTGAGGCCGAGGACGATGGTCGCGCCGCTGTCCGAGAAAATGCGCAGGCCGGTGCCGCGCAGCATGGTCTGCAAGGCATCCCTGACCTCAAGCTCTCCCTTGACGGTTTTCGTAGTAATTCCCCGCACTCGGCTGCCCGATGCGATGATC
>Ga0075366_10000222_pt1 | contig 25218 bp, 18 predicted proteins | sample EndMethybrTD3031_FD_72351 | JGI IMG/M metagenome (GOLD analysis project Ga0075366, IMG submission 72351) | Populus endosphere microbial communities from Tennessee, USA - Endosphere MetaG P. TD hybrid TD303-1 | ecosystem: Host-associated > Plants > Roots > Endosphere | place: USA: Tennessee...
GCGCCCATGACGTCGCGGCCGGCCAGGACGATCGGGATCGCCTTGGCCTGGATGGGGGTCATCACCGTGTAGCCTTGGGCGGCTACGGCGCGCTGGAGGCTCTCGGACAGGCCGACGCTGTTGAATTCGAGGGGGACTGCCGGTTGGCTAGGGGCGGCGCCTGCATCTTGCGCCGGCGCCATGGCGTGTTCCATCGTAGTTTCGCTCATCCCTTGATTATCGCGCTTCGTAGCTCTCGCCGCGAGACAAGGTCTTGGTATCACTAGAATGCTGCCTCCGAGGAACGAAGCGACTGCGTCCCCGGCGACTCGAATCCACAGAATGCCCGCAGTGATGAAGTGCCCCCCGTGATCGTCGGTTCTCGACCTCGAATCCAAGGTGTCTGGTAGCGCGCACGGCACCCAGGCCACGCCGCCCAAACGTCCCGCTCGGCCGGCACCGCCGGTGCACACGTGCACGCCCACCGACAACTCGCTCACGATCCACATCACCTCTATGCCAACCTCGCACCGAGTTTCTCTTGCTGGCCTCGTGCTGGGCTCCCTGTTCTTGGCAGGCTGCAACACGCTGCCCACGTCGGGGCCTACCGCGAAGCAGATTGACCAGACAGCGAACGCACAAGCTGCGGCGGCGATCCAGATCGTCGACGTCGACGACACCATCGCGCGCAAATTGCTGAGCGAGCGCACCCAGCGATTGTTCTCGGAGACGCTCGGCGTAGCACCGGCCCGATATGCCGGCATTGGCCTGGGTGATGGGCTCGAGATCAGCATCTGGGAGGCACCGCCAGCGACCCTGTTCGGCGGCGGAGCCACGACTACCGAAGCGAGGGCCAGCACTGCGGCCGCGCGCGCCACCACCTTGCCCGAGCAGGTCGTTGATCGCGACGGCTACATCACCGTGCCATTCGCCGGCAAGATCCTGGCCGCTGGAAAAACTGTGTCGGCCATCGAGATCGAAGTCGTCAAGCGCTTGGCCGGCAAGGCCAATCAACCGGAGGTGGTGATCCGGCAGACCCGAAATCTATCTTCCACCGTCACGGTGGTGGGCGAGGTGTCCGCCAGCGTGAAGGTGCCGCTCACCCCGGCCGGCGAGCGATTGCTCGACGCGCTCGCTGCTGCAGGCGGCACGCGGCAACCCGTGAACAAGATGACCGTGCAAGTCTCGCGTGGTAACGACTACTACGCGCTTCCGCTCGAAACCGTGATTCGTGACCCGCGGCAGAATATTCCGCTGCGCGCCGGTGACGTCGTGACCGCGATCTTCCAATCGCTGAGCTTCACCGCGTTGGGCGCCACCGGCAAGAACGAAGAGATCAACTTCGAGGCGCAGGGCATCACGTTGGCCCAGGCGCTGGCCCGGGCAGGTGGCCTGGTCGACTCGCGCGCAGACGCCCAGGGTGTTTTCATCTTCCGCCTCGAACCGAAAGACGCTTTGACTTGGCCTCGGCAACCGGCAGCGACTACGCCGGAAGGAATGGTGCCGGTGGTCTATCGCATCGATCTGAAGAACCCGAGCAGCTTTTTTGTGATGCAGAGCTTTGCGATAAACAACAAAGATGTTCTCTACGTGTCGAACGCACCGGCAGCCGAGCTGCAGAAGTTCCTGAACTTGGTATTTTCTGTCGCATATCCTGTCTTAACGACCGTTCAGACAACCAGATAGTTTGGTCGATGAGAGAGATTCGCCACCTAGTAGCCGAGTGAAGGGTAGCGCCATGTTCGACCCCCTGGGCTCAGCCAGCCCGGACAAACTGCACGCGGTCAAAGCGAGTGACCCGCCTGCGTCTCCACGGGAGTCGCCCGACAAGCTTGCCGCAGATCAGCAGGCACTTGCTAGGTTGCGTTTGCTGAGCGAGCAACTGCTGAGGCAGATTGAGGTTGTCACTCGGCGAGCCGGCTTTCAAGTCAACGAAGTCCATCCCGCGCGCACCGACCCGGCTGACAGGCGTGAAATGCCGGAACGCGATGCGAGGCACGATGCACGCGAAGCGCAATGGGAACGGCAGATGGCAGCCAAAGTGGAGGCGATTGGTACGCTGCGGTTGCGGCTCGACCAAGTTCAGGAGCGGCAGGAACAGCGCGTTGGCTCGTACCTTGCCGAGATCGAAAAGTTGCGCGAACACGTCGCCGAACTTTCAGCTCGAATCGAGAACTTTGGCCGCGCGGGCAACACGCGCGCGCGGCATCACCGGCGCTTTTCAGCCCACAGCACTCACGCCTTTGTCGCAAGCTTGCTCTCCACGACCGAAAGCCCTGATTTCCTGCGAGATGCCATCATGGACGCACCCATCTTCACTCGGACCAACTACCAGCCCATCTTCAAGGCACATCCAGATGGGGAATATCAGCTGATGGAGTTCATGGCGCTACACGATCGCAACTTCGTTCGCGCCGCATACCTGGCCATTCTTCGCAGGGATCCGGACCCCGATGGCGCCGCCCACTACCTGGCGCAGGTTCGATCCGGCGAGAACAAGGCCAAGTTGCTCGATCAGCTGCTGCGGTCGGAAGAAGGCCGGCAGCAGCACACGGTCATCCATGGCTTGGCCAGTCACCTGAAGCTGACTCGACTTTGCGAACTGCCGCTTGTCGGCCGCATGTTGGAGGCGTTGCTGTTCCTGACCAACGTCAGGGGCCATTTGCGCGACCTGCGTGTCCTAGAGAACCACGTCATTCGCATTGCCGAAGAAGCTCAGGCTCTGCACGAAGCGAACATGATCAAACTGCGGTCACTGTCCAGATGACGCGCCCCTTCATGCCCAACTTCTGATGAAAATTGTCACCCTCAGTACCTATCCGATAGAAAACCCGCGGCATGGCGGGCAGCATCGGCTCTTGAACCTTGTTCGTTCGCTGCAAGCCTCAGGCCACTCGGTTTCGGCCGTAGGCGTCATGGGCGCGCCTCACTACCCGCCATCTGCTGGTTTCCTACCGCGTCCACCAACAACAGAGTTCAATCACTACATCCCCAACCCACTGCTGATGGACGATTGGGCGCTCGGCGAGTTGATGGCACTGGACGATCGGTATTTCCCGCGGCTCGCGGCTCTGATTCCACCAGACACGGAAGTACTGCATATCGAACAGCCCTGGCTATTCCGGTTCGCTCGTCGTTACGTCGCAGAACGGCGCACGCGCCCGCCGCTGCTGATCTACGGCGGTCAGAACGTCGAACACGAGTTGAAGCTTCGCATCGTCACAAATTACCTCGGCGAGGAGCACGCAAAGGCATGTGCCGAGCTTGTGCTTGAATGCGAGACCGATGCACTGCGCCACGCCGACTTGGTTTGCGCAGTTTCCCAAGAGGATGCGGTCTGGATGCAAGCACGCACGAAGACCGATGTCGTGCTCGCCGCCAACGGCGCCAACGACCGCAGCGCTTCGCTCGACGGTATTCGCCTGGCCAACAAAATCACCGGGCACCGTCGCTTTGCGCTCTACAGTGCGAGCGCCCACCCCCCTAATGTTGTTGGGTTCTTCGACATGTTCGGCCGCGGTGTTGGCTGCTTCGCGCCCAATCAAAGCCTCGTAGTTGCCGGCAGCGCGGGCTCCGCCATCCAAGGCAACGACCGGTTCCCGAAGACGCCAGGTCTCGACCGGCATTTCATTGCCTCCGGTGAGGTCGACGACGACTGCCTCTCGGCACTCCTCCAGGTCGCTCACGCAATCGTGTTGCCGATCACCCAAGGTGGCGGCACGAACCTCAAGACCGCCGAGGCCATCTGGGCAGGCCACCACATCGTGGCCACGCCGCTTGCAATGCGGGGCTACGAGCAGTTCATCGGATCCCTCGGCGTCTCGGTCCACTCCGAGCCCGCTGAGTTCAGATTGGCAGTTCGAGAGGCGATGGGTCAACCTGCATTGGCGCTCACACCCGACGAACGCGAACGACGACGCGTCGTTCTGTGGGAGTCCACACTCATGCCGCTGATCAAGCGAGTTAACGAATTGGCAGACTGAGGAAACCCATGGCGTCCCACCGCAAGTCCATCGTCTGGATCAATGTCACAACCAGCGTCGCCTGGAGCAGGCCTCCAGTCGGAATCGTTCGCGTCGAGCGCGCGCTGGCGGAGCATCTTCAGAAGGCACTGGGTGTCGAGGACTGCCGGCTTTGTGTCTGGCAGGACGACCGCTTCGTCGAATGGGTCAGTCCCCCACCGGCGCCGGCCTCCGCGCAGCTGGAGCAAGCTGTCGACTTGGTTCTGCCGCGCAGCGCATCATTCGATCTTGCGCGCCCATTTGTCATGCGAGCTTTGCAGCGCTTCGCGACCGAGGCCACACCAGCCAAGAAGCGTGATCAGGTGCAGGTGACGATCCCGACCAACGGACCGGCGCGACTGCATCCGCAGAGGGGCGACTTCGTGATCTCCGTCGGACTGGACTGGGACAACCGTTACACCGAGCACTTCCACGCTTTGGCGCAGCGGGAGGGACTACGTTTCATCACCTGCTGCTACGACCTGATTCCGGTGCTGTTCCCGCAATATTGCGTGGGTGAGGTGGCACAGCGGTTCACCGAGTACTTCGTGCAGCTCAGCTGGGGCAGCGAGGCGGTGCTGTGCATCTCAGAGCAGACCCGACGCGACTATACCCAGCTGTGCCACGAACTCGGAGCGCCCGCTCGCAAGACTGTCGTGATACCCCTGGGTGACAGCATCCCAGCGCAAGGCGGCAACATCGGGATGCAGGTTGAAGCGCTGTCGCGCCGGCCGTTCATCCTGTTCGTCTCGACCATCGAGCGGCGCAAGAACCACGAGGTACTCTATCGTGCATACCATTTGCTGGCGCGCAGAGGATTGACATCCACGCTTCCAAAGCTGGTGTTCGTCGGCATGCCAGGTTGGGGTGTGAGCGAGTTGCTCAAGGACATCGAGCTCGACCCGGTCACCAGTGGGTTGATCGTGCAGCTCAACCACGTGTCAGACAGCGAACTGAACCACCTGTACCGCCATGCATTCTTTTGCGTGTTTCCGTCGCTGTATGAAGGTTGGGGCCTGCCGGTCGGCGAAGCTCTGGCAATGGGCAAGGCGGTCGTCGCCTCGGCGGAAGGCTCGCTGCCGGAAGTGGGAGGCGACTTGGTGCGTTACACGCAACCTTGGGACGCCTATGCCTGGGCAGATGTTCTGCAAGACCTGATCGAGAACCCCGACCGGGTGTCCGAAATGGAGGCACGCGTTCGCAAGCACTATCGGCCGCGTCAGTGGACTGAGACAGCGAACGTGGTCGCGGCACTGATTCAGGATTTAAGCTCCGGACAGTCGCCGCCCATCAGTCTGTTGCCGGGCTATGACATGAGCACTCATGTCGGCGTGCACGTTGGCCCCAGCCTGCGGGCCAGCGGCGCTGCCGGCATGCTCGCATTCGGCCCGCATTGGTCGCTGTCTGCCGGAACGTACCGGGCGCAGATCTGGGGCAAGTTGGGCGACCGAACGAAAGAGTCAGTGAGATTCGATATCACCTCTGACCGGGGTCTGCGCACCCATCATGAAGAGCGCGTTCGACCTGCAGCAGACGGGCCCGACAATGCAGTGCTGATCACCCTGCGCTTTACCCTGGAGCGAGAGGTTACGGACTTGGAGATCCGATGCGAGGTAGAAGCGGGCTCCGCCCTGCAGCTTGACCGCATCGAAATCGATGAGGACGCTAAAGTGCACCTCGCCACGGCCGCCACAGAACTCACGATCTCGGCCGCGTGACATTGCAGGCAAAGGAGACACCATGATTCATTCGGGAACCACGCGCGCAGGTATGGCGCTGCGAGCGCGCGAGCAGCTCGGCGAGGACTTCTTCGGCGGATGGCAGCCTGAAGACTTGGCTCTGTTCGAGAAATACGCATGCCCCACCCCCGGTTCCGCCGGTTTCATCACGGACTTTCTGGGCGCGAAAACGGCGACCGCGTACCTCCCTTGGGCTGCGCACCTCGATGGCGGCTCTCTGACGGATGTGCCCGTTCCGGACGACGGGCTGCGGGCCGAAGCCATCGAGTACTTTGCATTGCTGACCAGCCTCGAACGTAGCCGCGATGATTCCTTCGTCGTCATCGAGCTCGGCGCGTCATACGCTCCGTGGGCCTGTGCGGCGGGCCTTCTGGCGCGACGTCTGGGCAAGAAGTCCATCGTCCTGCGCGCGGTAGAGGCCAGCTCTTACTTCCACAAGCTTATCGACAAGAACTTTCTCGCCAACGGGCTGGGCGAAGGCGGCGACCGCGGTCTGCAGACACGCGCGATCCGTGCTGCCGTCGCCGAGAAGCCGGGCACGATGTTCTTTCCCGTGGTGTCATCGGCATTCGACAACGGCAGCGCGGCAGCCGCCAGCGCGCCGGAGAAGGACTACGTGGGGCGCAGCATCGAACATGAAGAAGTGCCAGTGGTAACGTTGAACGATGTATTCGAAGGGCTAACGGTCATCGACCTCGTCCATTGCGACATCCAGGGCGCCGAAGTCGACGTACTGGTGCCGCACGTCGAATTGCTAAACAGCCTGGTCAAGCACTTGTTCGTCGGCACGCACAGCCGCAAGATCGAGGGCATCTTGCTGGAGTGCCTCCATGCAAATGGTTGGCGCCTCCTGCGCGAGCGCCCCACGAAATTCGTCCACCGGCCGGAGTTGCCATCGTTGACCGGCATGACGACCCGCGACGGGGGGCAGTTCTGGGTCAATCCGCGTTTCACCGTTCCAGCCTGAGGCATGCCCTTCGAGCGCCGCGGATAGTGCCGATCACGTCGAGCGTTGCAACGTCGATACCAATGATCTCCTCGGCCCACGCCTTTGAATCGAAGCTGCCTGTTCGCCGGATCGGCTTTGCCGGCGATTTCCTGCGCTTCTCGATTGGCAAGACTGGGTACTCCAGCTCGCAGACCCGGAACATCGCTTGGCTGCGCGAGTTGATCACCGGAGCGCGCCGGTGGCCGCGCCGGGACGTTGGCGCAGAAGTGATTGCGCCGATCGACGGCCTCGCAATGGACTTCGAGGCAGACGGCGCCACCGCCGCCGCCATCGAGGAGTACCGATGCGATGCGGAGCTGGCTTGGGCAAGGCGCTATGACACGACCACACCGGATGTGCTCCCTGCCTTGTTCGATGCACTGACTCGATACGATCTCATCGTGGGTTTCGAGCTGTCTCCGACAATCAAGCGGCACCTCAATGCGCACAGCATCAGGTACGTCAGCTTTCATGTCCACGCGTTGCGGATGTTGCGCGACCTGTGCCTCGGAGCAACCACCAACTGCCCGAGCATTGCGCGAAAGTTGGCGACCTATGTCGTACCGCCGGCAGAGGTCGAAAGCCAAATCCGGCGTTTTCGCGCGCTGTGCAAGTTCCGGGCGCTTCCTGCTTTCGCCCTGCCCCGAGGCGTACCCGTGCTCATCGGCCAAACCGAGCGCGATTCGATTCTCATCGAGAACGGGAAGTTCGGCGGCTGGCCGGATCAACTGCCTTTGCTGGAGCAGGTGCTAGATGGCTTCGACGCCGTAGTCGTCATCGAACATCCTTATCGGCCTGACAGCAGGGGCATCGCCGAAACGTTGCGCGGCCAACTGGGCAAGACCGTGATCTCAACCAACGGCAATGGCTATGCGACGCTGTTCAGCAATCCCGACATACCGCTGGCGGTAACGCTGGCTTCGTCCTTGGGCGTGGAGTCCCAGGCGATGGGCATCCCGACGCACTTCCTTCTCGGCGATCCTCGCCAGCGCCTCCGCGTCAAGGACATCGACCTGGGCCCCGATGGCCCATTGGGGCACGAGGTCTTTAGTGACGCCTTCTGGGGGCCCACACTCGGTTTGCCGATGCCCTCCCGCTCACGAGCCCGCGACGCTGATTGCTTTGCACTTGGCGAGGGGTACATACGGGCGAGCTTGGACTCTTGGTCCTATGGTCTGCTTCAGCGAGGACTTGCCGGTGCCAGCACCACCCGCCGGACAATTTATCCCGCATCCAGGCTGCCCGAATCGCGCCTCGGCCACCTGCTTGCAGAACTCGCAGGCACAGCCGGCGGCAGCGCGACCGAATCCGCGCCAGAAACCATGCTGCGGGAACAAGGCATCACACAAACGGTCGCCGCTCAACCGCTGAGCCTTGGCGAAACGTGCATGGTCGACTTCAGCCAGCCAGCATCGATGCTCTACCTGGGAAAGGGTTTTCACCCTGCAGAGCCTTGGGGAGCCTGGACAAGCGAGCCGAAGGCGCAGCTGCGAGTCGCGCTGGCCGCCGAAGCGGTCCGCGAGGGCGCTGAGCTGGATGTCACGCTCACCTTGCGGGTTTACGAAGGCGTGCTCGGGCGCTGCCCAGTCGTTCGCATCGTCTCGGCCGGCAATGTCCTCGGCTACGCCTTCTTCCGCCCGACAACCCCGGGGTTCCGCGCGCTGCGGTTTCGCCTTCTGCCGACACAGTCTCTTTGCGAGATCGACCTGGAAGTCTCGGACCTCGAGCGGCCCGCAGCAATCAGCAACCAGGCCGACTCGCGCCTGCTCGGCATTGCACTCGGCGGCCTCAAACTGGTGTGTCACGCGGGAACCGGTAAACCCATCATTCCTTCGCCGCCCTTTCTTGACGTCGGGGAGCAAGAAGCAGTACGCGATGAATTCGCGCAAGACGAGGTTTGCACCGAGGCCCAGCCATGAGCACGGCGGCAGTTCCTTCCAACTGGGCAGCCCAGCTCAAGGCGTTGAATCTTGCATTCGCTGCACGCGAGAGCCAACTCAACGAGCTGCTACATGCAGCACAGACCGAGCATGCGCAAGACAAGCAACGACTGGCGGAACGGGACGAGCAGGCTCGGCAAGCGACCTCGACGCTGGAGCAGCTTCGGGAGCAGCTCAAGACACTCGAGGCCGAAGGGCAGACGCGACAGGCGGCGCTGAGTGAAGCCGAAGCGCGGGCCGCGCAGTATGCCGATTCGTGGCAAGGGTTGAAACAGCGGTTGCACGAGGCAGAGCTTCGTGACGCAGAGCAGGCGCGGGTGCAGGAAGCCCTGCGCGCTGAGCTGAAAACTGCAGCAGAACAGCACCAGCACGGGGAACAAGCGGCCATCGAGCGCGAACACCGGTTGCTCGACGAGTTCCAGGCAACCCTCAAGTTGGCGAGCGACTCTGCCGCAACCTTGACTCAAACGCTCGCGACGCGCGAGCGCGATCATTCGCAACGCGTTGCCGTAGCCCACGAACAGGTCGACGAGGTCGGACGAAGGCTGCAGGCAAGCAACGATCTGGTCATGTCGTTGCGGGAGGAGTTGGTTCGAGCAACGCAGGAGTCGTTGCGTGTTCAGACTGCTGCCGATGTGCACGAAAGGTCACTGACCCAGGAACTTGATCGCGCGCGCGCAGAATCCGCCCGCCTGTCAGTCGAGATCCAAGCCGGCGAGGCCCACCGACAGCGCGTCGACGAGCTGGAAACTGCAGAACGCGGTCTTCGCCAAATGCTGGAGGCGCAGCTGATGCAAGCGCGCGGCCTACAGGCGGAGCTTGACCGCTTGCGCGGGTTGTTCGCGGTTCGAGTGTCGGAAGGAGTCCGGCGCCTGTTTGTGGACAGGGCGCAGCCCGCCACCACGCCACATCTACCGCTGGTGCATCGTGACACCTCGCCCATTGAGCGCAGCGATGCCGCCATCAGCGAAACGACGTCCACCCCAATCACCCGACCGCCCGCATACGCGAGAAGTGAGAGTCCCGTGCCAGCATCACCTCCCCCCATCGTTCATGTCCACCAGCTGATGCGGTTGCGCGGACGCGCTTTCGTCGAGGCCGCGTACGTTGCGGTGCTCGGCCGCCAGCCTGACCCCCGGGGCGGCGACCACTTCCTGGCGCGCGTGAATACCGATCAGGACAAAGCACAAATCCTGTTCGAGCTGGCCACGTCCAACGAGGGCCGCGCCCGACGGCAGACAGTACCGGGCCTTCAAGAGCTGGTCGACTCGAAGCACACAGGCCGGAGCCGGTTACGGCAATGGCTGCAGCGCCAAACAAGGGCCGACCTATCGATCAACCGAGTCGAAGCTGCGCTGGGCGGCCTGGGCGACGAGATGGACGAACGCCTTCGGGCCCTCGACGATCGGCTAACACAACTGGCAGTCGACAGCGACCTGCCGCAGTTGGGGCAAAGGGTCGACGCCATCAGCGAAGCAGTCCACGCAATGCGCGCGGCGCTGGCCGCCGACCTGAGCGCGCTCGCCAAATCCCAGCAGGCGCTCGCAGAGTCGCAGGCCCTACTCGCCCAGTCTCTGGTACACGAGTCGCGGTCGGTGACCACAGTGGCGCCATTGCGGGACGCGCTGGCCTGTTCGTTGTCGGCAGAAGCGGGCGCCGTCAGCTTGGTCGACTCTCTGGCCCAACAGTTGGCCGCCACGGTGCAAGCCCGTACGTTGTCCACGAACTGAAGCATTGATGTACCTCGACACGCAATTCACTGGCCGCATCGTGCAAGTCACCGAGGCGCTTTCCCACGAAGACGCGGTCTCAAACCAAGTCCTCGCGCTCGACCGAACACTCACAGCCATGGGACTGAGGTCGGCAGTGTTCACAAAGTGGCACGACCCTCGCCACGAAGCGCGCCGGCAACCTGTCGAGGAATTGAAGGTGACCGAACGTGATGTCGTCATCTATCACTGCTACGGATACGCCGAACACACGCCAGAGATCGTGCGTGGACTGTACTGCACGCGCATCATGCTGTACCACAACATCACGCCACACGAGTTCTTCGCGGAGGGCTCGCGCTTCCATGAATTTTGCCTGCGCGGCCGCGAACAGCTGCGCAGTCTGCTGCCGGATTTCCACCATTTTTGGGCTGACAGCCAGTACAACCTCGACGAGCTGCTGGCACTTGGCGCGCCGCCGGAGCGCAGTGCGGTAATTCCGATCATCGTGCCGGTGCGGCAGCCGAGTCGTGTCGGCCGCCCTGCCGCTGCCGAGTGGGTGTTTGTCGGGCGTGTCGCTCCGAACAAGAACCAAATTCGTCTCGTCGAGCTCTTTGCCGAGATGCGACGGGAACAGCCCAATCTGGCCAAACGCCTGCATCTGATCGGCGGGTTTGATGAGAGCGACACGTACTATCAACAGCTGCGCGCGCGGGTCGAGGACCCGTCGCTGCGCGATTCGGTCGTGTTGTACGGCAAGGTCAGCGATGAGGTCCGCGATCGTGTGCTGCTGCAAACGGACGTCTTCGTCTCGATGAGCGCGCACGAAGGTTTCGGCGTGCCGTTGATCGAGGCCGGCCTGTTGGGTCTGCCGGTAGCAGCGATCGGTTCATCCGCAGTGCCTGAGACAATGGGTTTCGGTCCTGCCTTGGCCGACGATGCGCATACGCTGAAGCAGTGCATCGCACGCATTTTGAGCGACCCCGACTTTTGCGAGAACCTGTTGTTCCATCAAGCGATGAACGCTCAGCGCTTCTCAGCTAACGCTGTCGCCGGGCTACTGAGGCGTGCCCTCGCCACCTTGCTGCCGACGCGGCGACAGTTTCGGACCGTCTCGGTCGTCATCTGCACCTACAACCGCCGCAGCTACCTGGAGCGTGTGCTGGATTACCTCCGTGAACAGTCCTCCGGTGCATTCGAGGTGGTCGTGATCGACGGACCGTCGGACGACGGGACCAAGGAACTGCTCGCGCTGCAAGGCGGCCGGGTCAAGGTCGGCTCGAACCCCGAGCGCAACCTCTCGAAGTCGCGCAACCTCGGCATCGAGCTGGCCGACGGCGATGTCATTGCCTTCATCGATGATGATGCTTTGCCTTTTGATAACTGGGTGGAGAACATTCTTGACGAGTTCAACGCCCGACCACTGACCACTGCCGGCTTGGGCGGCCCCGCCTACTATGCAGGAACCTTCTGGTTCCAGGCCCAGGACAACGGCATCAACCGTCTGGGCGAAACCAAAGTCAACATTGCCAGCGCAGAGATCGGCAAGAACGGTTGGTACCGCTACAACACCGGCACCAATGCGGCTTTCTCCGCTGCCGTCCTGCGTGCGTCCGGCGGTTTCGATGAACAGTTCGACTACTACCTCGATGAATCAGAGGTCTGCTTCAGGCTGCAACGTCAAGGTTGGCTCGTCGGCTACTCGGACGCGGTGGTCGTGCGCCACGAATTCGCCCAAAGCCACAACCGGAACGGCAAGCTGAACTACAACTGGCACACGATCTGCAAGAACACCGCGTACTTCGTCTGTGCATATTCCGGGCTCACCGACGGCGCGCTGACGTCGTACATTGAGGAGCGCATGAAATCCGAGCGCATCGCTCCCCTGGATGTCGCATTGGCCGCTGGGCAAATCGATCAGGCTGAGCACGACCGGCATTCGCAGGCTGTGTGGAGCGGCACAAAGCAAGGCATCGCCGATGCTCCCGCGTTTCCGCGCTTGCGCGCACTGCGCGAACCACCACAGCACTTCCTACCGTTCGACATTCGTCATGCCTTTCCGTCGTTCGCCAGTGGCAGAAAGCGCTTGCATGTCTGTATTGTCAGCAAGGAGTTTCCGCCATTTGCCCCAGGCGGTGGAATCGGCACGCTGTACTACCACCTGGCATCGGAGCTGCTGCTGATGGGGCATCGAGTCTCGGTCATCGTGCCCGGAACCGACGAACATGTCTTCCAGCAGGGCGCGATCAGCGTCCATTTCACGCAACTGCGCGACGTTCCAGTTGCCGCGGCGGATGCAGGGTTCGCACGCAACATCGGCTGGTCGCTTTCAGCGCTTGCCAAGGCAGCAGAAATTCACGAAGCGGCGCCGATCGACGTCATCGACTCAGCTCTGTGGGACTCTGAGGCTCTTGCATTGGCGCTGCTTCCGTCGCAACAGCGCCCATCCGTGGTGGTCCGCCTAGTGACGCCGTTCGCAGTTGCGTGCCGCATCAACGGTTGGGCACCGTCCGAAGCCATGTCCGAGCTTTTCGTCACGGCCGAACTAGCGCTAATGCAGCATGCCGACGCGGTCGTGCCGATCAGCGAATCCATCGCGGCGTCGATCGAGCAAGAGTATGGCGTGCGACGGACCGTCCGCTGGCACCCTATCCCATGCGGCATCGCCTATTGGCCGTTCTTCGATGTAGGCCAGGGCTACAACGATTTCCCCAGTCTCCAGGGTCTCGACTCGTCCGCACTCGAAGCCTCGCGGCTGATCCTCTTCGTCGGGCGATTGGAGCGCCGCAAGGGCATCGACCTCGTGTTGGAAGCAGCTCCGCGAATTCTCGGAGCCGATCCATCGGCACGTCTGATCATTGCCGGCCGAGATATCGAGGGTTGGGCGCGGAAGGCCGCCGACATGCCTGCGGCTGAATGGCTCGATAGGGTGCATTTTATTGGCGAAGTTCCGGACTCCACGCGCGACAAGCTGATGGCAAAGGCTCACATGCTGCTGTTCCCATCGCGCTACGAGTCGTTCGGCCTCGTGCCGCTTGAGGGTTTCGTGCATGGCGTGCCGGTCGTTGCGTCGCGCTCGGGAGCGATCCCGGAGGTGGTCGAAGATGGCATCAGCGGGCTGCTTTTCGAACCCGAGAGGTCGGAAGCGTTGGCGGACGCCGTCATTCAGTTGCTGAATGATCCCGATCTGCACGCAAGCCTTTGTGCCGGTGCACGGCGGCGCGTTCGACAGCTGAGCAGCCGTCATAGCGCCGTGGCTTCAGAGCGACTTTATCGATCGCTGCAGCCCAGAACTCACGCCTCATGATGAAGCTGAAGCCGGCGCCAACCCCGCCTTCAACCAACACCGGAGCGGAGCATGGCTGAAACCAGCGGACCCGCGGAAATCGACGTCACGGAACTCGACGCATTCGTCGACGAAGCAGCCGAGATCGGCCTTCATTCGCACTCGCAGCGCAATGCGTTCCTGCTCAGCCGCCACATCGCCTACGAGACGGCAGCGAATGGAGGCTCGGCGGCCGACCCATTTGCCGCGGAATACGCCAATCGCGTCGTAAGGCAATGGCAGCGCATTGCTGGTCGAAACGAGTACGAAGTAACCCTTGAGCACGACACCAACATCGTGGCGGACGAACGGCAGTTGCAGCACCTCTATCCGTTCAGTTCGCGCGACACCCGTTTCATCGCTGAATACTGGATCGGCGTGTACGCCGCTATGAAGCTCCTCTCCGATGCACCGAATCGCTCGGTGGTCGAGTATGGCGTCGGGTGGGGCAACACGACCTGTGCAATGCTGCAGTCCGGATACGATGTGCTCGGCGTCGACATCGATGAGAAGTGGTTGCGCTTGGCGGAGCTTCGAGCCGATCAACTGATGGTTCGCGAAGCGCTGCAAACGCACCATGGGGTCTTTGGCGACCTTCCCGATGACGGCAAGCGGTATGGCGCCGTTTTCTTTTACGAGTGCTTTCACCACGCCCTGCGGCATGATGAAGTTCTGGACCGTATCACGCGGCGGCTCGCCGACGGAGGGGTAATCGTGCTGGCCGCCGAAGCCATCTACCCGAACTTCCCGATCGAATGGGGCGTGCGACAGGACGGTCACTCGCTGTGGGCGATTCGCCGATTCGGTTGGATGGAATTGGGCTTCAGCGAGGACTACATTATTCGCCTGATGCGGCGCCACAACCTTGCCCTAAGCAGGCACTCCTGCCCCGAGGCTGGCGCGTTCGGCGTGGCCTACCGGGCCCGACTCGAGCGTACGGGCGTGGCGCTCGGCCACACCCTGTTGACATCGAGCGAGACGGGATTTCACGCACCGGAGTCCGATGGCGCGATCGCGACCCGGTTCACTGATGGCGATGCACGCCTCGAGGTTCCCTGCGGCGCCGGTACGTTCACGTTGGAGTTGAAAAACTGGCTGAATGTCCCGCTCGATTGCGAGCTCAGCGTCGACGGCAACATACGCTGGCAAGGCACTGTGAGTCCGACTGAACAGAAGCAAATCACTCTCGACGGCGCGTCGCGCGGCTACTACCAGGTCGTCCGCATCCGAAGCGACAGCCATGTCCCTCGGGCACTGGGCATCAACGATGACTCGCGAACCTTGGGCATCGCGCTCGGGCATCTGCGGCTCAGCAAGCCGACCTAACCCCTTCAGCCCACGCATGGACGCACTGGCAACCTACTATGAATCCGCCTTCAGCGCGAACGCGGAAGGAAACATCTATAGGCCTTTCACGCGCTTCGAGCGGCTCTCACACGAGCGCCGCGTGGCATTGCTGAGCAACCTTCCATTGCCGCGGCTCGATACGGCCACCGTGGTCGACTATGGCGTCGGATCTTGGGGCTTCGGTTGCATCTTTCCGCGCCTGAAACAGGCGGCGATAGCCATCGGCGTCGACATCTCTGAGCGCGCCATCGCGCTGTCCGCGGAAATATCCGCGAAGGATCTTGCGTTGCAGGGCAAGCAAGTCAGCTTCATGACTGCCACCGGCTATGACCTTCGACTGCCCGATTCGAGCGTGGATCTCTTCTTCGCTGGCGAATGCATCGAGCACATCGACGACACGGAATGCTTCCTTGGCGAGGTTCACCGCGTGCTGAAGGTCGACGGCCGAGCCATCTTCACGACACCCAATGCGTCGCCCGTGGTGTATCGGGCACTCGGCCTGCGCTGGTGCGTCGGCTTCGAACATTCGGCGCTGATGGACCATGCGACCTTTCGTGATCGTCTGTCCAGCCACTTCGACATAGAAGTCATGAAGGGCTTTAACCAGTCGCTGCACCCGGCGGTGGATGATGTGGTGGATGAGGAAACTGCAGCCTCGTGGGTAGCAGCATGCGAGAACGAGCCCGAAGACGCAACGGGCCTGATTGCATTGGTGCGCAAAACCGATCAACGCACGCGTGCCCGCGCCAGCGTCATGACCGTTGAAAGCACCGACCTGCCATGCCCTACGGAGCTCAAGGACGTGCCAATCGTGCCCGGCTACACCGGCCGGATGCTGAGCGAAGGGCAGCAGCTGGAGATCCCCGTGCCGTCGGGCGCGCAACGCTGTTCGTTGATCTTCTGGTCGCATCCGTGGAGTGGCACTGCCCTCATTGCCTACGGCGACCAGCAGGATCAAGTCGACCTCTATTCGCACGCCGGTGGGTGCCTCCGGCATGTCGTCGATTGCAGCGGAACTGAGCGTTTGCACATTCGCTCGCTCGCTGTCAAGCGGGCTGAGAGCAAGAGCTTCGAGGTGATCTTCCTGCGGGCCGTGTTCGCTGGAGATTGACACCTTCGACACGCGGTATAACTTCGCCTCGCCTTGATCCACATGCCCGACTGTCGGCCAACATGCCCTCGGCTGGCATCGAAAGAACAGACCAAACCATGACCACAAGTACAGCCATCATCACCGGCGTCAGCGGCCAGGACGGCGCATACCTTGCGCAGCTCTTGCTCGAAAAGGGCTATCGCGTCTTTGGCACGTTCCGCCGCACCAGCTCCGTCAACTTCTGGCGAATGGAGGAGCTGGGCGTGGCTCAGCACCCGAACCTGTCGCTGGTCGAGTTCGACCTCACCGATCTCAGCACCTGCATCCGGTTGCTGCAGTCGACCGGCGCGACCGAGGTCTACAACCTTGCCGCACAGAGTTTCGTTGGCGTCTCGTTCGAACAGCCGATCACAACGGCCGAGATCACCGGCATTGGCGCGGTAAACCTGCTGGAAGCGATCCGCATCGTCAACCCGCGGGCCCGCTTTTATCAGGCCAGCACGTCGGAAATGTTTGGCAAAGTTCAGGCGATCCCGCAGACAGAGAGCACTCCCTTCTATCCCCGCAGCCCCTACGGCATTGCCAAGCTGTATGCGCACTGGATGACGATCAACTACCGCGAGAGCTACGACATCTTCGCCAGCAGCGGCATCCTGTTCAACCACGAGTCACCGCTGCGAGGCCGCGAGTTCGTCACGCGCAAGATCACCGACAGCATGGCCAAGCTAAAGTTGGGCAAGCTCGACGTGCTGGAGTTGGGCAACCTCGATGCCAAGCGCGACTGGGGCTTTGCGAAGGAGTATGTCGACGGGATGTGGCGCATGCTGCAGGCCGACAGACCCGACACCTATGTGCTGGCGACCAACCGCACGGAGACAGTGCGCGACTTCGTCGCGATGGCCGCCAAGGCAGCTGGGTTCGAACTCGAGTTCGAGGGCACCGGCGAGTCCGAGGTGGCCAAGGACGCGCATAGCGGCAAGGTTCTAGTGCGAGTGAACCCACGCTACTACCGGCCGGCCGAGGTCGAGCTGTTGATCGGCAACGCTGAAAAGGCCAAACGCGAGCTTGGCTGGGCTCCGACCACGACGCTGGAGCAATTGTGCGAAATGATGGTCGCTGCCGATATCCGTCGTAACGAACTCGGGGGTTCGTTCTGACGCGACGATATCTCGCATGAGTCGTATCCTCATCACCGGGGTCGACGGATTCACCGGCCGCTACCTCGCACTCGAGCTTGCCGCCGCAGGCCATGAGGTGCACGGCTTGGTGCGCCACGAACCCAGGGCCGAAGAGTTGCCGATCGCGGGCGTGCATACGCTGCACGCCTGCGATCTGCTTGATGCCGATGGATTGGTGGAGGTGATGGCGGCAGCTCGGCCAGACAAGGTGGCTCACCTGGCAGCGATCGCGTTCGTCGCCCACGGTGATGTGGATGCGATCTACCGCACCAATATCGTGGGGACCCGGCATGTGCTGTCGGCACTGGTGAAGGTGCGCCCGAAGACTTCGGCCGTACTGCTGGCCAGCAGTGCAAATGTTTACGGCAACAGCACGGCCGGCGTCATCGATGAATCCGTCACCCCATCTCCATCCAACGACTACGCGGTGAGCAAACTGGCCATGGAGTACCTCGCCCGTACCTGGGCTTCGCAGCTTCCGATCACTATCGTGCGGCCTTTCAACTACACGGGGGTTGGACAGTCCGAAAGCTTTCTACTCCCCAAGATCGTGGCCCACTTCAAGCGTCGCGCCCCCGTCCTGGAACTGGGCAATCTGGACGTCGAGCGCGACTTCTCGGACGTCCGCACGATCGTGGCCTGCTATCGCCAACTTCTTGACGCCAAGGTAGCGGGCGGCTTGTTCAACGTCTGTTCCGGCCACGGTCACTTGCTGCGCGACGTGCTGCGCATGGCCACCGATGCCACTGGCCACATGCCGGAAATCGTCGTGAACCCTGCGTTTGCGCGAAGCAACGAGGTGCACAAACTCGTGGGAAGCAGACGCGCCCTCGAAGCGGTGATCGGCCCGGTAACAGGCCCGAACCTCGCCGAGACGCTGCACTGGATGCTCACCTCTCCCTGAGTCGCCGCCAGAGCGGTCCACTTTTATGTGCATTCAAATACGCAAGCAACTTCGAAGCGGCGCGGCTGAGCCGCGTGGTGTGGCGAAGGCTGCCGATGTACGCGAGGGCTCGGCACCATGAGTACCGACCTTCACTGGGAGCAATGGGGCACGCGCGATCCATATTTCGGCGTCCTTACCGATCCCAAGTTCCGTTCAGAAGCGATCACTCCCGAAGCACGCGAGGAGTTCTTCCAGAGCGGCCACGCGCACGTCGATCATGTGCTGTCTGTCTGTCGGGCGCACATCGATCCGCAATTCATGCCGCGGCGCGTGCTGGACTTCGGCTGCGGCGTTGGCAGGCTGGTCATCCCGTTTGCCAGGATCGCGCCGGACGTGGTCGGTGTGGACATATCGCCGGCCATGCTGGCTGAGGCCAGAGTCAACTGCGAAGCGCGAAGCATCGCGGGCGCGACGCTGGTACTTTCGGATGACTCTCTATCCAGAGTTGAAGGAGACTTCGACCTCGTGCACTCGTGCATCGTGCTGCAGCACATTGAGATCGAGCGCGGCCGGAAACTGTTCGCGCGACTGGTCGAGCGGATTCGCCCGGGCGGTATCGGTGCACTGCAGGTGACATTCGCCTGGGCTGCGTTTCCTGAAACGTTTGGTCAGCCACCCGCCGCTCCTCCTTCGGCACCGCCGAGCCGGCTCGCGATGCTCAAGACCGCGCTCAAGAACATGTTTGGAGTCGAATCGCTCGCACCGCCCGCGCCGGAACCGTCGCCCGACCCGGAAATGCAGATGAACTTCTACAACTTGAGTGACCTGATGTTCTTCGTGCAGCAGGCGGGCGTGCCACGCGTACACGTGGAGTTCAGCGACCACGGTGGCGCCCTGGGCGTTTTCTTGTTCTTTCGCAAGCCGGGTTGAGCCCGCGGCTCAGTGCTGCCGCTCGAACACGTACAGGCGCCCGAACAGCGAGGGTTCGCAGTCAATGCGGCGCCCCACAAACCCGGCCCGCCTGAACAGCTCGAACAAGAACTGCTCGGAGAAGCCGAGTTCAAACCAGCGGGTCTGACGCACGACGGCGGCGACCTCGCTGTGCAGCCTAACCCCCCAAGGATACGGCACAGCCGCATTGGGTTTCTCGACGATCGGTTCGCCACCAAGCACGATGCGGCCGCCGGGGGCCAGATGCCCGTCGAGCCGCTGCACCACCTCTCGGAAATCGACGCAGTGGTGAAAGCTTTCGTAGAACCAGATCAGCTTGTAGAGCTGTCCGGTCCGCGGACGCATGCCGAACTGGCCGTGAAATGGATGCAGCGGCACCTGGAAGAACTCGGCCTGACGACGCACGTATTCGCAGAACAACGCCGATATGTCGACCGTGTCGACGTTGACGCCCAGGCGAGCCAAGGCGAGCGCCGTCTGTCCGAAGCCGGCCCCGTACTCGAGTGCCCAGTCGCCGGCCTGCAAGCCGCTGTGTTTGAGCAGCATGCCGCTCGCCAACATGTGATCCGAAGCGCTAGTCACAGCCAGCGGATCACGACGCGTGTAGAAGCCCGGCAGTCGCACCGGGTCGATGTCACCCCAGGGCACTTCCTTCTCGTGGGTTTCGGCCTCGTACGGCGCCTCCACGGCCGCGACCAGCTGCCATAGGCGTTGCTGTTGGGACGCATATTCGTCGCCCCAGGGGTCAAGCCCGTGCCGAAACCACTCGGGCAGCAGCATGTGCGCGTCGCGGTAGCGATCCCACGGACCACCTTCGCCCGGCCCAGATTCGAAATACGTGCGCCGGATTTCCTCGATCTCCCCTGGCTGAAACCAGACACCTGCCAGTGGACGGTTGTGGGCTCGATTCCACAAGGTGTGCAGCCGGCGTTTCGCTCTCGCGACCGCCATCCTCATGCCACGACTCGCCGCAAGAAGTCGACCCACTGAGGCATGACCTGCTCAGGCAGGTATTGCGCGGCAACGCTCGCACCCTCCTCGCGCAGCTCAGCCCGGCGCGCCTCCGCCGCCGGGTCGATCAGCTGCCTGATGACCTCCGCCATGTCTTGCGGTGAATAGGCACTGAAGTAGCTTGCGGCAGCGCCATAGACATCGCGATGCACCCGTATGTCCGAGGCCGCGACGACACCGCCGCTGCGCATCGCTTCGACGCCCGAAAAGTCGAAGCCTTCTCCCAAGCTCGGACAGACAGTAGCCCGTGCATGGCGGTACAGCAGACGCAAGTCCGTCGCCGGCACGTCTTCCAGCAGATGCACGCCGCCGCGACGCAACCAAGGCGAAAACCGCTGCAGGATAGCTTCGTGGTCCCAGCCAAGGCTACCGACGCACACCAGATTCAACTGCGGAAAGCGTTCAGAACGCAGCAGCTCCCAGGCATCGAGCAGCGCGACGTGGTTTTTGCGAGGTTCGATGGTGGACACCATCAGCAAATATGGCAGTTCACCATCGATCAGGTGTGCAGGATCGATCTCTGCGCCCCCCTCATGCGGCGCCCGACGGTTCCTGCGGCTCCAGATGATCTCCGGTACGCGGTCGGCCGATGCAGTCTCCGGCACAAAGTGATGCGAGATCATGTTCGGGATAGTCACCGCGCGCCCCTCGGCCTCCGGCAGCACCGACAACAGGTCTTGCCGCGTCGCCTCCGACACGCAGGCGAACCAAGCGCCGTCCGCTGCGTTGCGGCGCAGCGCGCGAAGGTGCAGCGCGCGGTGATACCCGCGGTGCTTGATGGTATGCGGCATCAGGAGAGGAATCGCGTCGTGATAGCGCACAACCATCCGAGTCGCCCCGCTGACCCGGCCCGGATACGGCGTCTCGGCGACCATCACGTCGACGCCAGTGGTGTCCAGACGCGGGTACAACGCATGACCAAGTGTTCCGCTCGCAACGCCGACAGCATTGAGCACGGACCACGGCCACCGCATCACAAGGAAGCCGCGCGAGGTGACCAGATCGAAGTCGCCGACCGGCAATGTCTTCGCGAACATCGCGCGCCACACAAAGTCCTTGAAGTGCGCCGGATCGAAACCGGTCAGACGGACTTTGAATCCCACGATCGAAGCCATCGCCGCCCCAAGCGGCCCGACTAGTTTCAGCCACTTCTTGCGCATGTGTTCGAAGCGATGCGAAGCAGGCCCCTGCTGCAAGGACACGACCACCTGCGACAGTCGGTCCAGACGCTGCGCTGCGCTGCCCGCTGCAACGTCCGCCCCATCGCGCTGCGGCAAGCCGGCCTCCACGACCAGGTTGCCGCTCTGGATCAGGCCGATCACCTGGACATCATCAAGCTGCGCGAGTCCGCGAAAGAGCAAGCGCGTTTCCTGCGGTATCCCACTGTGGCCGTCGAGCGCCGGCCGCATTTCAAGCAGTATCTTCATACTCAATCAAATCGCGGGCCGGGCGGAGGAACGACCTGCTTGTCGTAAAACTCGTAGGCCTCGTCTATTTGCGCGAATTCGTAGAGGCGGCCGAGATGCAGCACAGCCGCGCGCTCGCAATAGGCACGGATGATGTTGGGATCATGCGATACGAGAATGAAGGCGCGGTCCTTGCGTTTTTGGAACAACTCCACGTGGCAACGATCGCCAAAGCGTGAATCGCCCACCGACATGCCTTCATCGATCAGGAAACAGTCGAACTCGATCGCCATAGACAATGCGAAGGCAAGCCGCATCGACATGCCCACCGAGTAGTGCAGCACAGGCTCATGCAGGTAGATGCCGAGCTCGGTGAACTCCTCGACGAAGGGCACCAGCGGTTTCCAGTCCACGCCGTAGACACGACAGATGAACTTCAGGTTGTCGATGCCAGTCATGTTGGGCTGAAATGCGCCGGTGAATGCCAGTGGCCAGCTAACACTCATGTCCCGGTGAATGCGCCCCGACGTCGGGTGCTCAGCCCCGGAAAGAAGTCGGATCAACGTGCTTTTGCCGGCGCCGTTCCGGCCGAGGATGCCGATGTGTCCACCACGTTGCAATTCGAAGCCAACGTTGTCCAGCACCCGCCTCGAGCCGCCCCGGGTGTGATACGACTTGCAGACGTTCTCGAGTCGGATCATCCTGCCTCCACGCGAAGGCCCGCGTCGCGCAGCACTATCAGGCCCGCCAAGGTGAGCAAGAGATTGACAGCCGCCATGTACGCCATGTCGTAGTGCGTGTGCACGACGTGGCCGAAGTAGCCATCGCGCACCAGCTCGACGCCGTGCACCATCGGCAGCAACAGCACCACCTTCTGGGCTGCCGGCGGCAGCCAATCGACCATGAAGGCCGCGCCCGACAGCGGAAAGAGCAAGTACGACGTCGGGTGCCACAGGCGTTCGACCACTTCGCTGTAGGCGGTGGCGGCGCCGACCAAAATGGAGAGTGCGGCGCCGAACCAAGCGAGCATCAGCCAACCCCCGACGACGATCAGCAAGTCGATCGGTGGCTTGATCCATTCGATGGCCGTAAAGAATGTGCCCAAGATGATGAACGATGCGGTCGCCCCCGACATCTCGATCACGATGCGCGTGATGAAGATGTCGATCACTCGCACGTTGCGGTGATACAGCAGGTTGAAGTTCTGCTGAATGCCACTGTTGCAGCGACTAACCGAATTGCGCCACATCAGCACGGACGAGTAGCCCGTTATCGCGAACGCAACCACAGGGATGCTAGTGGATCCGTGACTCATCCCCGCACCCGTCCAGAGCGCGGCGACACCCAGGGTAAACATCATCGGCTCCGCGATCAGCCACAGAACTCCAAGGTTCTCGCGCCCGAACCGGGTGATCACCTCGCGCATCAGCATCGCACGGACCACGCGCAGCTGGACGGCGAGCGACTTCAAAAGAGGGGAGGCGTGTTCCATATGGGCCCCGCTCAATCGCTATGTTCTTTGATGCTCGCGACGACCAAGCTGAGGACGCCCCAAAGGATGAGTCCCACAACGAAGACCGTCAGTACGGATCGAACCCGGCGCGGTTCGCCCGCCTTGTCAGGCAGATTCGGGCGCACTAGCCGTTCGAGGTACAGCTGCTGGCGCTGCGCATCGTTGCGTGCGGTCTCCAGCGAGGCGAACGCGCTGGCCAACTGGCGCTCGGCAAAGGTTTTCTCAAGCAGCAGGCGGTCATAGCCTGTCGACTTTGAGGTGAGCGACCCGTCAGCACCTGCCACCCTGGAAGACTCGCTCGTGATGGTCTTCTTCATCAGCTCGATTCGGCTTCGCAACGAAGCGATCTGCGGGTTGTCTGGCGAGAGCTGAAGCAATTGGGCAAGCTGCGCCTGCATGGACAGCAACTCCTCCTGCAGCTTGGCGACGCCCTGCAACTGCATCAGCGACTGCCGATCCGGGTCGAACAACGATTGCTTCGATCGATACCCTGACAGCGAAAGCGATGCCACCTTGGACCGCTCCTCTGCCGCAGCCACTTCCTTCTGAGCAACCCCGATCAGGTCGCTGCGGCTGCGGTCGTTCAGGGTGTTGATGAGCCGCTCGCCCATCTTGAGCAACAGGTCGTCGATCTTCTGAGCGTCTTCCGCAGCATAGGCTCGCACGTAAAGGGTGGTGATCGCCGACACGGTGTCATATTCGATCGTCACGTATTTCTTGTAGTGGCGATAGAAGGCCTCGAAGCTCTCGTCGAAGCCAAGGCCAGGGAAGCGGTTGACGACGTCGACGGCGTCCGAGTTGAGTGCTTTGCGAACGTCGATCTGGGTCATCAACTCGCGCAGGGCGTCGCGCGACAGCACGAAGTCGTGGACCGAGTAGGTGTCGTCCTGCGATCGCGAGAAACCGGTGCTTTGCAACAACGCGCCGATCCCGCCAATCTGCGATTGCCGTTGCGAGCTACGCACCACGAAGCGCGATTCGGAGATGTACACGTCAGAGGCGATCAGGCCGAAGTAGACCGCGGCGAGCGCGGTGGGGATCAATACTGTGACCAGAAAGACCCCGTTGAACCGGCGCTTCAGGCGCTGCCATCGACCGGGCCGATTCGCGCCGGGCATGGGCATAGGCGTGGGAGTTTCAATCATCGTTTCCAAACAACTGTTCCTGTCTCGTCAAATTCGTCGATCCGGCCGGGCGGCCGGCAGCGTGGGCTAGCAGCCCTTCGTAAAGAGCCATCGTGCTGCGGATCATCACGTCTGCGCTAAGGTGCCGCTCGTAGCGAGCCCTCGCCGCCTCACCGAGGCGCTCCGCAAAGATGTCGTCTGTGCTGATTCTATGAATGGCTTCGACCAGGGCAGCTGCATCGCCCACCGGCACATTCAGTCCGGTAACTTCAGCTTGGTTGACCCACGACACCGCTGAGCCCTCGATCTGCGTCGCAATCACCGGCTTGCCCATGGCCATGGCCTCGAGCATGACAACGCCGTACGCTTCGGCTCGCTGCGTCGAGGTTAGGCAGAACATGCTGGCTGCGGCGAAGTAGCTGCCCAGCTCGTGCGCCGGGATGCTGCCAACGAAGAATATCCGGTCGGACAACCCGCGCCGACGCACTTCAGCCCGATGGGATTCAAGTAACTCGCCTTCGCCGCCGACCACGATCACGCATTGTTCCGGCAATCCAGCAGCAGCTTCGATCAGTACGTCGAACCCCTTGTAATAAGTCATTCGGCCGAGAGAAAAAACGATGTCGCGCCCGCCGAAGCGCTCCTGAACCCGGCGGACCTGCTCCGGTTGCGACGAGCCGCGATTGTCGCTGATGCCGATCGGGATGATGACGGTCTTGTCTTGCCAGGGCTGCAACCAAGGCGACGATAGCGCATAGGGCTCCGAGGTCGCGATGATCGCGTTAGCCCGGTGCAGCAGCCATTGCTGCAACGGGCGGTAGAGGTGCAGCGCAAGACGCTGTCGAACAACATCGCTATGCCAATGCACGACAACCTTGGCGGCGGGCCGCGCCGCCCACAGCGCCAGTGCGGCCATCGGGTCCGGCATGTGAACGTGAATCACGTCGTAGGCGGCCGCCATGCGCCGGGCCCGGGTGACGAGCGCCGGCGAAATCGAGGTCGACAGAAGCGTTCCCAATGAACCGGCA
>Ga0075366_10000223_pt1 | contig 25208 bp, 26 predicted proteins | sample EndMethybrTD3031_FD_72351 | JGI IMG/M metagenome (GOLD analysis project Ga0075366, IMG submission 72351) | Populus endosphere microbial communities from Tennessee, USA - Endosphere MetaG P. TD hybrid TD303-1 | ecosystem: Host-associated > Plants > Roots > Endosphere | place: USA: Tennessee...
ATACCTCTCAAATAAGAGGCGATGCGGCCACAAAATTAGTGAACGCTTACGTAGTTTATGCTATCTGCGCGGTCTCAATTGTCAGAATCCTAACTCATTTATGTGCGGTTTTGATTTGCGAATATTAACGGAGGAAATACATGGCCTTAATCGAAAATATTACAGGTTTGTAGGAGGTACCGTTGCATGAACTGGCTCACCTGGGTATAAATACACTTACGAAAAGTGAGATATGAGTAATCAGCGGATTGCGGCTAGCTGTATGTTATAAATTTTGCCGGTCAGGATCAGTAATACTCGCTAACTCATCTTCCGCACTTACAAGCCGCTTGCGTACAGGTATGTATATTGCGACGCATAGAAAGGCCACCAGTGTGGCGACAGCAAGCGTTTTTGGCGACGTGCCCACTGCAATAACGGCCAGTGCCGCGATTCCAAAAATGACTCTGCTTGCCAGGCCTGCCAGCGAAAGAGTCGTTGCGCGCAGCTCCGAACGCGTTTGATGCTGGAGACTCTCGTCAAAAATAATTGAACATGCCTGCGAGCCGAAGAAGCACGTAACCAAAAACGTGATAATCGCTACAGTATCCGATACAAATATGAGAGCGACATTGCTTGACAGCAATGTGAGTAACGCAATCACCAAGACCAGGTTCGGATTTTTAATCCTATGCGCGAACTCGGCACCTAAAATGTTACCGGCGTGAATCAAAGCTAATATCAGACCGAACAACACGGGCAGAATATTATGCTGTATGGCGTAGAGCTGGTAGTATTCGAACCAGATGAACCGGCCTGCCGTTATAAACGCCAGGGCGATGAAGATAATGCTGAGCCATTTTTTGGTATGTATACTTCGAAACGCACTCTTAACATGATGGAGCGCCGAACCCATGGATTGCTCCGTCCGCTTAATCACCGGGTCGCGCATTCGCCATAGCAACAGGATTGAAATCGTACTTGGGATAAGCGTAATCCAGTACGGCGTAAGAAAGTTTCCCCATTCCACAAAAACGCTTGCCAGTAGTGAAGAGATCAAGAGCCCAGAAAGTTCGAGGGTGGTTTGGCGCGATATCGCTTTACGGTACTGGCTCTGTTCGCCTTGCTCCTTCAGCAAATCGTAGACGTATGCGTTAATCGTGCCGGATCTGAACGCGAAATAGCACGCCCAAACGAAAAACATGATCATAAAAGCCAGGAACGACTGGACGACCAGAACAATACAAATTGCGACCAGCATACATACCGACGACAGTATCAGCGTTTTTCGTCTGCTCCATCTATCGGCGACGATGCTGGAGGGGACTTCAATCAAAACCTGACTGCTTTGGGCGATTATTCCCAGTAGTATAATCTGGCTGGGAGATATCCCAACGCTATGCAGCAGCAACTTTTCAACTGCATACCAAAATATTAACGCCTCGATGAACGTCCAAATAAACAGAGGCCGCAGTATGGTTTTGGCTTTTTGGTTCATGGCGTGATTGTACCAGATGAGACTATAAAGATGTTGAAATCGCCATCCATTGGCGAGGGCTGGGAAAGGTAGGTCTGACTCTGATCGATCGTGGTGAGTTTCAAAGGATCATCAATAAAGCGGCAGCCAAGCTAGCGATGGTCAATGTGATCGAACTAGCTCAAGAGCTCAATCAAAACCAACTTGCTCAAGCCCCTTGGAACGAGCGTGTGACCAGTCCCGTAGTTAACGTTGACTTCTTCGGTGAGGGCCGCTACAGGAGTATCGCGTACATTCTGGATTCTGAGCAGCTACTAAGTGAGCACTCTTACATTAATGCCCGTGAGGGCACAAGCGCTTTAACATCTTGAGGAAACTGACTTTGATGAATCTCCATCATTAGATAAGTATCTCTGCAATAAAAAATAGCCTTCGAAAAGGCTAAAAATTCTGATTTGGTAGCGGCGAGTGGACTTGAACCACTGACCCCAGGCTTATGAGTCCTGTGCTCTAACCAGCTGAGCTACGCCGCCATGCTGTCGTAATGCCATACAAATACGGCATGTAACAGGTACCAAATATACCACGTTTTATCCCTGTTGGCTAGTAGGTTGACATAGGGGGATACATATTTTATTGTACTTGGATCATGTCATTTACCGAACACGAATCGGTGCGGAAAGGAATCCGCACAGAATATTTAGGTCCGTCCCGGATTCTGGAAGATCATATGACCGCCCAGCAGGCCTGGCAGCGTAACGAAGCAGCGCCCAGCACGGCATACAAGGTCGGCCGCCTAACTGTCGAACCGGATCTATTGTCCAAGGTTGTAGAACAGTTGGGGCAAGAGACCGGCCTGACCATACTCGGGTTACGAGGCAACACTTTGGGGAACCAGCTTGAACTTGAAAGTAACCAAGGGGCTTCGCCTTTTTTGGAGTACTTTTTGAATGTCTGCGGCCAACGTTTTGCTGAGTTCGTCAAAGAAGATTTGCGCCAAATCGTGCCAGACTACGAACCTGACACGCTGCAAGAAATCTATGGCGGCCCGTATCAACTTGCAGAAGGAAATGATTGGCACCGCGACTGGCTGCATGGCAGGGGGCTGACATACACGGTGACCGTCATCGGCAACCCGACGGTATTTGCAATAGGCAAGTTTCTGCAAAGCGATTTTAAGGGTTCGCAAAGAGATATGTTTGACGGTCCGGAACCTGAAGACACGTTTACACCGGAGCTGGGGGATATCATAGTGCACCACGACAAGGCGGGGCTTCATAGGGCTCCAAGCAAAGGGCATAACGGCAAAATGAGGGTGTTTGCGAGCATCTCGGCGCTTGCTGCCTTCACATCGCTAGAAAATAATATGTAGTGTGTGAAAAGCAGGCCCCATGTTCACGTGGCCTGCTTTGTCCGCACTTGCTACAATCAGCGCTAGATGGATCTTTCAGAAAAACTCGAAAACATTGAACCCGGGATTTATGTCGTCGCCGTTTCCGGTGGTGTGGATTCGATGGTGCTGCTCGACTTACTAGTAAAGCACTCCGGCTTGCAGCTGACAGTGGCTCATTTTGAACACGGCATCCGCGAAGATTCAGACGCCGACCGGCAGCTGGTAGAGCGGGCTGCCGCTAGCTATGGCCTGCCATTTGTCTGCGAGCACGGCAATTTGGGTGCGACTGCTAGCGAAGCAAAAGCCCGCGAGGCTCGTTACGAATTTCTATACCAGGTTCGCGAGAAAGTGGGTGCAAAGGCAATAATAACAGCGCATCACCAGGATGATCTTATTGAAACGGCGGTTATCAATATGCTTCGAGGCACTGGGCGCAAAGGGCTCAGCTCCCTACAGTCTTCGGATAAGATCCTGCGTCCGCTGCTTGATGTGGCAAAACATGACGTATACGGCTATGCCGCGGCGCATCCGGAAATTGCGTGGCGCGAAGACAGCACCAATCAATCCGATGATTACCTGCGCAATTATGTGCGCCACCATATCCTGAAAGGCTTGGGCGAGGCGGGTCGTCACCTGCTACTCGACTACATTAGGCGGGCGACTGCCACGAACCCGGTCATCGACTTGATCCTGCAACATATCCTCGCCGAACACATGGATGACGGCCGGCTCAACAAGCGCTGGTTCGCTTCGTTACCTTACGATGTGTCGTGCGAAGTGATGGCGGCGTTGCTGCGCTCGCAGGGCATCCGGGAGTTTGATCATAGGCTCATAGCGCGTCTGGTGGTAGCTGCAAAGGTGGCCGAGCCGGGAAAACGTTACGATATCAATGCTGGGTATTTGCTGGAGGTCGGTAAATATGGTGTCGAAATCCGCTCCAGGTCACTCTCGCGGTAAACAGATGAACAGTGTATAATCGGGGCATATGGATAAAAGTAAGAAGAGTTTTCGTTCTCCTAACAGGGGAGGGAACGGACGGCGCGGCTTCAAAGGCGTCGGATTTATCGCCCTATTAGTTCTTTTTGGTTTGATCATTTTTGCAGCATACGGACAGCCCTCGGGCCTGAAAGATGTACCTTTGACAGAAGTTATTAAGGAAACCAACGGTGGTAAGTACTCAAAAATTGAAGTAAGCGGCAACGAACTGAACATCACCAAAAAAGGTGATGATAAGCCAACCCTCAAATCTTTTAAGGATCCGAATGCGACCTTGAAAGAGGAGGGCCTCGACGTCTCCAAAGCAGAAATTACCTACAAGCCAGCCTCATCGACCAGTTCAGTGCTGGCCAATATCGGTATTTCGCTGCTACCAGTCCTGATCATTAGTCTAGTGTTGTTTTTTATGCTACGGAGCGCACAAGGGCAGGGGAACCAGGCGATGAGCTTTGGCAAGAGCCGCGCGCGCCTGTACGGCAATGAAAAAGACAAAGTGATGTTTGACAGTATCGCCGGATCCGAAGAAGCCAAACAGGATCTGCAAGAAGTTGTCGAATTCTTAAAATACCCGAAGAAATTTGTGAACGTAGGGGCGCGTATCCCTAAGGGCGTATTGTTGGTCGGCCCTCCGGGCACTGGTAAGACCATGCTGGCGCGCGCCGTAGCTGGGGAAGCAAACGTACCATTCTTTAGTATTTCCGGTTCGGAATTTGTAGAGATGTTCGTAGGCGTGGGTGCCAGTCGTGTTCGTGATTTGTTTGCAAAGGCCAAAAAGAATGCGCCATGTATCATCTTCGTTGATGAAATTGACGCCGTGGGACGCCGCCGTGGCTCCGGCATGGGTGGCGGCCACGATGAACGCGAACAGACCCTGAACCAGATTTTGGTCGAGATGGACGGCTTTGAGCAAGGCCAAAACGTTATTGTGCTGGCGGCGACCAACCGTGCCGACGTCCTCGACCCTGCCCTGCTGCGCCCCGGCCGTTTTGACCGCCGGGTAAACATCGGCCTGCCAGAGCGCAAGGACCGCGAAGCAATCCTAAAGGTACATTTCGAGAAAAAGCCGGTAGCTAAAAGCGTCGACCTGGACGCATTGGCTGCCAAAACCGCCGGATCGTCAGGCGCCGACCTGGCAAACATCGCTAACGAATCTGCAATTATCGCGGCGCGTCTAAGCCACAAAGAAATCACCAACGACGACCTGACTGCTGCTTTCGAGAAAGTCGCTATCGGCCCAGAACGCAAGAGCAAGGTGATGAGCGACAAAGAAAAAGAACTGACCGCCTACCACGAAGCTGGCCATGCCGTTGTGGGACATGTGTTGCCGGATAGCGACCCGATCCATAAAGTCACCATTATTCCGCGTGGCGGAACGGGTGGTGTCACCTGGTCTATTCCTCCAGAGGACAAGAGCTACCATAGCATCGTTGAATTCAAGGACGTCCTGGCGCGAATGCTGGGCGGCCGTATTGCCGAAGAGCTTAAATACGGTGATGACCATGTAACAACCGGTTCCGGCTCTGATTTGCCGCAGGCCGCCGAACTGGCCCGCGACATGGTAATCAATCAGGGTATGGGCAAGAAGCTTCGCAACCAGGTTTTCAAGGTTGAAGAAGGTATGATGCTGGAGCGCATGGTTCACGAACGCCAGTACTCCGAAGAAACCGCCAAGATCATCGACGACGAAGTTGAAGCCCTGATAACCGAGGCAGCAAACCGCGCCCGTGCCGTTATCAAGGCAAACATGGACAAACTTGAAGAGCTCAAAAAAGCACTGCTCGAAAAAGAAACGGTCGATGCCGACGAAGTTAAAGCTATCCTGAAGGGCGCTACAATGCCCAAAGCCGCAGCGCTGTACTAACTAACGTACTTGGCCTAACCTAGCATCCTTACATCCCACGCAGAGCACGAGGAGCTTGTGCCATCTGCAAACTTGCAGTCCTACGCTTGTCGCTGGGTGGTATATTCTTGGGCCAGCGCCCTAAAGGCATCGCTGGCGTATGCCCTTAATTCCAGGTTACAATTAGGGTCGTCCTGAGGTTCGGCCTCCCCGAGTACGCTCATCTGACCAATAGCGTCTCTTAGCGTTCCACGAAACATCGCAGGCTCATGTTTCTGCGGCTCTCCGTCGTAAATAATATCCGGTTTATCGGCCGGAGACGTAGGGGTGATAAAGCGACCAGGATAATCTAAGTTGAGCACAGCAGCGTCTACACTAGCAGCCCCCAATCTCCGCAGAGGTACAGAGAGTGTCGAGAGTGCAAGCCTGTCCTTGGTATATTCACATAATATGAGTGCATTCTTGCCGGCTATAGACAGGTCTGGCTGGCTCAAACGGGCCAGGACTGCCTGCTGATGATGCGGATCTGCGCGAACAGAACGCGAATTTGTTATCGGTACGATTGGAGGTGGACCACCGTCGATCTTATCGCTTGCAGTATATACGTCACGCATAAACTCAGAAAGAAAGTACGAGCTTACAGCATCAGACACCCACACGCCCCATTGCCGTAATGGCGCGGCAGCGAGGACTTTGTCTGCGAGACTGAAAAGATTTTCTCTGTCCCGTTGAAGTTCATCAGAGATATCCCGCATCTGAGCAGAAGAAACACCACGAGTCATTGATGTATTATATAATTTTAGTTATAAAAAGTCAATATGTACGCAGCATATGCAACAGTTGTAAAACCTACGCGCCCAGTAGTTTTTAAGGTGGCGCTGGTCTATACTAGAGTCAAGTTCTCATTTTTTATAACACCTTGATTCATGCAGGAAAAGCCTAAACCGAAAGCCAAAAAAATAGCTCGCCTGTCGCTCGGAAACGTCGCCTTATTGCTGGTAGTGACCGCTCTAATAGGGCAATTGCTCGGATTCCTGCGCACCAAGTTGGTGAACGCCAACTTCTCGGCGCTTGGCCCTGATAGCACCGACGCGTACTTTGCCGCCTTTAACATCCCTGATTTCTTCTTCTATACTTTGGCCGCCGGAGCATTGGGTGTGGCCTTCATGCCTTTCTTGTCAGATCATTTGCATCGCGGCGACAAAAAAGGCATGTGGGAGCTATCCTATAGCTTACTCAACCTGTTAAGTATTGTGATGCTGTTTGTGGGCGTCGTCATCTTTATATTTGCTGAGCCGCTGATTAGCAAGATCGTCGCACCCGATCTAAGTGCCCACCAGCTGGATAATGCCGTGACAATTATGCGCTGGCTGGCGTTTAACCCCTTCTTCTTTACGCTTTCAGGCGTCCTGACCAGCACACAGCAGACGCTTGGGCGATTCTTTTTCTATGCCATTGCGCCCCTGTTCTACAACCTATCAATCATCGCCAGCATTTATATTTTTGAAGATACCGGCGTCGGGCTGGTGGGACTGGGAATCGGCGCGTTTGTCGGTGGGCTTTTGCAACTGCTCGTTGTATGCACGGGCCTGATCGGTACTAAATTCCATTGGCGGCCAAAGATTCTCTGGAAAAGTGCGGACTTCCGCCAAATCCTGCACCAGCTGCCGCCACGCTCCATTGACCAGGGTATTGACCAGATCCAAAGCATTGTCGAAACGAACTTTGCGCGTCGCTTAGGCGAAGGGTTTGTGAGCTACTATAACAACGCCTTTACCCTGCACACTGCGCCCATTTTGCTGCTGGGAACGGCCATCTCTACGGCGGCGTTCCCCAGGCTGAACGAACGGCTAAGTCAGGGCAGGCCAGACTTATTCCGCCGGGACTTTTTGCGCGTCCTCCGTATTATGATTTGGCTGACGACGCCAGTGGTGATCATCTGTTACTTTGCGCGTGGCTATCTGGCCCGCATGATCTTCACACGCGATGCGCCAGAGATTGCTTTGATCTTCGGATTTCTGACCGTGGCGATATTCTTCCGCACCATCTACGCCATCATCTCCCGCTGGTTTTATGCCCAAAAAGATACCAAGACGCCGCTGTTCGTGTCGATTTTCGTGATCCTTTTGAACATTGTGCTGGCTGCCCTGCTTGCCCGCCCGCACACCTACGGCATTGCCGGGCTGGCGATTTCGCAGTCGATTGCGGCGATGGTCGAAGTTCTTATTCTGTTCGGCGTTATGGTCGTGCGGGACAGGGGACTGTTTACCCCGGGATTCTGGGGTGCGCTTATCCGGATTCTGTCGGTGGCCGGCTTCAGCTTGGTGGCCGGCTATATCGCTGTCTCCTTTTTCCCGCTGGAATCTGGTGAGCGAGGTTTCTTAGCGCTAGGCTCCAAGCTGGCGATTATCGCCTCGTCAATATTCGGCGTGTATCTAATGGTTTCGGCACTGTTTGGCCTTGAAGAAGCCCGCGCTTTCTTTAACCGGGCCAAGAAAATTATTACGAAACCGCTTAAAATGCCATTTTAGATTTGCGAATATGCTGTTGTCTGATCCTCCAACACCCAGCGGATGACCGGCGGCGGAATCAGCTCGCGTAGTTTATCGAACTCAGGACTTTCTAGCTCTGGTAGTCTGTCGTTGGCGGCGGCAATACCGCGAAAGCGTTCAATTTCTTCACCAGTATACGGCCGTGAGTGATACCGAAGCCGCTTATTGCGCAGATAAAAGTCACCAAGTTCCTGGTGCTTCACCTCGAAGTGCGTAAGGGGCTTGACCCACTGGTGAGCATACCACTCCTTTGGCCGTTCCGGATGACGCTCGAAGCCGGCATCCCTGGGCAGGGCGTATATAAAACCGTCACGAAGCATGTTTGGAAAGCCGGATTGCAGAAGCTCGAATATAAAAGGCATGAAGCGGAATTCGTATACTTCCTGGTGCCCCTTTTGTGAGAGGTGGGTAAAGCCAGCTATCTCAATATCGCCGGCGATTGCCGCGATGTAACGAGCGAAGGGCTTATTGTATATAGCCCGGAAGAGTGCCTCCGTTCCGCTGGTTGTGGCGTACAGTGCGTTCAAGTTCCCGAATACCGATGACGCATCGAAGGCTTGCTGTGGGAAAAGTGCCACGGTTTTGCTTGGGGCATTGCCCGAGCCGTGGATCAGGATCTCTTCCGATTCGGTAATCTCATTGAGATATGCGGCAGCGGTGGCGGGGTGGTGCATCGACCCGGGTGCATAAGTAAACGGGCCGAACCTTATGCTGCCTGATGTATAACATTCAAGTCTTTCCAGCGACACGGCTTTTATCATTACACACTTACCTGTGCCGCACCAGCCTTGGTCTTCGAAGCCACCTCTGTTATAATGGACTAAATTTATGAATCAAGACCATATCCGCAATTTTTGTATTATCGCGCACATCGACCACGGCAAATCGACCTTGGCCGATCGCCTGCTGGAGCTAACCGGCACTGTCCAGAAACGCGACATGAAAGCCCAGCTGCTCGACAAGATGGACTTGGAGCGCGAAAAAGGCATTACCATCAAGTTGGCGCCGGTACGGATGAAGTACGAAGGGTTTGAGCTTAATCTGATAGATACGCCGGGGCACGTGGACTTTAGCTATGAGGTCTCCCGCAGCTTGGAAGCCTGCGAAGGGGCGATCCTAGTGGTCGATGCCAGCCAAGGCATCCAGGCGCAAACCCTGGCTAATGTCTACTTGGCACTTGCTGCTGATCTGACAATCATCCCGGTCTTGAATAAAATCGATTTGCCCGCCAGCGATGTCGAACGGGTCAGCGCCGAGGTTATCAGCCTACTTGGGTGCAAAAAGGAAGATATCCTGCTTATTTCCGCCAAGACCGGCCAAGGTGTGGAAGAGGTCTTAAAGTCGGTGGTCGAGCAAGTTCCACCGCCCAGGGGTAAAGCCGACCAGCCCGCCCGCGCCCTCATTTTTGACAGTTATTACGATGATTACCGTGGCGTGATCCTGTATGTCCGTGTAGTTGACGGCCAGCTGAAAAAGAGCGACCAACTTACCATGATGGCTACCGGTGGAACCGGCATTGCGCTGGAGATCGGCTCGCTTATCCCCGAGATGTCCGCGGCCACCGATCTGGACAGCGGCGAGATCGGCTATATCGTGACCAACCTCAAAAGCACGCGCGAGGCAAAGGTGGGTGACACCATCACGCTAAGCAAAGCGCCGGCTCAGATCCCCTTGCCTGGCTACAAGGATGTAAAGCCGTTTGTGTATGCCGGATTTTTCCCTGACAGCAACGAGAATTATCAATTGCTCAAAGATGCCATCGACAAATTGTCGCTCAGCGATTCCGCGCTGCAGTTCGCGCCCGAAAATTCTCCGGTGCTGGGATTTGGTGTGCGTATCGGTTTTCTGGGGCTGCTGCACATGGACATCGTAAAAGAGCGGCTGGAGCGTGAGTACAATCTGGATTTGGTCGTCACCAATCCATCAACGGATTATCAGATTGCTTTGCTTAGCGGCGAAGAACTCGATATTAAAAGTGCTTCCGACCTACCTGATCCGGCCAAGATCCGCGACATTCGCGAGCCATGGATCAAGGGAGAAGTCGTCGTGCCAAAAGAATACGTGGGTGCGGTCATCCAGCTGGTCGCTGGAAAGCGCGGCGTACACAAAAACCTGTCATACGTCGATGCCCAGCTTGCACTCGTGACTTTCGAAGCGCCGCTCGCCAACCTTCTTACCGATTTTTACGACCAGCTCAAAAGTGTTACCAGCGGCTACGGCTCATTCAATTACGAACTTGATGATTACCGCGCCGAAGACCTGGTGCGCGTAGATTTTTATGTGGCAGGCGAAAAGGTTGACGCGTTAAGTGTTATGGTGCACCGCAGTGAGGCTCAGTATGTGGGGCGGGAAGTCGTAACTAAACTGAAGGATGTGATTCCGCGCCAGAACTTCCAGGTCGCATTGCAGGCGGCGATTGGCGGAAAGTTCATCGCCCGCGAAGACCTAAGTGCGTATCGGAAAGATGTAACAACCGGACTGTACGGCGGCGATGTTTCGCGCAAAAAGAAAGTCCTGGCCAAACAGGCCAAAGGGAAAAAGCGGATGAAGCGGTTCGGTAAAGTGGATATTCCCGCAGAAGCGTTTACTGTTATGCTGAAACGCGACTAATCAGGTAGCCTGAATCGTATGGAGTTTGCTGATTACCAGGCCAGCCCGGAAGTCCTTAGACGACTGCCCCGTGTTGATTTTGTAGCGGTTATCGGCCCGACCGCTGCCGGCAAAACGACACTGATAGATGCGGTTGGTAGACGGAATACCGCGGTGCACACCATTATGGTTACCACCAGTCGTCCGCCCCGTTCGGGCGAACAAAATGAGATCGACTTCCATTTCAGGGCATTAGAGGAGATGCAGGAACGGGCTGCCAGGGGTGAGTATGTGCAAGTAGCGCCCAGAGTTCTAGGGCCTATGTATGCCACGGCGCCGGAAGATTATGTCACCGAAGGCCTATCGATAATGCCTGTAATCGCAGACGCCATGCCTTCATTTTTGGCACTTCCCTTCAAGCGTCTGCGCCAGCTATTTGTTTTGCCGCCGGATTGGGAGTCGTGGTGGAACCGTATACAATCACGGGATTTTACTCCTGAACAAATTGCGAAACGCTTAGATGAAGCTAAAACATCGTTAGCGTATGCCTTACGGACATCGGGTTTGCAGTTTGTAATTAACGGCCAGCTGAACTGTGCGATAGATGAAGCCGAAGCATATATATTGTCTGACAAGGCCGCTGCGCCTATCCCCGAGGCGCACGCACTGGCCGCAGAGCTGCTCACTAGGCTTAAAAACGAACAAAAGTTGATCAAATAACAACGGGCACCCCTGTAAAACTGTGTTGCGGAGCGAGGGAACCTAGGATAGCATACAGGCGTCCCGATGTGGCGATGATGTCGGTCATGCACGCTGGTGTGGACTCTCCCACGCAGCAAGGTTGTCGCCAGTCGGGACACATGATGATTTTACTTGGTCTGAAAGGAGTTGTTCGGTATAGTTAGCGCATGGAAGATAGTAAAAGTATAGCACCCCATCTCACTAAACGTACCGAGTTTGAGGAAGTGCTTCGTGATTACCAAATGAGTGACCGCGCAAAAGGCGTGCTGGCTAAAACCAAGCTCGTGCTCCTTAATGGCCCAAGCGGCACAGGGCGCAACACACTCATCGACGCGCTCGTGGGTTTGGGCACCTATCATTTTATTGTTTCGGATACGACCCGTCCGCCCCGCGTTAACAATGGAATCCCTGAAAAAAGCGGGCGTGAATACTGGTTCCGCAGCGAGCAAGAGATTCTCGAGGACTTGAAACAAGGTGAGTTCCTGGAAGCCGAAATCATCCATGACCAACAGGTGTCGGGCATCAGTATCCGCGAATTGGAAGGGGCAGCGGCTGAAGGCAAAACCCCCATCAATGAAGTGGAAATCGGTGGATTGCAAACGGTTCTTCGCGCCAAGCCGGACACTATAGCGATCATCCTTTTGCCGCCCAGTTTCGAAGAGTGGCAGCGCCGCTTGCTCAGCCGAGGCTCGATAACTAATACCGAGCTCAGGCACCGATTAGAGACAGCTGTGCGAATCCTAACCTACGCGGTCCAGGCGAATGATGCTACACTCATCATCAACGAAGATCTACAGCGTACGATCGAACAAGTTGACGCATTGGTGCGTGGTATACCGGGCGACCCTACAGGGCAGGCCAAAGCCCGTAGCCTCGCAACCGAACTGCTTGTGGCGACAAAAAAGCGGCTCGCTGGGCTAGCTGAACTATAAGTGTAGATGCCTTGATGCAAACCCGGACGGCCGCGACCCAGCAGCTCGCCCTGACGCTTGGCACTCTTGACTCTGGAGTGCTAAAGAAGGTACACTACAGCCATTAAGGACATGTTATGACAGATCGGCAAAAGCAGATTTTAAGCGCCATTGTTGAACAGTACGCCGAAGTGGCTTCGCCTGTAGGTTCCAGCCTGCTTGCCAAAGTCTTCGACGTGAGCTCGGCGACTATCCGGGCCGAGATGGCTGAGCTGGAACGGACTAGCTACATCCACCAGCCCCACACCAGTGCCGGCCGGGTACCAACGGACAAAGGTTACCGCTACTACGTCAACCATCTTCTTGAGACAAAAGAGTCCGGACCAGAGCGCCGCGGCGAGCGCGCGCTGACTGCCCGCGTGCAGGACGGTGGCCTTCCCGAGCGTACGATCCGCAACGCGGTCGATACATTGGTGGAACTGACCCACAACCTGGGTCTGGCGACGATTGGCAATCAGCTGTACATGAGTGGCTTGTCCAATCTGTTCGGGCAGCCAGAGTTTATGAGTGGTTCACAGGTGCAACAGGTGGCCGGCCTGCTCGATAATCTGGAGCCGTGGCTGCGCGAGGCTGCTCCAAATGAGCCGCTTAGTGTGTACATCGGCCGCGAGAACCCAATCGGCCGCACCGCAGGCTGCTCGTTAATTATCAGCCGTTTTCATAGTCCATACAGTGACCGAAGTTATATCGGTGTACTGGGTCCGACCCGCCAGAGCTACCGCGACGTCATGCAGCTTGTCCGGCACGCCGGTATAGCGCTTGAGGATGCGCTGCAGAAGTGATCCTGAAAATGGTTATAGTAAGCTTCCTAACAGATATAATAGACGTATATAAACACCATAGACGAAGAAAAAGAGGACAACCCGAACCATGAGTGACGCCCAAAGCCACCCAAAGCCCGCACCCAAAGCAAAGCAAGCTGCCGCCCAGCCTGATGACAATCTGGCTCTTTTGCAGCAACAAGTTGACGAGCTGACCGAAGCCGTCCAGCGTGAGCGCGCTGATGCCGTTAACATGCGCCGCCGCCACGAGGAGCAGATCGTCGGGCTTAAAAATACTGTAAAGGCTAATGTTGTCCGTCAGCTGCTGCCGGTTATCGACAACTTCGAGCGTTCGCTCAAACATATCCCTGCGGACTTGACCGAAAATGAGTACATCAAGGGAATTCAAGCTGTTGTTAAACAGTTCGAGAAAACGCTGGCCGATCTGGGTGTGCAGCGCATCAAGACCGTCGGCGAGCTATTCGACCCCAAATGGCACGAAGCTGTCATGATGGAAGAAGGTGATGGGGTTCAGGAAGTCGTTTCCGAAGAGCTTCAGGCTGGATATCATCTGGGCGACGAAGTTATTCGCCATGCTATGGTAAAGGTACGGATGCAGTAAGACGAGGGCAGACGGCGCTTGCCCCAAACAATCTGACAAGCTTATTGGACAAGTAAGAACCACCGTTACTGAGTAGGAATAATCCTGAACGGCCGCAGCTTACTCGCTTCTTTTATGAGCTTGTTATGGGTGCGCATGGATACTACATTCAAAAGTGTAATCATAGTGACCCCTCCAAAGAAAAAGCCCATTGCTCCACCTACCGCCGTGTAAGCAGCGACCGGTAATTCATACTCGTGACCTAGCACAAATCCACCCAGTGCGCCCGCAAAGGTAAAGGGGCCGCATACGGTAAGGGTATTACGGACATATGGTGTTGGCAGGCGCAGGCCGCCAACGGCTGCCCGGGCCAGATAAGCTTCATCCCACACTTTTGGAATAGGGCGGGCAGATAGGATGCCTGTCTCGCGCGCCTTGGTGGGATCATATGTGGGTAAATGAGTATCCAAGCGAAGACTGTTGCCGTTAGCCTGCAAAATTTCATGGTACTCCCGGTTGTCATCGTAACGGATAGCCCCGCCAAACCGCCCTATGATACCCCCGAACGCCAGATTGAGTTCACCTGCCTCGAAAGGATCACGGCCAACTAATTCGGCTACACGGTTAAAGTCGCCTCTATCCAGCGTAAGGCGCTCTATGCCTTGGGCGCGCATACTTGCCAGAGCTTGGTCGTCTACAGATATCACAGGGTTTAGATATTCAGACATGGCGTAATAATAGCCGCTTCCTCTTTAAAAAAGCGTAAGATTATTCACTAACCTGGCCTCGAAGTAAGATGGGTCGGTGCTCACCGATAGTCCGATGATCGACCCAACGCCGAATCCTGCCAATGCTTTGTCCGGCCACAGCCAGCCCGGCACCAGCAACGTTGAATCCGAGCCCAAATGCCAGTAGGCCACCTGCCATCGTGAGTCTCTGCCCTACCCATGAGTCATTTCCGGGCTTGCCCGGCAACAAGAATGCGGCATCGTATAGGCTAGCCGCAATCTTGACCTCGTCCGGCTCTACGCCGAGGGAAAACAGGCTCGTTTTTTCTTCTATATGTCCGGTAATAATCCGGCCCCAGGAATCACGGCCAACTGGTTGGCTATTGGCGAATTGTGTAAGCATGAGTTGCTGGGCAAGGGCGGTTTCGCCAAGGTTAGACACGTTTTTTTGCGAGAACTCCCTGGATGCGGCGCGTGCTTCATCAGGAGAAAACAGGGCGATGCCACCTAGACTCGGGATGGTTTCGCTCGCACGCGCGATCTGGAGGACGTCGCGGACTTCGGCTGGGTTGATATCAAGTTGGCGCGCTCCAGCCTCGTGGGCGGAGGTCAGAAAGGCGTCAGATGCGTAAAGCCTTATCTCTTGGCCTGGCGGTAACATCAATTGGGGCATAGATCTCCTCCTATGGAATGATATTACAATGTCATAAGTTGTATCTCCTGTAAAGAATTGTTATCTTAGCCGGATGGAAACTGCGCCGCCACCTGAAGACCGACCGAGCTTTGCAGAACTTAGCATCCGCACCGAAATGCAATTTGACCTAGCCGAAGAGCAGCTCGGTGTTGCTAACGAGCGTGCACGACAGCAACAGAGGCCGATTGGCTATGTGCTAGGCAGGTACCCATCCTGGTTTGCCCTAAGTAAGCTATCAGATTAACAGCAGGTTCCAGGTTTTAAGTTAGCACTCTTGACACCAGAGTGCTAATTATCTATGCTGGTAGTAGTTAGCAATCATCTACATAGACTGCTAGAATATACATCAGATATTTGAACCAATTATCTATCGAAGGAGGATATTATCTATGGGTAAAATCATCGGCATCGACCTCGGTACGACCAACTCGGCTATGGCTGTTATGCAATCCGGTAAGCCGGAAATTATTACGAACTCGGAAGGGAATCGCACGACCCCTAGCGTCGTCGCCGTAAACAAAAACGGCGAGCGGTTGGTCGGCCAAGTTGCGCGCCGTCAACAGGTAACCAACGCGAAAAACACGATTTATGAAGTAAAACGCCTGATCGGCCGCAACTTTAATGACAAAGAAGTCCAGCGCGACCTGAAGCTGATGGGCTACGAAATCGTCAAATCCGGTAACGCCGTCAAGGTAAAGATGGGCGACAAAGAGTACAGCCCCGAAGAAATCAGCGCCATGATCCTGGGCAAGCTGAAGGCTGACGCCGAAGCTTTCCTGGGCGAGCCGGTAAGCGAAGCGGTCATTACCGTACCTGCTTACTTTGACGACTCCCAGCGCCAGGCCACCAAAGACGCTGGTAAGATTGCCGGGCTTGAAGTAAAGCGCATTATCAACGAGCCGACTGCCGCTGCTTTGGCCTACGGTCTGGACAAGGCCGACAAGAAGGACGAAAAGATTGCCGTCTACGACCTTGGTGGTGGTACCTTCGATGTCTCCATCCTGGAGCTCGGCGACGGCGTCTTCGAAGTTAAATCCACTAACGGCGACACTCACTTGGGTGGTGCCGATTTCGACCGTGTTTTGGTCAATCACTTCGTGGACGAGTTCAAAAAAGAGAACGGTATCGACTTGAGCGATGACAAAGCTGCTATGCAGCGCCTGCGCGATGAAGCTGAAAAAGCTAAAATTGAGCTTTCAACCGCGCAAGAAGTCGACATCAATCTGCCATTCCTGACTGCTGACGCTGATGGCCCCAAGCACTTCGAATACAAACTGACTCGTGCCAAGCTGGAACAGTTGGTTGCCGAACTTGTCAGTAAAACTGCCGAGCCATGCGAAAAGGCGTTGAAAGACGCTGGCCTCAAGGCTAGCGACATCGACGCCGTCGTGCTGGTTGGTGGTATGACCCGTATGCCTGCGGTACAAGAGAAGGTCAAGCAGATCTTTGGCAAAGACCCGATGAAGGGCGTGAACCCGGACGAAGTCGTGGCTATCGGTGCGGCTATCCAGGGTGGTGTGCTGCAAGGTGATGTCAAGGATGTGTTGCTCTTGGACGTAACCCCGCTGAGCCTTGGCATCGAGACCATGGGCGGCGTGATGACCAAGCTGATCGAGCGCAACACGACGATCCCAACCAGCAAGTCAGAAGTGTTCTCAACTGCCAGTGACAACCAGCCGCAAGTGGAAGTCCACGTTGGGCAGGGTGAGCGCAGTATGATTAATGACAACAAGTCGCTTGGCCGCTTCACCTTGGACGGCATCCCGCCCGCCCCACGCGGCGTTCCGCAGATCGAAGTTACCTTTAACATCGACGCCAACGGCATTCTGAACGTCACCGCCAAAGACAAGGGTACCGGCAAAGAGCAGTCCATCACCATCTCTGGCAGCGGCAACCTTGACAAAGCCGACGTTGAAAAAATGGCCAAAGAAGCCGAAGCCAACGCTGATGAAGACAAGAAAAAACGCGAAGCTGTTGAGGCGCGCAACATCCTCGACAACACCATCTACCAGGCCGAAAAGATGAAGAGTGACTACGGTGATAAAATGAGTGCAGAGGACAAGGAAGTCCTCGAAGGAGCGATCAAAGATGCTAAAGAAGTTACTGAAACGAGTGATAAGGAAAGAATTGAAGCTGCCACCAAAGCGCTAAACGACAAGCTTATGCCAATCGGCGCTAAAATGTACGAAGCCGCTAAAGAAGATGAGGCGACTGACCCTGAAGATGCAGCCGAAAAGACCTCGACAAAAGATGAAGAGAATGTTAAAAATGATGGGAGTAAAAAGAAATCCGACAAAGACGGCGCCGTTGAAGGCGAAGTCGTTGACGAGAAATAAGTACGAAACAGACCCGCCCGCGTAGCACCGTTTGACCGATATGCCGGACCCGTCAGAAGTTCAGAAAGTGTTGTATGTCAGAAAAGAAGGGGCCGTCCGGTCGGCATGCCAGGGCGGAGATTGAAAGTGGGAAGATAGGCAGTGATGGAGAAGTAAGGCTCTACACTGCGCTTTCCGAGCTGGTACTGGCGGGCGTTCTGCATTCCGGCTCCATGGACTTGATCCGGCTGTTCGAACTGGTAGGCATTCGGAAGCAGCCTGCAGAGACCCATGCCAAAAAGCCGGCAGCATTGCCAGTTGAGCAAGCCCCCGTCGAGGCGGAACCGGCTTCGAGGCCACCTCGCCTTGAATCTGCCGATGGGCTACGCTTTCTGTATCCGTCTTTATCGCGCGGGATGCTCGCCCACACGAAGCGCGTGAGGGATCGTGCCCTAATGGGAGGCCTGAGGCCAGCGCCCTTCAAGAACGCCGATGCTGTAGCTCTTCTATATCCATCGCTGTCGAGAGGCATGTTGGAGCACCTTAAAGGGCTACATGACCGGCTGCGCGACGAAGCTACATTCCCTCGAAATACAGGCGCACTTCCAGACGGCCTTATTGCCGGCGACCTGCTGTATGATCCTACCCGTTATACCAAGGCGTGCGGCGATGAGCTGCGTATCCGGCGTAGGCCCGACCCTGATCCCTCCAATCTTCCTACATCGCCCAGGGTAGAGCCTGTCGCTCCGCCACCCATACATCCGCATCCCGAGCAGCTATCCGATAAGTTGGGGAATCCGCCAGTACAGTACATTCCTATCCCGCCTCTACCGCCAAAGTCTTAGTTTCGGTATAATCAAACATAACGAGAAGGTACACCATATACATGCTAGGATTCGGAGAAAAACATCACGCAATAGACCCGACTATTTTGCCGATATTTGTGCATTCATTGCAAAGTGCTGAGGCGTTTTCTCTTGCACAGAAAGTGTGGGAGAATAATGGCCGCTATGTCATGCTTGATCCGGCGAATAAAAAAGAACTGATGCGTTTCGTATTTTCCCAGCCCGCCTGCGTCGTGTGGCTGCAACGGGACCAGGGGCGCACCGATACCTTCGAACTCATTCTAATGTGGGACGAAAATAGCCAAAAGCAGGAGATAACAGAGGTGTATATTGTTGCTGCTTTGGCGGGTGTTGCCATCGGTGATGATACACGGGCCAAGGGCTTGCTGAACGCGATCTTAGCCTCCCCGGCAATCGTGCCCGTAAACCCTAACAAGCCTGTACCTACCACACCCTCCCAATAGGTTGACTTGCAGACGATAGCGTGACACAAATGATGTCATGACGGACAGGGGTCACACCAGCTTTCAACTTCCGGAAAAGGAAGCGTATGAGCCGGTGGCATCCGAGCAGAATATTATGTCCCGCCTTCCCCTAAACATGTGGGCGGGCTTGTGCAGTGGGCTGTAGACGGCCGCCAGCATTCATTGTACGTACATCGTATGATTACTGTGCCGGGATACCATAGGGTGGGAGAGTTGGTTATTCCCGTGCCGACCCTTTCGCAGGCAGCCAAGGATGAAACCAGCATCACGATCGGCTATACGTCTACGTCCTTCAAGGCCGGAATCACTGAAATAACGGTAGAACGGGCGGTAAGCTTTCCCACCGAGGAGATGGTTGCATCGGTGACCCAAGGAACGGCTATGGATCAGCTGAGGCATATGAGGGATAGCATAAGTCCGCACGGGCTTCTGATGGCCAATCTGCTACTGGCCAAAGAGATGACCAGACCGCCGGAGGCTGAGTAACAGCACGCTAGCACTCTTGTGTTTTGAGTGCCAATTTACTATCATAAAAAGATGGCAAAACGAGATTACTATGAAGTACTAGGTATTGGCAAAGACGCCAGCGCGGACGAGATCAAAAAAGCATTCCGCCGTGCAGCCATTCAGCACCATCCAGACAAGGAGGGCGGCGATGAAGCTAAGTTCAAAGAAGTGAACGAAGCCTATGAAGTACTGAAAGACCCTTCCAAGCGGCAGCGGTACGACCAGTTCGGCCATGCCGGCGTAGGTGGTAGCACCGCGGGGGGCGGCAACCCATTTGGTGAAGGTAATCCGTTTGGCGGCCAGAACGTCAATTTCGACTTTGGCGATCTTGGCCTGGGTGATATCTTTGAAAACTTTTTCGGCGGTGGCGGACGGACACGCCAACAACAGCGCCGCGGGCGTGATGTCGAGGCTAAAATCGACATCAGTTTCGAGGATGCGGTGTTCGGCGCCGAAGTCCCACTCAACATGAATATTGATGATACGTGCCCGCACTGTAAAGGCACGACGGTCGAGCCGGGGCATGAGCTAAAAACCTGTCCAACCTGCCAGGGCAGCGGTCAGACTGTCCATGTAGCAAAGACTATTTTCGGTAACATCCAGCAGGCAACTATTTGCCGTGAATGCAAAGGCACAGGCAAGATTCCGGAACGAGTCTGTTCCGTATGCCATGGCAAGGGAACTGAGCGCAAAGCACAGAAGATAACACTCAAAGTTCCGGCTGGCATTGATGACGGGGCGGTTATCCGATTGCGCGACCACGGCGAAGCAACCGCCAACGGCCCTAAGGGCGACCTGTACGTAAATGTCCGCGTCAAACCGCACAAGAAATTTACGCGAGAGGGCGACCTTATCTTGAGTGAAGAGCATGTCAGCATGGTTGATGCCGCACTTGGCACTGAAATTGATGTCCAGACTGTTGACGGCGAAGTGCGTATGCGGATCCCGGCTGGCACGCAGAGCGGCACCGATTTTAAACTCTCTGGCCACGGGGTCCCGCACCTTAGGGGCGAGACCCGGGGGTCGCATATTGTGACTATCGTGGTGGATACACCGGCCAAACTCTCGAAACACCAGAAAGAATTGCTGGAGGAATTCCAGCAGGATGGCGGTAAAAAGGGATTTTTCGGGCTGTAGGCAGAACGCAATGACAGATAAGTACATTCTGGTTATCCATTACGCACCTCCGGATTTGCAAGAAAGGGTGCGAAAACTTCGCAGCCAAAAAGCCTATGCCGATCTTGGCCTAATTATTCTGACGCCGCATCCTGAACGATATGAAGAGGAATGGAAGCATTCCGATGTGCCTGTGCAATTTGTGACCTGCGACTTTAAGCATGGCGAGGCAATCGAAGCTGCCCTGAAACCGTTCCGGCAAGACGTAGTTGGCGTTATTTGCCGCGGCGACAAACAGATCCAGTACTTGCGCCGGACAATCCCTTATTTGCCCACGGAAGTATTGGTCGCTACCACGCAGTCGCTGTCCGCAGCTACGAATAAGCGGCTTATGCGAGAGAAGTTCAGTAAGCGATATCCTGAAATAACACCACGTTTTCTCCAGATCCGCGATGCCTCCCACGCAACGCTGGATAAGGTCGAGGCCGCGCTTCGATATCCTGTTATTGTAAAACCGGCGGACTTGGCTTCCAGCCTACTGATTCAATCCTGTAACGATCGCCAGTCGCTTGCTGCGGCACTAAAAAAACTCGTGTCCAAAAGTACGGAGATCTACCAGCGCGAAGAACGCGACGAAATACCCCAGTTTATTGTAGAGGAATACCTAGAGGGCGACCTGTACTCAGTCGACGCATACGTTATGGAGCCGGGTGACATATATTTCTGTCCGCCGGTTGCGTATGTGGCAGCTAAACAGCTGGGTATCGACGACTTTTTCTTGTACAAACGGTTTGCGCCAGTTGCTCTTTCTGATAGAGAAGTGACAGATGCAAACGCAGCAGTCGCAAAGGCCATCGACGCGGTGGGCCTCCGGCACTCAACGGTACATGTAGAGTTAATTCGCACAAGCAATGGCTGGAAAGTGATTGAGCTCGGTCCGCGATTAGGTAGGTTTCGGCATATCATGTATGACCAGGTATATGGCATTGATCATTCCGCCAACGATATGTCCATTCATATCGGACAAAAACCGTACATACCAACTCAACCTCTCCGTTATTGTGCGGCGTATAGCATCTACCCGGAGCGAGAGGGGATATTGAAGGAAATAAAAGGGCTGGAGATTCTAACGAGCCACCCCCTACTTGTCTATTCAAAGGTGATAGGGCGTCCGGGTGATGTATGCCGTCATGCCAAACACGGGGGCCATGCTTTGGCGGGATGTGCTATCGCAAGCGATAACCGAGAGGAATATGAAGCGGCGGTACGACTTATAGAGAGTAGCGTCAGGGCAATTGTTGACTGAAACACGTTTTTATGTTACCATTTATCGACATTTCAATGTGACTGTGTTTAGTTTAGAGTAGTCATAAAGCATAAGGATTGTAAATGGCAGGAAACGATTCGCGTGATGCTGTACGGCGACGCAAACTCAAAGCGGTTATAGGACGTGCAGAGCGCGTCGATTTTCCAGATTCCAGAGTTACAGGCGTACCTGCAAAAGTCGACACGGGTGCATTCCGCTCTTCGGTGTGGGCCTCCAATATTAAAGAAGCAGACGGGGTTTTGCATTACACACTTCTTGGTCCTGAGTCGACGTACTACTCCGGTAAGGAGTGTAAAACGACGATATACGAACTTATTGACGTAGAGAACTCTTTTGGGCATACAGAGAAGCGTTACAGTGTTTACATGCGCATCCGCATGGGCAGTAAGGTGGTACGGACTAATTTTACGCTTGCCGCCCGAGGCAAAAAGACCTACCCTGTGCTTGTAGGCCGAAAGTTGCTGCGCGGGCGATACATTGTTGATGTGTCCGAGGGCCAGCCTATCGACGACGAGGAGACAAAAAAAGCATGAGAATCGCTATCCTGTCGCGTGGAGCGGCTAACTACACAACGAAACGCCTTAAAGAAGAGGCAATCCTTCGTGGGCACGAAGTGAAAGTCATCAACTATTCCAAATGTTACATGGCGATCGAAAAGGGTAATCCGGTTGTCTTTTATAAAGGGAAATCGCTTGAAGGCTTTGACGCCATCATTCCGCGTATCGCGCAGTCCTATACTAAATACGGTTGCGCTGTGGTTCGCCAGTTCGAGATGCGCGACGTGTACAATCCCGTTAAGTCTATCGCTATTGACCGGTCACGCAATAAGCTGCGGTCGTACCAGCTGCTGGCCAAGGCCGATGTTGGAATCCCCAAAACGGTGTTTGCCCACGAAACTGCTGACCTGGAAGACGTCATCGAAAAAGCAGGAGGCGCGCCCCTGATTGTAAAAGTCGCCCGCGGCACCCACGGCAACGGCGTAGTACTGGCCGAAACCAACAAAGCGGCCAAGGCCGTAATGCAGGCCTTCTATGTCGAGGGTGTAAGCTTTTTGGTGCAGGAATTCGTCAAAGAGTCGGCCGGGACAGATATCCGCGCTTTGGTCGTAGGCAGTCAGGTGGTCGCCAGCATAAAACGCCAAAGCCTGGATGATGACTTCCGGTCCAACACCCACCAGGGCGGAGTTGGCAAGACGGTAAAATTAACCGTCGAAGAAGAGCGTACGGCCGTGCGCGCCGCCAAAGCCATGGGCCTGCCCATCTGCGGCGTAGACATGATGCGCTCATCGCGCGGCCCACTGGTTCTTGAGGTTAACTCTTCGGCCAGTATCAAAACACCGGAACTGCTTACCAACCGCAACGTTGCTGCGAAAATAATTGAATACATTGAAAAAAATGCCAAGCAGCGGAATCGCAAAGACAAAGTCGGCGCGTAAAGCCGGGGCTAACCCTGCGCTCAGGTTGTTGAGCCGTGCTGGCATAGGTTTGACGCTTTCGGCTTTTCTGTCGTTCACGATAGGCGCACTTTTTTACCTGCCGCGTTTGGACACGCGCCCTACGTACACTCTGAAAATCGACGCGCACCCCGACCTTCCGTCCGGCCACGGACGTTATGGCGGAGTAATCGTTTCCCAGCCTTGGACCTATCATCTGCGCGGCGCCATGACTGCTGAGCAGCAGCAAAAAGGCCTCGGCGATACCAAAAAGCTCCAGTTCAATCAGGGTATGATATTCGTATACAACCAGGCTGCGCGGCGCTGTTTTTGGATGAAAGATATGCGCTACAGCATCGACATTATCTGGTTGGATGAGATGCGGAAAGTCACGGCAATTGAGCATGATGTCTCGCCGGGTACGTATCCGGATTCTTTTTGCCACCAGGCGCGCTACGTTATCGAACTGAAGGCTGGCGAGGCGGTGAAAGCGGGAATCGAACAGGGGCAGAGACTTAGTTTTTAACCGAACACGACGTAAGGCTTCTGGAGGGCGTTATGCGCGGTCAAGCTGCGCTTGTCCGGCTGCATTAGGCCCTATCCTCCAGGCACCTTACGTCGTGTTCGGTTATCCCGCTCATGCTATGATAAAAGTAGTATGCTCCCGCACAACCTCGAACTTGTAGCAGCCCTCGCAATCCCTCTTATTGTCATGGCGGTACTGCGGATTAATGCGGCGCTTGTTTTCTTAAGTCTTTGCCTCGGATACGTACTAGTGGAGCTAGTAGCTAAAGATGCAGACTCGCTTATAAGTTTTCTTACCACGGCGGACTCACTCGGCCAGGCGACCTGGCAGCTCGGGATGCTGTTTTTGCCAGTGGTGCTCACCAGTATCTTTACGGCCTTTAGCATTAAGGGCCACCTGAAAACGATTGCGAACATCGTGCCTGCTGCGGCGGTGAGCGTGCTTGGCGTGCTGCTTGCTATCCCTTTGCTTACGCCCGGACTTCGCTATGCAATCCAGGAAGGGCCGCTGTGGCAAGGGATAAATGAAGCGCAGGCGCTCATCGTGAGCATCGGTGCTTTTGTCAGTCTTGTCATCCTGTGGTCGCAGCGGAAAGCGGGCGGCTCGAAGCATCATCACTAAAAATGCCTAAGTTTTGCCGCGCAAGCTATAAGTATTAATTAAATCTGAACTAACCCAGGACGCGCTTCCTGCCACTCTGCATAATGCTGAAACAGGATTGGATTTGGACAAAACCTCGGATGGTTCCATCATGAGTTATAAGGACAGGCATTACCTTACTCCTGTGCATGAGTTGTACCTTGGACTGATTGAAAAAGATAGGGTTATAACGCCGGAGAAAAGCTCAACCATCGAGCTGGATAGCACTAACCAGGATGGGCCAGCACTTATGCGGCTGCCTATAACCAATAAGGCATTGCAGCAGTTGCTTGCCAAAAATCTTAGTCCCATCAGTAAAAACTATGACCTTTGGATAGGAAACGTAGATGAAAGCGAGGAAGAACAGAAAGTAGGTATTATGCAGCCCCCAGGATCGGAAAGCACAATAAAAATGAGTACTGGCCTATTTACCGCGTGAAATTATTGGATGAAGGCAAGTCTTTTACTCTTGAGGGTGACGCAACCCTGACAGTAGAAGAAATAAATCGTGACGGATCGCGCCTGCAGCTCCAGCTCCCATAAAGTTGCCTTGGATAGGGACAGACACGTTGACTTTTTTGCTAAAACAGGGATAATATAATCTGTTACGCCCTGTAAACTTTGCAAAAAGTTATGGGCCCATAGCTCAGTTGGTTAGAGCAGTGGCCTTTTAAGCCACGTGTCCTGGGTTCGA
>Ga0075366_10000225_pt1 | contig 25114 bp, 32 predicted proteins | sample EndMethybrTD3031_FD_72351 | JGI IMG/M metagenome (GOLD analysis project Ga0075366, IMG submission 72351) | Populus endosphere microbial communities from Tennessee, USA - Endosphere MetaG P. TD hybrid TD303-1 | ecosystem: Host-associated > Plants > Roots > Endosphere | place: USA: Tennessee...
CTATGATGCAATGGCGCCCTACGGCGCTGCTGTGCGATAGATATAGGGGAGTAGCTCAGTTGGTAGAGCACCGGTCTCCAAAACCGGGTGTCGCAGGTTCGAGTCCTGTCTCCCCTGCCATATAGAACAAATTTCCTCAAACAGCTCTTCGGGGCTGTTTTTGTCTCCGTTATCATCGTTATTTTGTGGGGTTTGGAACGTCATTTCTGTGCCTCCATGATTTTACGTGTTTTTAGCACCTTGTTTGCGATAGTTTCGGTGAACCGTGAGTATTTAACAGATACAGAACCTCCTTTTAATGTTACGTTTTCGAAAAGTTTGGAAATTATCAGGCGCTTTTGCTCGGGCGTCTTTTGGATGTACAAATCAGCAGCTTTTTGGGACAATTCAAGCAGTACCAGGCGTTGCTCAAGACGTTCGCTTATAGTGACGTCAATGTTGTCGAGCTGGGTTTGGAGCTCATCCTTTTGCTCCCGGAATTGTTTGTGCTTCTCGTTGTAGCGGTCTTTGCTGATCTCGCCCGCTAGTTTGTCGTCGTAGAGCATTTCGTCCATAGTGTCGATGCGCTTGATTTGCGATTGCAACGTGCTTGTGAGCCGTTCACGCCCTTCAATGCGGTCTTTGTACTGCTCACGCATTTTAGCGGCCACCCAGTCGATTATTTCGGGTGCCGGGCATATGAGCTGTTTTAGCTCTTCAACAATCAGCTCTTCGATCTTGTCTTCGCGGAGCATCTTGCCCTGTTTGCAAGCAGCCGTAAGCCGTCTACATACGCCGTAGTAGTGACCCTTCTGCAACTGCCAGGTCACAGCCGAGCCACAGTCCTCGCAGTGCATAATGCCCTTGAGCGGCGAGTTATGCTTGCGGACAGTACGCGGCCGTTTGCCATGGAGTTTTTCCTGGACTTGCTTAAAGAGGATTTTTGGAATAAACGTTTCTTGCGCGCCTGGATAGTCTTTGCCGTCGAAGTGGTTGATGCCAATGTAAAACGGGTTAGTCAAAACGCGCTGCAAGTGGCTTTTAGAATATGGCTTGCCTTGCCGCGAAGCGATGCCGAGCTGCGCCATATACTTAATGGTGGAGTCAAGCGACTCGCCAGGTTTTAGGTAAAACTTGAAGGCCTTGAGCATTAGCTTGCTAACAATCGGGTCAGGTACGTGGATACGCTTGCCTGCTTCGGTAATTGTCATGTAACCAGGCGGAGGCGGCGCTGGTAGCCAGCCTTGCGCTAGCTTTTCGGCCCAGCCCTTCATCGCTTCTTCGCGAAGGTTGTCTATGTAGTTCTTAGCCATGACCACGCGGATGCCCCAGTTGAGCCACTCTTGCGAGCGAGAGCTTTTATGCAAGATAAGTGAATCTTTTACGAAATGTACATGGCGCTCCTCATCAGACATAAGCCAATCGTGCGTCTCGACAGCGTCGTGCAAGTTACGAACATGGCGGTCTACCTTTTCGATAACAAGGTGTTTGATGCTGTTGTCTTCGATGAACTTCATCGCTTCTTTGAATATGCGGCGCTGTGATGATTTTGAGGCTGACTCGGCAACTTTGAATGTTTGAGCAACGCGTAAGTTTTTACCTTCGCAATATAATTTCAGTAGCTTAACCTGCGAGTCGAGCGAGTAGCCCTCTTCCTCTTGGCCCTTGCTCGAAACTCGCGCCAGTATAACGGCCTTAGACGTCGGCTTCATGCTCCACCTCTTCCGCAAGAACTTCGTAGAATTCGACGAGTGCATCTGCGATCTCGCCTGCTTCGTCATAGGAAACATCTTGCTGCCGTGCGGCTAAGATCAGCCGTAACTCTTCAACGCTACCGGTTGTTTCCGGCTTAGTCGTTGATTCCCCTGTTTGTTGCGCCTGTAATAGCATGACTACCCTCGTGCTAACTATTGCTATAGCAATAGTATACTATAGCCTTAGCTATAGTTACAAGATATAATCTGCATTATATGTATTATTTATCAATCAAGGATTTCGGCCGAGGAAACGCCGATTGCTTTTATGATGCCTTTGAACGTAGAAACCGTAGGGTTCTTTTCGGCGCGTTCAATTTGAGCATAGTGGTTCTCACTAATGCCCGCCTTCTTGGCTACTTCGGATTGCGTGAGCCCTTTGGCCTGGCGAGCTTTACGAAGTCGGTCAGCGGTATGCTCAATTGAAGCCTTGTCATCTGTCATATTGACGTTATTGTAGCATAATTTCGTGCACCTTTTTGCTTATGCTCCTCATTTCTACTTGATGGGCGTATGCTGGTAATAGATGGCAGGCACAAAATCCACAAAACTTAGCATCCGCGAAGATCGCCCGACTGCGATTTCAAGTTCGGCGCATGGGTCAAATGTCGATGCGCTTGGGTTTAATGTAACTTTCTTGGCAGCGCGTAATCCGAAGCTGGCTGTCGAACTCATGAAATTATATGCCGAGGCGCAGCAAGTTAAGGAAGATGACCCTGTCGCACCTGACGAAGACTTTGAATTATTTGCGGGCGAAGTATTCAAAAGCATGCCGGATTCGTCGGACGAATAGTTGCTATTTTTTGATGATAATTTGTCACCAAGCACGGTGACAGTTTTTGCATTACCGTAAGGTGTTATACTTGATTCTAGCGTAGCCTTTACCTATGAAATAAATCGGAGTAGGAGGGGTAGGCAATATTCTATCACCTCGCCAAATTACATACTCAAACATACTATGACCACACTTCCCCCAATAACCAACAAACAACAAGAAATACTAAAACTAATTTATAGATATAGATTCCTAAATAGAATACAAATACAGACATTACTAAAGCATAAAGATAAAAGACGGATAATAAGCTGGCTCAAAGACTTGCGGGAAAAGCAGTATGTAGATTGGCGATATGATTCTACTAACTTCATCGCCAAGAGCCAGCCAGCAATATATTATCTATCTATAAATGGTATCCGGTATTTGCGTGAGACTGGTGAGCATCCGGCCGAAGAGTTGCGGAAGCGGTACAAGGAGCCGACCAGAACACAAGTTTTTATTGATAGGTGTTTGTTGGTCGCAGATTGTTGCATTACCCTGTATGCCAAAAGTAGCGACAAATTGAAATATTCATGTGTGCTGCCCGCCGACTATGCCAATCCTGATTGCGAGTACCATTTCCTGAATGAGCTAAAGCCTCATCTGCTTTTTGCAAAACAGCATGATGGCGAAATTATCAATTATGCGTTAGAGAACTTTGAACTTACGTTGCCGCGTTACCAGCTTCGACAGCATATAAAAGACTATGTAGAGCGCATTGATGTCTGGGACGAGGAGGACGGCCCTGCGCCCATAGCTTTGTTTATCTGTGCAACTACTGCGGACTTATTGTACGTTAAGCGTCGCGCTAAAAAGCAGATCGAGGAAAGCGGCAATGATAAGATAATAGTTCGTGTCGCGACCCTAGAGAAAATTAAAACTAGTGGCATTACTGGTATGATTTGGGAAGATATTTAGTAACTCTGCTTTGCGAAGCAAGGCGGAGTTGGCCTGTTCCCGAAGGGAATAGGCTTATGGCGTAATAGCGAGACTACGGATATATCGCCGCACGTCCGACACCTCGCCTAAACGTTTAGGCCATCTTACTTCTGTCTTAGAGCGTGTGATGCAGGCATCGTAAAGCTCTTGAAAAGGCTGCTTCCATTGGCCTGCGCCATTTGCGGTAACGCGCAAAGCCTCGAAAAGTTCTCGAACGATTATCGCATTATGCCTGTTCCAATTTGGTCGTTGCCTTTCGGCAACCACCGCATGAGGCAGATGTGTACGTCGATAGTTGTAGTCTCTATATGCAGTTAGATGCATAAGATGTACATCTATGGGTTTCTTGTATCGTTCCAACTTTGCCGTTCGAGTAGCTGAAGGCGGTCGTAGCCCAAAATCCCTCAAAACGATGTCAGTGCTTGTGCCAGGAAGTAAATAAAAGGAGATGAGAGAGCGAGCATGCAGCAACAATGCGTCCTGTACCAATGCGTCCCTATCTCTAAGGATATGGCCGGGGGTCATAATTGAATCCCACTCATATGCTGCTATTGCAAAATAGCGGTAGTCGTAAATAAGATGCAGGAATGCTTCGGTGCTGTCTAGTTTGGGTAAAGGGGTACTCGTCATTTTAAATCTCCAACTCCGAGGTAGACACAGGTAAGTGCTTGCGGCGTTCATCAGGCCTCATGGCTTGAATTGCCTTCATGTCTTGGTCGTAGCCCGTGAACTTATATATCTTTGCGGTTGCCACAGATTTTATGCCACCTTCAAGGTTCTGCATAAGCATCATAGTTAGCTCGCCACCAATATAAATACGCTCACTCTTAGGGAGTGCCAGATATTGTTTTCTTAGATGCTCTGCATAATCAATAACTGCCTGTGGAGTTTCAGGCGAAGGCATACCTTTGGGATTTTTTGGTTGAGGCTTTATGCCTATGCCTTCTGTCGTGTGGTACTCTGAACGAAAATCGTTCTCTGATCGGTAGACGCACCTCACATACTGGTTGCGCTCATGAGACCAGCCAAAATGGTATATGGTCGAAGTCACTTTCACCGTAGCGCCGTGCCAGTTCTCATATTGTTGGCTTAATGCCTTCCATATTCTCCGCAACTCCGTAGGTGTACGCTTATCTAAATCATCAATACTTTCCGCAAAGACCGGCCCGTTTAAGTCGCTGTCCCATGCTTCTCCGAATTGAAGTATGCCCGTAACCGCCATGACAATGCCGAGATGTGGTTGTACAAATGCTTTGTTGCAAAAAGCCAGCGGGTCTCCGTCCGGCGTAGTGGCGAGTGTGTCAGTAAACACGGCGACGTCGTTTTTATAATGTTGGAATATTAGTAGGCTCATCACTTCTCTTGCCACAACTTAATAAAATACTTCTGTTTAATCTCAGCTTCAAGTTGCTGGAACTTTCTATTGATTTGCTGCATTTCAGGCGTAGCCGCAATCACACCATGCTGATATGCCAGATCGCCAGCGTTTAGCGCCTTGTAGCGGCGCTTTGCGTTTTTGATAAATTGTTCTACTAGTTTGTCTTTTACGAGGGCGATGCGGAGATTGTCTATTTGTTTGCCTGCGTACGTACGGTTTGGGTCGGGTAAAAATAGGATGTGCTCGATGCCGTCAAATATATGCGGAGTAACATCATACATCGTGCCGTCTGGATTCTTCCATACCGCGTGGAACTCCGCTTCCATCATCACACCGGGCAGCGTTTCCCAAATCTGCCAGCCGTACACGATCTCACCACCACCTTGCTGGATGGCCTTATCGACATTTATAAAGCAATCCATCGGGATAGCGTCGTCAATTTTTGCAGAACCAACTTCGTTATACTGAGTTCCTGTTTTAAGTATCTCGCGTATCTTTACCGCACCCTGACTATCCGCCCTCGGCACAACTGGCTCGATTATCAAGAACTGGGGGTCAATTTCTACCACTATGCTCCCTCTGTTTCGGTATTTCGAGCACGAGCGTCAATAATACGCAGAAGCTGATTCGCAAATAAGATCAGCGTTGCGACCTCGGCGGGATCGTCATAATTTACGTCACGGTGACTGCTAGGATTCTTGAATGAACCCAATGCCCCTGCCATAAGGTCCCTCGCGGCATCCTGTTCACCGGGTGGGTCGGTCTGAACAGTAAGAGGGCCGTTGTTTCCGAAGGCTTGCCGGGCAAGTTTTGCGCCTAGTATGCCTGTATCAGTAATCCCGGCCGCCTTGCGCATCCGTATTTCAACTTCCTTGAAGGCTTGGAAAACAGCAACGTCATATTCGCCCATAACATATTGTTGCCGACACTTGCTTGCCAGAACGGGGTCGAGAATGGCTACGGGCAGCAGTTTTGAGCTAGTGTATCCGGCAAAGCTACCAAGCCCCAAAAATTCGTAGCCAGAACGTGTGATAAGGTATACTGTCGTGTTTGCATCGCTGAAGCCATGAGCGATAAAGCCTTCATTTTCCAGCCAGTTAAGTGCTTCCATGAATACTGTGTAGACCTTGCGGCGGAGAGCGGCTTCGTGTTGCCCGGTAAAACCTATAAGGTCTGAGCCCTCCATATTGAACATATTAAACGGGATAAACTCGCCTGAGTGTGGGTTCTTGTTCGCATCAAGGTATCCGATGAGGCCGAAAGCTACGGCACCGGCGCTCATTTGCAAAACATCATTTGGGCTTTTGAATACTTCGGCGAAAGTCATGAGTCTGTCTCCCGGGTCTTTGTGTACGTCCATTCAATCCAGCGTTCCAAAATTTTAGCCGATAGGGTCACTAGCCTGGTATCGTTGGCATTGACCGGGCTTTTGCCGCCATGAAATAGATTGCACCTTATCTGATATATAAAGCGCATGAGCTGCTCAAAGTCATTTATGTCAGAAAGCTCCACGTACTCGCCCCGATGTCGTGGGCGCATATCTTCAACTCTGCCGATCTTGTGAAGACCATTAAGCCAGCTTTGGAAGCCGCTGCCGCTGGATATGCCAGCCCAATGCTCTTTTAGCGGGTTGTCGGTATTTATAAGCCACTCCAGTTTTTTGTCATCTCTGTCTTCACCGGACGCAGAAGTCATCCAAGCGTCCAGACATATATAAAACATAAAGAACTTCATAAAAGGGTCGCTCTGTTGAGTGCCGAGGTCCTTCCACCAGCCTACCGATTTCCGTACCTCAGACTTCACTTGATCTATAACCCCTTTAATTTTGTCGGCTCGTCAACCACTCTCTTTAGGGGTGACTTGCGTTCCGTTCTTGATTTCATTGTAGCATCGTAACTAAATATGGTTTCCATATACTTTTCAACCTTTTTCTTCGGGGTAGCGTATCGTTTTCTACTGTCCGCTACCACAGCTTTCTGTATCTTCTCGCTTTCTTCAACGTCAAGTGGTGCGGTTTGCCCAGAGAAGGCATCCTCGCTCTCATCCCCCGTGACTTTCGTATAGAAGTGGTATGGCGCAAGATTCACGATGTCACCCTTCTCGACCTCGGGCTTCATGTATGGCAATATGAAGTCCTCGTCTTCCGGGTTAGCCTTCAGGCAGATAATTGTCGCGGCGTTTCCAGCGATTACTTTTACTAAATCTTTGTCTTCCATTTGCGCGATGTTCTGGTGCGATACAATCAGGCTAACATGGAATTTACGCCCTTCGCTCGTAATAGCGCCAAATTGTGGCGTCGCGAAGTTCTGGAATTCATCCACGTACACAAAGAAATCTCGGCGCTTCTTTTCAGGTATCTTGGTGCGCTGATAGGCAGCCATCCAGATAAGTGCAGTCAGGATTGTACCAAAGAACTCACTTTGGTCTTCACCGATGTCACCTTTGGAAAGATTTACGAGTAAGATTTTGCCTTCGTTCATAATGTCGGCAATTCTGACTGTAGTTTCTTCTTGCAGTAGAATGTGCCGTGACATTTTAGAAGTGATGAAGTGGCCAAGTCTGTGCGTTAGCGGCGCAGTGGCAGCTGACATTTGCATACTGCCCATCATCTTGAACTCTTTCTCCCAGAACTGCTTTAATACAGGATCTTTGAGTGTTTTGGCGACCTCTTTCTGGTATTTCTTGTCGGTCAGAAGACGCTGCAAGGTGTACAGGCTTGGCTTTGGCGTTTGTAGTGCCGTGAGCGTAGTATTGCGCAGAATGTGCTCCATACGCGGGCCCCACTGGCTATCGTCAGATAGCTTCTTGAATACGGATAGAACGGCGCTCGTAATCCAATCATGCTTGTCGTCTTCACTCGCAAATTCAATCCCCGGATCGAGGATGTTGAGGCCAACCGGATAGTCTCGGTCTGATGGGTCAAACACGACGACATCTTTGCGGCGGTTTTCTGGAACAATAGAAAGCAGCTCGCGGAACATGTCACCATGCGGATCAAGAACGGCCAAGCCTTTGCCGTTAAGCATATCTTGATAGATTGAACTCTTAAGAAGTGTCGTCTTTCCTGTACCAGTCTTACCGATAATGTAGGTATGCTTTTGGCGTTGTTCCAGAGTCATGCCAATTTCCTGAACTTCGCCACCGAAGGTGTTTGCCCCAACAATGACATCTAGTTTAGCGTCGCTGCGCTTTATGGATAGCGGTGCGGCCAGTTCGCGACTACGGCTTTTTACCAAGCCTTCTGTCTTTGTAAGGTTGGTATTTGGGAAATGGTAGAGGTCGGATAGCTCGGCACCAGAGAGGATGGTCTGCTGGCTCACGACGTGACACAGAAGTTTTCGCTCTTTGAATCGACGCAGCCACCCGTCTACGGATGTAATTAGTGGCAATGCTTTTCGCGTAGCGATGCTTTGGTAAGTACTTGAAAAGGTGTTGAAGGAAGAAGTGATTGCATTGATGCGTGTATGGTTGTCATTTGCATCTGGTGAGCTGACGAGTACTCGCATGGATACCTCAAATAACTGCTGGTCGAGCTTCTCCTTAATCATACTGCCTAATTCTTGCTCGTAAGGGTTGCTAGCTGATTTTTTGTGACCACCTTTCCAGGCGGCCGGAAGATCACTTGTGGTAATAGCTTCGATTACACCGGCAACGATCTTTGCGCCCATCGCGATAAGCCAAAACGGTGCGAGTACTGCCCTTAGCAGGATACGAGGTACGTTAATCTTGTACTCGGTTAGCTTTGGGCTAAGCTGCTTGTCGAGCGCAATCTTGTGCTCTATGTCGCGGATATGCCTTAGTTCATTAGGGTGTGTTTCCTTGAAAATCGGCACGGCAACAATCTGAAAGGCTACCAGCGCATCAGGCGGCAAATTGCGCATATGACCGGTGATGTATGCAATTGGATCGTGCTCGTCTAGCGTTTTGTGATTACCCAATGGAAGCACGAAGTCGCTAGATAACTTTAGTTCAGCGATTGACGTAGACATATCACCGTTAGTCTCATCAAGATAGTCCTCAACTTCTGTCATTTTAAGCCCGGGCAGATATGACAGAAGTGTACGCTTTACGACCTCTACTTCACTTTTAGGTATCCGGATAATATAGCGGATGCCTTCGTCTCTGGTTGCTACCAATTCTAATGAATACGGTCGCTTTTCGGCGGCAAGCCTATCCCAAACGCCGTAGTATTTCACCATGCTGCGCATCAGTATGTGTAGTTGTTCAGTCGCGTAGGCCGATTTTGTAGTGTCTGCCGGAAATGTAAGCTGTAGGAAGGTATAGACAATGTTGCCTTTGCCAACACCAAAGCGGCGCAAGGCAAACGAGAAGAACGTGCGCGAATATTGTCCGAGTTTTATGAGCAAGAGGATAAGGATATACGCGACGCCAAATTCAAGCAGTAGCGCCCCGATAACAACAGTAAGTGTCCAGCCATCACTCAAGTGATGCTCTTGTGTGTAGCGAGCCGGGCCGTTGATGAGGGTGTCGATGAATTGCTGCATGTTCGGTAAATCCTCTTGGAAAAAAGTCAGTATCAGCGCCACACCCACTGCTCTATTGTTGATCTGTTATCTATAATATCACCCCGAAAGACTGAACCTATAGCAAACTGTTATACTGGTGACTATGAAAGGTAAAATAGTTGTAATTACCGGCGCCAGCGACGGCCTCGGCAAAGCCCTGGCCGAAAAGCTCGCACCTGACAATAAAGTTATCATCCTGGCTCGCAACGATACTGCCCTCCGTGAAATCGCTCAACGTATCGGCTGTAGCTACTACGCTTGCGATGTGCGTGACCCTAAGCAAGTAGCCAGTACCTTCGCCAAAGTGATCAAAGAATACGGCCATCTCAATGTACTTATTAATAATGCTGGTGTCATTGTTAACGGCGAGTTGGTAGACACCTCAGACGAAGATATTGAAAATGTCATTACCACCAATGCACTCGGCAGCATCTACGTCGCTAAAGCCGCGCTCCGTCAGATGAAGCAACAGCAAAGCGGCCTGATTATCAATGTTGTGTCGCAGTCTGGCCTGAATGCCAGAGCGGGACGCAGCATCTACAATGCGTCCAAGTGGGCGCTGACTGGATTTACCAAAGCACTGCAAGAAGAAGCTGCCGCTTATGGCGTGCGCGTTACCGGCTTCTACCCCGGCACAATTAAGACTGACCTGTTTGCCAAGGCCGGACTAGACATGAAAGGCCCGGCAATCACGACCGAGCAAGCGGTAAAAACACTGGAATTCATCATTGCAAGTGATGAGAATATGGTGATACCGGAGTTAGGGATAAAGCATTTATGAAACCCGTCAAATACACTGCCGGTCAAGCCAATAAAATCGACCTCGGCACCAAGATCATATACAAATACCCCACGCCCACGAAACTATTCGACATCGGCCGCATGGTAGTAAACGGCCGTCACCCGCAGGCAAACAACACATTCATCATCGAGCATGAATGCAGCTTTGTTATGTACATTCTGAAAGGTAGTGGCCGAGTTTTCGCCGGAGAAGCAGTCTTTGATGTAGAACCAGAAGATGTCGTTTTCGTCCCGGCCAATAACAAGTTCGCCGTAGAGGGCAATATGGAGTACATCACTTTCGATGCGCCCGCATTTTACCCTGAGCAGTCTGAGGAGGTTACTACGTGACCGTCCGCCCCTACCACCCCACCGACTACGAGCAACTAGCCGCGCTCTATCGCCAATCCGAACTTTACGGCGGGCAGTTCGACGAAAACCGCGATAGCGCCGAACGCCTGCAAAAACGCATCGAAGCCGACCCTGATGCAATTCTTGTAGCGGAACAAGATGACAAAATTGTCGGTACTGTGTCGCTAATCGAGGATGGCCGCGTTGCCTGGCTCTTTCGTTTTGCCGTCCAGCAAGGCGAAAACGAACCGACCATCACGCAAACTCTATGTGACGCGGCTTTTTCAGCACTCAAAGCAAAAGGTCACAACCAAGTGCTGGCCTATACACCTGTTGGTAATAACGGGCTAGAGAATCGCTATGAGACACTTGGTTTTAATCGAGGTGGTGATTATACGTGTTATTGGAAGAATATATAATGACCAGTGATCAAGATTTTATAGCAAAAGCCATCGAAGTAGGCAACCAGAAATCTGAACCTTATAACTTTGGAGCCGTGGTGGTTAAGGATGATGAGGTACTATCCGCTGAGCACGGTCACGTCCAGGAGACGAATAATCCTTCTCTGCACGCTGAAGTGTCTGCCATCATTGAAGCCTGCAAAAAGATTGGCAGTAATCACCTTGACGGTGCAACGCTTTATGCCAGTCACGAGCCCTGTGTCATGTGTCTTGCTTGTGCTGCCTGGGCTCACATCTCCCGGGTAGTATATGTAACGCCTGCAAGCGAACAACTGCCAGAAATGTACGAACTAAAGCAACCGAATGCCGAGGCTTTAGCGAAGCAGTTTATTCAACCTATTAGAATTGAGCGAATCGTAATGGAGGAACTATGAACATTCACATCGCCCTCTACAAATGGAAGCCAGAAGTCAGACCTGAACAGATCAATCAGGCTCTTCAGGAAATAGAAGAACTTGCTAAAAAAGTGCCTGGTATTTTAGGGGTAACCACTGGCAAAAATACATCCAAGTATAGCGAGGGTTACACGCATGTCATTCTAGTACGCGGCGAAAACCAGGCAGCGATTGACGCTTACCGTAACCATCCCGATCACACCAAAGCTGCGGCTACTATTGAAAGTATGGAAGATCAAGGTATTGGTGTAGATTTTTCAAAAGACGCACCAGTGGAAGAAAAAGAATCACAATCCCAGCTCTCTCAACGCCTTGCCCAGGCTGCTCAACAAGTGACCGTCGGTGCGCGCTACATGCACTACAAACAACTCAGTTATAAAGTCTTAGCACTCGCGCTACGAGAAGAAGACAACGAGCCATGCGTCGTCTACCAAGCAGAGTATGGCGACCACATCACATTTACCCGTCCGCTAACAAGCTGGTTAGAAGAGGTTGAAGTTGGTAGTAAAAAGGTAGAACGGTTCACAAAGTTATGAGAACCATCCACCGAGATATCGTCTCCGCCCTAATCTTTTCTAAAGATGGCAAGCTCCTCATGGGTATGAAAGACCCGAAAAGCGGCGGCGTCTACACAGATTGTTGGCATATACCCGGTGGCGGCATCGATGAAGATGAAACGCAAGCACAAGCCTTGCGCCGCGAAATACTTGAAGAGGTCGGCATCGACATTTCAAATTGCAAGGTAACTCTTGCTGACGACCAAGGCAGTGGTGAAACCGAGAAAACACTCAAAGACACTGGCGAAAAAGTTCTCTGCAAGATGAAGTTTTACGTGTATCAAGTGGATGTTGACACCAATGCGGACGCAATCAAAATCAAACCTAGCGACGATCTAATTACATTGGAATGGGTGGAGGTTGCCGAACTTAGCGAATATAAGCTAACGCCACCGTCGATAGTGCTTTTTAAGCGGTTAGGACTGTAGGAATGAGAATGAATAGCGTTTCCGGCATCATCTGCCTAGTCAAAGACCTCGAAACATCAGTTGCATTCTACGAGACACTCGGTTTTGTGCTCAAGAAACGTGTGCCTGATATTGCCGCAACAGTCCATCTGAATAGTTTTTGGATTGAGTTCTTGCTTGAGGATAGAGTCGTCACCGAGGCGCTTAAGAGCGATGTCCCAATTTCTTCCAAAGGCGCCGGGCAATACATCCATATCAATGTTGAAGACGTCGATGAGTTTTACGAAGATGTCATAGCAAAAGGGTTAAGGCCTCTCAGTAGACCACAGGACTTCCCTTGGGGCCACAGAGAATTTGTTGTGCAAGACCCTTCGGGCTATAAGCTAGTACTTTACACCAGGATCAATAAAGATATTGCCTAAGCTTCTTGTATGAATAGCCAAGTAAAGTTATAACTAAAGATATGACGTTACAAGATTTGGAGTGGCAGGGCTTGCTTGTTTTGCCTAAAGAGAATGACTGGAAGACCCGAGGCGTTACTGAGGCTGTGAATAGTAGCGACTTAACGTTGCAGCGCATCGAGATGTGGGGTTACGAAAAAGGCAATGACGACGGGATAGGCTTGTACTGTCTGGATCATCATGGAAATACATACGCTGCTGAAGTTTCTAGATTTAGCGAATGCCTGAGTCGGGCTTTTATGACCTCCTTCTTTGTAGAGAGCTACGGTCAAAGAATCACCGACGTATTTGCTAAGAAAATGAAACTCGAGGCACGGGACGCGGAGTACATATCAATCTTTGCAACCGAGTTCACCCGTCCTGGACTCACAGATATGCGATGTGCGTATTTTGCAAAACAGGAGGCGCAAGCGGAAGCTAAGAATAAGAACAGGATGCACTTCCCTGGCTTTTTATCGTTGCGCAGGGCTTTTACTAAGGTACGCTGAGCCTAGGGCCTTTACGCTTTTATTACCTTTACATCGGTTGTGACGGGTCGGGTTCTTGGCACCACCTAGTTTCGACCATATATGATAACCCGCCTTGTTCGCTAAACTCCTCAACAGAGAAGCGTTCTTGCTTCATCTCGTCGCCCAGGTCATAGACATGCTGCTTATCAATTGTCGGAAAAACGATTTCTGCGAGCTCTTCCGAATAGTGAGAAGCGCTACCATCGGTAGCTAGTCGTACGCTCAAAACCTCGGACGGGCTAACGGAGTAACCCGCACCTAGCCGCATAGCAACGCCTTGTACAGAATAGTCGGGCCCTTCCGGCTCGCCACGTCTACCTGTTGCATGCTGTCCTTCGTATAGGCCTAACACAATCCGTGACGTTCCGGGCTTGTGGACTTCTTTTGATGGTTCTACGCCGAACAGATCGCCCAGGTAAAGCATGCCAGCCTCACACTCTTCAACTGTGGGTGGCGGGCCGTACTTATTCCTTGGGAAACGTGTCCGGGTAAATGACGTCACATTTCCGGTTGCTGCATCTCGTGTAAGCGTGCCAGTATAGCGATGCTGCGCTTCAGATGCAGCGCGCAGCGTTGTTGAGATGAAGTCATCATAAGGAACGTCAACTACAATTCGAGCGCTCCAATGTGGAATAGGCTCAATCTCTCGAAAAGTTGGCGGCTTGTAAAATTCGGGGCTTTGGCCGATCACAATCCTTTAAATAGCTCCTCTAGCGAAACGCCAAGTCCTTTAGCGATTGCTCCTATAACAATAAGCGAGCTATTTTGTTCTCCGCGTTCAATCCGGCCAATATACGTTAAGTCCAACCCGCATTTGTCACCAAGTGCTTCTTGCGTAAGGCCACGCTCTAATCGGAGCTGGCGTACTCTTTTGCCGAACTTTTTTACAACGGGCTTTGTCATCTACTCCTAGAGTAGTTGGCTGGCATAAATAACTCTACGGACGATATGTATTATTTTATCTTAAAAGTACTTGCCTATACGGATTATATGTCTTACTATAAAAATAAGCTTTGTATTTTAAAGCGGACAACTCGGAAAGCCTAACCCATATTCTTTTGAGTATGGTATGGTCTAAAATCCTGACAGATACTGATCCCGTCGTTCAGCATCTGTCAGGTCATGTCCCGAAAGGTTCATGGGGTGAAAGCCCGCTGGCGGCGGGTTCTGTGTTTTCTCGCCGTCCTAACAAGAAAGCCTGACAGCAATTATGACGAGACGACTAGAGGCAGTCGCAGCGACTGCTATTATTTTTGCGTATTTTTTGGTGGATGTGGGGCGCGAAGATGTATGGCCTTCGTGTTGAATATCTACAAGTTGCCGCTAATAAGTCGCTAGCGGGTGCTATCGTTCCGAAGATTGTCGAGCGGTCATATTACGGCAAGGTTGTTATTGTTGCCGACCATCCTGTTAGTATGCTTTCGGCGTTAAGAAAGCAGTGGCTGCGTGCGGAACGTAGGGTCTGGAAAACCCGGGCACAAACGCTTGGTGCTGAGCGTATCAGGGGGCTTAGTACAGAACTGGCCTATATGCAGCGCCTAAGATTTACCGCAAAACCGCCCAGTGATTTTCTCGAAGCTGACGTGACTATCGCTACCGCTGAGCACCTGCTACGCATCGCACCAATGTGTCAGACGATGCTCGTTGCCTGTTCACTGTCGAAAGAGACGTTGCACATGATAACGAGCTGGATGCCTCGTAGCGGAGTGGTGGTAATCTATGGACAAAAGTAGGCCGCTGTTCACGACCGAGGATATCCTACCTTATCTCAAGTACATTCGTACCAAAAAGCAGGAATATATTCTCTGTCTGTCGCTCGATAGTGGCAACCGGCTAATTGCACGCCGGGTCGTAACGATTGGTACGCTCACGGCCTCACTCATACATCCGCGCGAGGTATTTGCAGGGCCACTTAAAGATCGTGCCGCAAATATAATCATTGCCCATAACCATCCTTCCGGTGATCCGGAACCCAGCAAAGCGGATATCTCTTCAACGCAGCAGCTAGTCGCGGCCGGAATATTACTCGGTATACACGTGAGCGATCATGTAATTGTTGCTAACGATGAATATTTCAGCTTCTTGCAAAATGGTTTCATTGATTCTATAGATGGACGTAACTCCACTTACAGAGTAAAATAGAGTAAAATGACACGTAGAAAAATTGAGGGTAAAAATGGATTCGTCAAAGCTGTCTGGCAATAGTGCTGATATTACCGAGGAGCAAAAAGCAAAACTTAGAGAACTCTTCCCGGAGGTCTTCTCGGAAGGCAAAATCGACTGGCAAAAACTGAAGGCCAGTCTAGGCGAAGAAGTCGAACTTGGCGAACAATACGGCCTTAGCTGGAAAGGAAAAAGCGACGTTTTCCGTACTATCCAGGAGCCAACTACAAAAACCCTCAAGCCAATGCGAGATGAGAGTGTCAACTTTGACGAAACCGAGAATGTATTTATCGAAGGCGATAACCTAGAAGCCCTAAAAGTCCTGCAAAAGGCCTACTACGGCAAGATCAAGATGATCTACATTGACCCTCCATACAATACCGGCAATGACTTTGTCTACAACGACAAGTTTGCACAAAAGCGTGCCGACTACGAGCAAGAGGCCGGTTTGCGTGACGAGAATGGTCTAGCTACTCGTGTGGATGGCCTGAGAAAGAATAGTCGTGATGGCGGCCATTATCATAGTGACTGGTTAAATATGATGTACCCTCGCCTTTACTTGGCACGTAACCTTTTACGTAAAGACGGGGCTATATTCGTTAGTATCGATGACAATGAGGTTCATGATTTACGCCTTATCATGGGCGAGATTTTTGGCGAAGAAAACTTTGTAGCCCAATTCGTATGGAGGCGGAGACAGAATGCAGATAATCGAAACCAGAGTCGAGTTTCTACAGATCATGAATATATTATAGTATTCGCTCGCGACCGCGAAAGTTTTTCTCTTTTAGGGAAAGAGATTGACACGGCTAAGTATAAGAACCCGGATAACGATCCTCGCGGGCCTTGGGCTAGTATTGATCTTTCTGGCTTGGCCACAAAAGACCAGCGTCCTAATCTGCACTACAGTATAACAGACCCGCAGACTGGTACGATTTATCCACCAAACCCAAAACGAGGGTGGTCAAAGTCTGCCCCGGTCGTTGAAAAAATGATTGAAGAGGGCCGAATACTTTTTCCTAAAGAACCATCTGGTCGACCACGTGAGAAGAAGTTCCTGAACGACCTGCAACAGACCGTCACAGGCTTCTCATCATGGCTAGAGTCTGAGCGAGTCGGTTTTACGACCGATGGCACAAGAGACGTCTCGCAGTTGTTTGACGCTAAACTCTTTGACTTTCCAAAACCGATAAAGCTACTCGAAACGCTTGTTAATCAGGCGACTACAAGAGACGGTGACGATATTGTGCTCGATTTCTTCTCAGGCTCAGGAACTATGGCGCACGCTGTCATGGGCCTTAATGCTGTAGACGGGGGTAATCGTAAATGGATCTGTATACAGTTGCCAGAAAAAGTAGAAGAAGGAGGTGAAGCTCATAGCGCAGGATATGTAACTATCGCCGATATTGCCAAAGAGCGTATTCGTCGTGCCGCTAAAAAGATCACAAGCCAGAAACATGCGATAGATCTGGGTTTTAAGGTATTACGATTGACGGAAACTAGCTTTAAAATATGGGATGGTGCAGCTAGAGGCTCCGGGCTAAAACAGCAAATGCTTGACCACTTGAACCCCGTTAAAGATGGTGCGAGCGAGGAGGCCATCCTTACTGAACTTGCGCTCAAGAGCGGTATCGACTTGGGGGCATCTTATAAAAAAGTCGATTCCCCTGATGGATCGTACTATCTAATCGATAATGCATTAGCGATATGTCTAGCGATGAAGTTGTCCTCCCAACTCTTTGAAAGCATGCTCTCCGCAAAGCCAAAGCGAATCATTCTATTAGACAGTTCGTTGCATAATGATGACCAACTCAAAACAAACTTTCTCTTGCGTGCCGAGAAGCAAGGTGTTGAGGTTACAGTAATATGAAATATATAGAATTTCATATTCAAAATTTCAAGGGTATCAAAGACGAGCGGTTAAAGCTTAACGTTACACCTGAATTAAAAGTATTTACTCTTGTGGGGCTGAACGAGAGCGGGAAAACTAGCGTCCTCGAGGCTATTAATTCATTTCAAAATGGAATGAAGGACAAAGATAAGATCATCCCCAAGGATAAGAAGCTTAATTTTAATGGCTCTATATCTATATCGGCTATTCTTGCGCTAGATGAGGTTGACGAAGATACTATCAAAAACTACTGCAAGGATAAAGGTTTTATCTTGCAGGAACCAGTAGGCAGTATTACTGTTCAAAAAAAGATAGGATATAAAGATTCGAAGCCAGTTAATAAAGGCTCCATTAATTCAACTTGGACGTTAAATCTCAAAGGCCACAAGTCAAGTTCTCGCAAAAAAACAATCGTATCCTTGTATGATGCCGATAGAGAGCTTTGGAACAATCTCGTTAATCACTTAGAGAAAGAAATATTTCCTAGAATTATTCTGTACTCGAATTTTCTTTTTGAGATACCGCCAAAGATTTATCTTGCAAAAAAGAATAAAGATGAAACTACCACGCCTAAGCATCTCTTGGCGACTGACGACCAATACTTCCTGTTAATCCAAGACATTTTGGACTCGCTTGAACAGGATTTAAAGATCGAGCCTCACCTGCTTAACCGTTACCTCTCCGGTGAGTCAGATGATCTCGACAATATTACTCACGTTCTCAACGCAATGTCTGCCAAAGTTACCGAGGAAGTTTTCCAGACATGGGGACGTGTAAGCGGGATTAACGTTAACGGACGTGAGGTTAGCTTCGGCGACAACATAAAAGAGGACGACGACGGCTACTATCTTGAATTGAAAGTTAAGGAAGGAACAAAGACCTACTCTGTTCAGGAAAGAAGTCTCGGTTTTAGGTGGTTCTTTGCCTTCTTGCTATTCACCCAGTTTAGAAAGTTTCGCGAAGGAGATCCTAAGAATACACTATTCTTGCTGGATGAGCCTGCATCTAACCTGCATCAAACCGGCCAACAAGAGCTGCTGACATTGTTAGAGGCGCTCACAGATAGAGCTACCGTAATCTACTCTACTCACAGTCATCATCTGATATCACCAAAGTGGCTATCAGGAGCATACATTGTGAAGAATGAAGCAATAAATCCTGACGCAAAGGCAATCACTGACGTTATGTCTGTGCGCGCTACGGACATAAAAATTGACCGATACTTTAATTTCGCGGCACAAAACCCAAAGCAGGATGCTCACTTCCAACCAATTCTAGATGTTCTTCAGTATCGGCCTAGTTCGCTTGAGCAGATTCCAGAGATAGTCATACTCGAGGGCAAGTTTGACTATTACAATTTTGCATACTATGCCTTTTGTAAATCTCTTAAACTAAACTTCTACCCCGGCAATGGCGCGGGTAGCCTCGACGAGATCATCGCACTTTACCTTTCATGGGGCAGGAAGTTCTTGGTTATCCTTGATGCTGATGGGGCTGGGCATAGGGAGAAGGCTCGCTATATTAAAGAGTTTGGACAGATTGTCGAAGGTCGAATACTATGCCTAGACGACATAGATGCTAAGTTCAATGGCTTGGCTACCGAGTTCGTGACAACAGAAAGTGATAGAGGGCGGCTCGTGCAAACTGTTTATGGGAACTCGGCGGCCTATGAGAAGGGGCTTTTCAATACCGCCCTTCAAAAAATGTACATTGATCGCACTAAGTTCTCTTTCTCCAAAGAAACAGAAGACAACTTTAAGCTGATTACCGACCATATTAAGGGTGAACTTGCTAAATGAAACTCCAATTTGACGCAAACCAAAACTACCAACTAGAGGCTGTTGCCTCGGTGGTTAGGGCATTTGAAGGTCAACCTCTTAATGAAGACGATTTTCAGGCAGTAGCCACCATTTCAAACAGCTCACAGTCAGCATTCTTCAAAGAAATGATTGTCGGCAATTCACTCTTGATCAGCGAGTCGCAGATTGCGCGTAATGTTACGCGTATACAACAAGCTAACAAACTTGAAGCTTCATGGCTCGTAGATCAACAGGGCAACAAAACCATCAGGCCTGTAGGCGGCGAACTGCTTGATGCTGGCGAAGATGTTCTGGAATATGGCAATAACTTTACGGTGGAGATGGAAACTGGTACGGGTAAAACCTACGTCTATCTACGAACCATCCATGAATTGCACAAAACATATGGCTTCAAGAAGTTTATTATTGTTGTTCCGAGTGTTGCTATCCGGGAAGGTGTTCTGAAGAGTCTTGCCATAACTAAAGAACACTTCGACGACTTATATAACAGGCCAGAGATGAATTTCTTCGTTTGGGACTCTAAAAAACGCAATCAAGCCAAGCAATTTGCCATAAACAACACTTTGCAGATTATGGTCGTAAACATAGACAGCTTTACGAAGAATGAAAACATCATGCGGCAAAACTCTGACTGGGGTGTACCACTAGAGTATATTAAGGCAACTAGCCCTATTGTTATCCTGGACGAGCCGCAGAATATGGAGACACCTATCAGAAAGGCCGCCATAGCAGATCTCAATCCGCTCTGTACTCTGCGCTATAGTGCAACGCACAAAAACTATTACAACCTTCTATATAAGCTCGACCCGGTTAAAGCATATGACCTTGGACTAGTAAAAAAGATCGAGGTAGATAGCGTTGTCTCGAACAAGACATACAACGACGCCCACGTAAAACTGCTTAAAGTCGATCATAAAAATAAGAGTCTACCGATTGCCCATATTGAGGTCGATAAAGGCGATGAAGCCGGTTTGCAGCGCAAAGTCTTAAAGGTTGAGCCTGGCGATGACCTGGAGCGCCTGACTAAACGTGAGGTTTATGCGGGCTATGTAGTTGATGAAGTATCTGCGGTTGGCCAATATGTTACCTTCGCTAATCACGTAAAACTGGAGGCCGGTGAACAAAGCCAGGCTTTGCAGGATGAAGTCCTTAAATACCAGATACGGCGTACAGTAGAAGATCATTTCGAGAAGGAGCTTCGCTTCCGTGAGCAAGGCATCAAGGTGCTATCCCTATTCTTCGTGGACAGCGTAGCTAACTATAGGCAATATACTGAATCTGGCACTGTCCAGAAAGGTAAATTTGCGCTGTGGTTTGAAGAGGCTTATAGAGAAATATCACAACGTACTGAGTACCAGGTATTACTGCCGTTCACTGCCGAAGAAGTTCATAACGGATATTTTGCGCAAGATAAAAACGGCACTTGGAAAGACTCCAAAGATGTCCGTGGAGAAGGTGCAAAGGCAAAAGACGACGAGTCTGCCTATCACCTTATCATGCAGGCCAAGGAGAAGTTGCTTGATATAAAACAACCGCTTCGTTTCATTTTTAGCCACTCTGCCCTGCGCGAAGGTTGGGATAACCCAAATGTATTTCAGATTTGTACGCTACGCGAAATGAGCAAGGAGCTTGAACGGCGGCAAACGATAGGCCGTGGTCTGCGGCTTCCTGTTGACCAATCCGGGCGACGAATCTACGACACCTCAACCAATGTGCTTACTGTTATCGCAAACGAAAGCTACGAAGATTTTGCCCGCCATCTACAGACCGAACTTGAAGAACAGACCGGTGTAAGCTTTGGCGAAGGCCGCATCAAAGAAAAGCCCAAACAGAGGAGCGTTCGGCTTCGCAAGAACGTTACTCTTAACGAGGACTTCGAGGCTCTTTGGGACAGAATCAAGCATAAGACGCGCTATCATGTAACTTTCGATACAGAGGTGCTTGTAAACAAGGCGATTACCCTTATTGACGACGAGGTAACTATCAGGCCACCCAAGATTACGAGTAGTCTCACCGCACTCACGATGGACAAGACTGGCATTAAGGGTGACCAGGTTAAGAGTAAAGCAGTTGCAGTTGAGCAAGATTTTCCTATTCCAGATGTCCTTAGCAAAATTGCATCGCACACTGGCCTAACACGAAAAACTATATTTGAGATTCTGGATCGTTCCGACTTGCTTGACTTCATACCTGACAATCCGCAGCAAGTCATAGACGAGGTAACTCGCATCGTTAAGATTGTGATGGAAGACTTGAACGTTGATGGTATCAAGTATGAAAGAACCGGCGGGTCTTGGGAGATGCAGCGTTTCGATAATGAAGAGCTGAGCGGACATCTCTTCGATGAAGCCTCGAAACAAGGCCTAGTTGCAGTCGAGAGCGACAAAACGACCCACGAGTATGTGGCAGTTGATTCGGATATTGAGAGGCAGTACCTTAAAGCGCTTGAGAATAACCGCGACGTGCGTTTTTATTGTAAGTTGCCAAACTGGTTTAAGATCGACACCCCTCTTGGTAACTACAACCCTGACTGGGCTATCGTTTTTCAAGACGATGAGCGCGTCTACTTTGTTTCCGAAACTAAAGCCGAGAACAGTTTGAGCGGTACACACCTGACAGATACTGAAAAGCGAAAGATAAAGAGCGCTCGGAAACACTTTGATGTGCTAGGTGTGCCTTTTATTGCTCCGACAAACTCATTCCAAGATACATTAGAAAAGTTACAATAAGGAGGAAGCCATGGCTGACCAGGCTAAAAAACAAGACGAGAAGGTGCGGCAACTGTTTGAAAAGCTGGAGAAGCAAGCAAAGGAGCAAGGCTTACCGTCAGCTATGCACCTCATGGCCAAACAAGACCCGGCCATGGGCGAAATCTTTGCTCGCATGATTAAGGCCGAAATGGACCGCAAGGAACCAATGCCGGGCTGTGATCTTTGTACTACTGCCTCGGAACGGTAAGCATGAGCCGCCCGAAAGGATCGAAGAATAGGACAACATCAGTTCCCTGGACAGTGCAACTTTCTGCTGAAGAGAGGATAAATTTTCTGGCGAACGCCATTGTTGATGCGATAATTGAAGACGAGAAACAGGGGCAACCCCTTTTACGGAAGATAAATACTATGGAAATGCAAAAGCATATAGACATCATTGAAGATCGAATTATAGGTATTACTAACGACCTTAAAGTTTACATTGACCTACGCAAAGATAGCCGCCAGCATGGCAAGAATAAGTACGGCGACAACCTCGGCGGCGGCAATATGGTAATGGCGATGGGACTATTCTCCTCACTCGGCTTGCTTAGCAAGGCCTACGTCGCCGTAGCAAGTAGTGAGCGCAACGAATTCGACCAATATTTCAATGAACGTCGTCATGCTAGGGATGAACAGAAGATTTTTGTTGAATTTGTCGAGTTTCTTGAAGCTAACGGTATTGAACTATTCCCTCCTGACCGAAAAACAAAAAGAGCATATAAGGGTGTCTGGGAGAGATTTCGAGACTTTACTGCTCATTTGTTAGTTCCTGATCAGGGCAATTCTGTCATGACATGCGTTTGGGAAGAGCCTCAATCAAAATCGGTCGATGCAGTCCTCGAGACTGTCAAGCGAGACGATACTTTATTAGCCTTTCAATATGAGAATAGCTCCTGGTTTGCGAACGTAGATAAGCTTTTAGCGTTATTACCGGAAATTACCGCTCAAACAACTAAGTTTCTATCTGAGCACAATCATGCCTGCACTAAAGGTTGTGTCGAGAATCTCGAATCCGTTTTATGGCGGTAGCTACAGGTAGCTATCTAGTTTTATAAATCCTATTAGATCCCAGGCAAGTTTCGTTGACTCAACCCGTCGCATAATCTCGCAGCTATCGTTTTGTGAAAGTACGTTTAGCGAACCCTCGTACAGAATAGTTCTATCGAGTATAACGAGTTTGCGGTGATGGCTACCAGTATAGAGCACCTGTATGCCCTCTCGCTGGAGTTTAGCGACTGCTCTGTGCGCTTCGTCACGTCGTCTCTCATCGTCGTGCTCGTGCGGGTCGCGGGTGTTGATAATGATTCGTACTTTGCGCTGCTTTAGCTTTTGCAGCATTGGCAGAAACTGGCTTAGCCGTCTGCTTGTGATAAAAGGGCTCTCGATAATCAGCTCATTGCCACAGTTATTTAAATCTTTCATGAGCACCGGGTAGAATGTATCCTCGTTGAGGAGCTTTGAGCCAATAAGCTCAGAGGCGTCGGTTTTGCGAGATAGAAAACGGCCTAGCATGTTGCCTCCTCGCCGTCAGCAGCTTCGCCGCTCAAAAGCTGTTCGATCCTCTGCTCATCCTCAGGCGTAAGATTAACAGATGTCAGGTCATCTAAGGTTTGGAATCCTTCCGCCCACTCCTGCCAGGTATTTTCACAGAGTCTACAGAGGTAGTTGTAGACTTTTTTAGTACGAAAAAGTTCAAGTCCTTTCTCCCGGTTCTGTAGAAAAAACCAAACTTCTGCTATGCTGGCGACAGTATGTCGTATGAATTTGTAGAGAACAGCGCTGAGACTTGCATCAAGCCGGACTATTTGCAGCTTGTTACGGTAGCACCAGTCTGGGGAAGAAAGATCTTGCTGATTCATCGCCAATCCGAACCTTTTGCGGGCATGTACAGCATTCCGGGTGGGCATAAAGAAAAGGATGAGTCGTACGAAGAAGCCGGACGAAGAGAGCTTGGTGAAGAAACTGGCATTAAAGCAGAAAAGCTCATTCCATTGGTAGTTTTTATCGACCACGACCATAAACTTGAGTGTCATGGCTTTAAGTTCGTGAGTGAAGATGGCTCTTTTTCCAACCCACCAGACGAGGAACAAGAAGTCATTGGTTGGGAAGAGCTCGATGAAGCTTTAGGACTTCCGTTAACGCCCGGACTTTCCGAATCGTTACAAAAACTATAACAATCTGACTCGTCCAGCAGGTAGTGCGTTTCCTGTATGTCAACCTTCTCTAATTCTTGCTCAAAAGTTTGATTCTCGCACACGAACTCCTGCCAAGCTTAATAACAGATACGAAAATGCCTCAAAGTTTGAGGCATTTGTCTTGTTCTCGAACCCCTGTCGACATAGTTGGCCAAAGTAGAACTTTATGATATAATATATAGTTATGTCAGAGATTGTTGGCAGTAGATTTCCGCGCCATGCCGAAGTAGTGCATCGGCGTCGCCCCACTAAGCGTTTTGGCGCCTTTGCCTTGGAACTTTCAAAAGGATATGTCTGCGATCCTTCACCTGAGCGCGAAGCGATTGTGCTTAGTAACCAAGAGTGCCGCCAACTAATTTGTAATGATGGCAGCTGGACTTTTGCTGCACATTCGACAAGCGTCGAGAAAGCCCAACATGTTATGCAAGCCGGCTTGACCTCGCCAGGTATCCGTGACGCCAGCAAGGGCTGGGATGTTATGACAAACCCATTTCGTCCGCATTTCGGCAGAACAATAGTGCTGCTTGCGGGACCAAAAGAAAAAGACCAAGCTCGCATTAATACACATGCCCTCGCATATGAGTACAAGCCTGGTGACGGCAATAACGCAAAAATTGTTTTCGCTTTTCCAGTACCTCATAATGGCCAGCCCAACTATCTCGGCTTCGATATAGATAAGACGTTTTTGGGGCAAGTTGACGAGACCATGATAACGCGTGAGTCGGATGAAGAAGCACTGGAAGTGTTTCGTATTGCTCCAAATTGTGGGCTTGGATATTTCGACTTTGAACAAAACACATTTGTTCACAACGAGAAGTTTGGCCAATAGTCATAATTCCTCTGGTTCTACGATGATTACGTTTCCTCGGTCATATATAAAGCCTAGCTTCTCCAGCTTCTGCCCCACCATAAGAAAATCAGTCAGCAAGGGGTTTCCAACGCGGGACGTACTCCCTGCCAGGCCTAATAACAGATACG
>Ga0075366_10000226_pt1 | contig 25110 bp, 16 predicted proteins | sample EndMethybrTD3031_FD_72351 | JGI IMG/M metagenome (GOLD analysis project Ga0075366, IMG submission 72351) | Populus endosphere microbial communities from Tennessee, USA - Endosphere MetaG P. TD hybrid TD303-1 | ecosystem: Host-associated > Plants > Roots > Endosphere | place: USA: Tennessee...
TTCTGGTACTGGATGCAGGCAGCCGTAACACGTGAGGGCATCACCGCCGATTTGCAGGCTATGAAGCAGGCAGGCATTGGCGGCGCTTATCTTATGCCAATAAAAGGAGCCGCAAATCCGCCATTCATAACCCCGGCGGTTGTACAGTTGACGCCAGAATGGTGGGCCATGGTGAAATTTACCATGCAGGAAGCGGATAAGATAGGTGTTAAACTGGCTATGCATGATTGTGATGGTTTCGCGCTTGCAGGCGGACCATGGATCACCCCCGAACTGTCTATGCAAAAAGTGGTTTGGTCGAAAGTTAAAATAGACGGTGGTAAAGTTTATAGGGATACTTTACCAACTCCGGTGCAATATAAAAACTACTATAAAGATATTGAAATACTGGCCTATCCGTCTCCGCAGGGTGAGGGCATCAGCAGTTTTGATACGCAACCCAAAGTAAGCACCAGTATTGCCAATACCGATGTTCAATATCTTGCAGACAAAAACAATAAAAAGAGCTTTACAAGCAATGAGCCCTGTTGGATTCAGTTGGAGTTTCAAAAGCCTTTTACCTGCCGCTCATTGGTTATCCATACCGCGGCCAGTAATTACCAGGCCGAGCGGTTGTTTATCGAGGTTAGCGATGATGGTAAAAACTTCCGGTCGTTAGGCAGGCTTAATCCTCCCCGGCATGGCTGGCAGGATGGGGACTCGGAGATCACCAACGGAATTCCTGCTACTACAGCCAAATACTTCAGGTTTATTTATGATAAAGCGGGATCAGAACCCGGTGCCGAGGATCTTGACTTTGCCAAATGGAAGCCAACATTAAAATTATCGGGCATTGAATTGTCGTCGGAAGCGCGGATCCATCAGTATGAAAGTAAAACCGGCGAAGTATGGCGGGTAAGTAAAAGAACCAGCGCAGCACAATTACCCGGTGAATCTTGTATTGATAAAAGCAGGATCATTAACCTCACGGATAAATTGAGTTCCGATGGTAGGCTCAACTGGGATATACCGGCAGGCACATGGACTATATTGCGCATAGGTCACACCTCAACAGGCCATACCAATGCTACAGGTGGCGCAGGCGGCGGTTTGGAATGCGATAAGTTTAGTCCCGAAGCAGCCAAAGTACAATTTGACCATTGGTTTGGCGAGGCCATCAGGCAGGGTGGGCCCGATCTTGCAAAAAAGGTGTTAAAGATCTTCCATATAGATAGCTGGGAATGTGGCAGCCAAAACTGGTCGCCGGTTTTTGCGGGGGAGTTTAAAAAACGCCGGGGATATGATGTGCTGCCTTACCTGCCGGTAATGGCAGGTGTACCGGTGCAAAGCGCCGATGTATCTGAAAAAGTATTAAGCGATATAAGGCAAACCATTGCCGAATTACTGGTTGATAATTTTTACGGTACCATGGCCAGGCTGGCCCATGAAAAAGGCTGCGAATTTACTGCCGAAAGCGTTGCCCCAACCATGGTAGGCGATGGTATGCTGCATTATAGCAAGGCAGATATCCCAATGGGCGAGTTTTGGTTTCGCAGCCCTACGCATGATAAACCCAATGACATGCTGGATGCGATATCCGGAGGACATATTTATGGTAAAAATATTATCCAGGCCGAAGCATTTACCGAGTTGAGGTTGTTATGGGACGAGCACCCCGCTATGCTGAAAACTATGGCCGACCGCAACTTTGCCCTGGGTATTAACCGCCTGGTGTTCCATGTAAATGTGCATAATCCCTGGCCCGACCGTAAACCGGGGATGACCCTGGATGGCATCGGGGTGTTTTTTCAGCGAGATCAAACCTGGTGGAAACCCGGCAAGGCCTGGTTTGATTACCTGCAGCGATGCCAGGCGCTATTACAAATGGGGCACCCTGTTATCGATTTAGCAGTATTTACGGGTGAAGAAACACCGCGCCGGGCTATTTTGCCTGATAGGTTGCTTGGCACCCTGCCGGGAATTTTTGGTGCCGAAAGAGTGAAACAGGAAGCCGAAAGGCTGGCCAATAAAGGCGAACCGATAACCAGCAGCATCTCAGATGCCAGTCACTCGGCCAACATGGCTTTGCCCGAAAACTGGATTGATCCTTTACGTGGCTACGCCTATGATTCCTTTAACCGGGATGCGTTGCTGCGTTTGGCCACCGTAAAAAATGGCAGGATTGAGCTTCCTGGTGGTGCAAGCTATGCCATGCTGGTAATTCCTGGCGCGCATCCCATGTCGCCAGATCCGGGTTTAATGTCGCCGGAGGTTGCGAAGAAATTGCAGCAATTGGTTAACGATGGTGCAACTGTACTGATTAATAACAAACCTTTAAAGGCAAATGGCACGACCGATGAACAGCAAGTGAAACAAGCCGGCGAAGCATTATGGGCATCGGCTAAAGACAAGACCATCCGGGGCAGAGTTTTAACCGGGCCATATAAAGAAGAAACTTTTGATAAAATAGGCATATCGCTTGATTTGATAGTTAAAGATAACGCCGGGAACTACGCCAACGGTATCGCCTGGACACACCGCGGTGCATCGGGTTTTGATATTTACTTTATCTCCAACCAGCAGGAGCAACAACGCACGATTGAATTATCCCTACGATCAACAAAAGGCCGGCCCGAACTATGGGATGCCTTAACGGGTGAAATTGTTTTAGCAACTAACTGGCAGGTAAAAAACGGTCGCACCGTTTTGCCTTTACAACTCGCGGCAAACGGATCTGTGTTTGTGGTGCTCAAAAAAGACGCTGCCTCGCTTAAACCGACCCGGCATGTAAAAAAGGAAACGCTATTGCAAACGCTTAAACCACAATGGGAACTTAGTTTCGACCCTAAGTTTGGCGGCCCGGCAATGCCTGTTATGTTTGATAGGCTGGATAGCTGGCCGGAACGGCAGGAGGAGGGTATTAAGTATTATTCGGGCACGGCAAGCTATAAGCAAACTTTTGTCATTCGAGGTGCCCTTGCAGAAACATGGCTCGACCTGGGCAAAGTTGCCAACATGGCACAGGTTTATGTAAATGGTATTGATTGCGGCGTGGCCTGGACTTATCCTTACCGGGTAAATATAACCAGGGCAATAAAGCCCGGCACCAATAAGCTAAGCATCGAAGTAACCAATACCTGGGCCAACCGCCTGATAGGCGACCATGCCAAACCCGAAAAAGATAGAATTACCTGGACAAACGCGCCATATCGTTTAGAAGGAAAAGCTTTATTGCCCGCCGGTTTATTGGGGCCTGTGAGATTGGTATCTGTACAATAGGGAATGGTAAGGTGTATAGTAAGTGGGTGGAACGCTGGCTACGACTCACCCGGCCGACGCTTCGCTGGGCCACCCTCTCTTCAACTGCGTTGGAAAGAGGGTGGGAAAATCAAATAGAAAAGGTTCCCCTCTATGCGCGAAGCGGAGAGAGGGGTGACAAGCGCAGCGATGTCGGGGTGAGTCGACTCGGCGCAATACAGGCAGTATTATAAAAAAGGAATAAAATATCGAATATGAAAAATATATGGAAATGTGCGGGGATTTTAATGTGCCTGGCATCAGCGGTTAAAACCTCGGCACAAAATAAATCGCTTGTTAATACCACCAAAAGCCCTTTTGCTCAATTGAGCAGTGTGGATATGGGTAATGTAACCTGGACAAACGGTTTCTGGGCAGACAGGTTTAAAGTTTGCCGCGATACCATGATCCCCAACCTGTGGCGCGTTTATACCGATCCGAAGATCAGTCACGCTTACCGTAATTTCGAGATTGCCGCCGGGTTGGATACAGGGTCGCATGAAGGGCCGCCCTTTCATGATGGGGATTTTTACAAACTGTTTGAGGCGGTTGCCAGTATGTATGCCTCAACGCGCGATCCTAAATTAAATGAGCTGATGGATAAAACCATCACCGTGATTGCTAAAGCACAACGTGCGGATGGCTATATTCATACCCCCACAATTATTGAAGAGCGCAAGCATACCGGCAAGGAAAAAGCATTTAATGACAGGCTCAACTTTGAAACTTATAACCTGGGCCATTTAATGACTGCTGCATGCGTACATTACCGGGCAACAGGTAAAATCACCTTGTTAAAAGTGGCCATAAAAGCAACGGATTACCTTTACAAGTTCTACAAAACGGCATCGCCGGAACTGGCGCGGAATGCCATTTGTCCGTCGCATTATATGGGTGTGATAGAGATGTACCGCACTACGCGCGACCCCAAATATCTTGAGCTGGCTAAAAGCCTGATCAATATCAGGGGCCTTATGGAGAACGGTACCGATGATAACCAGGATAGGATCCCTTTCAGGCAGCAAACCCAGGCTATGGGCCATGCGGTGCGGGCCAATTACCTTTTTGCCGGCGCTGCCGATGTGTATACAGAAACAGGTGATACAACCCTGATGCATACGTTAAACCTGATGTGGAACGATGTGGTAAACCGCAAAATGTATATAACAGGTGGCTGCGGTTCGTTGTACGACGGTGTATCGCCCGATGGCACATCCTATAACCCCAATGATGTTCAGAAAGTGCACCAGGCTTACGGTCGCGATTACCAACTGCCAAATTTTACCGCGCATAACGAAACCTGTGCCAATATTGGTAATGTATTATGGAACTGGCGGATGCTGCAAATTACCGGCAAAGCCCAATACGCCGATGTAATGGAGCTGGCCTTGTACAATAGTGTACTATCGGGTATCAGTTTAAACGGGCGGGATTTTTTGTACACCAACCCGCTGAGTTATTCGGATGATTTGCCATTTGCCCAACGATGGTCGAAAGATAGGGTGGGATATATCAAACTTTCCAATTGCTGCCCGCCGAATGTGGTGCGTACAATAGCGGAGGTGAGCGATTATGCCTATAGTGTATCCGACAAGGGCCTGTGGTTTAATCTGTATGGCGGCAATACCCTATCCGCCAGGTTAAAAGATGGCACCCCAATTAAGCTTACACAAACTACCAATTACCCCTGGGATGGTAAAATTACTATCCGCTTGGATGAGGTGCCGGGCGATAAAGCGTTTTCCATTTTTCTGCGGATACCCGGTTGGTGTAAGGGTGCTGGCATCAAATTAGCAGGGCAGCCGGTACCGCAGCTGGATACATCGCCAGGTGCATACACGGCGTTAAATGCAGTATGGCAAAAAGGCATGGTAATAGAACTTAACCTACCCATGCCGGTAACCATGATGGAAGCTAACCCACTGGTTGAGGAAACCCGCAACCAGGTAGCCGTGAAACGTGGCCCGGTGGTGTATTGCCTGGAGTCGGCCGATCTGGCTAAAGGGCAAAAACTATTCAATATTGCATTATTGACCCAAAACGAACTGAAGCCGGAAATGATCATGATTGATAACAGCAGTATCATGAGCCTTACCGGCAAAGCCGACGTGCGCAACGAGGGCAATTGGAAAAACCAGCTTTACAACGAAGTATCAGCCCCAAAACAAAACGCGGTGGATGTAAGACTAATCCCTTACTACGCCTGGGGCAACAGGGGCCACGTAGATATGGAAACATGGATCCCGTTGGATAGGTAACTTTTGTTTTTTAGGCGAAAGGGTAAAGGCGAAAGGTAAAAGGTTTTAAGCAGGTTGGGCAAGGGCGACGTGAAACTTGCGAAGTTTTTGAAACTTCGCAAGTTTCGTTGGTGCCTTTTTAGGCAAAAGGTGAAAGGCGAAGGGTAAAAGATTTTGAGCGGTCTGGGAACGGTGATAAAACTTGCGAAGTTTTTGAAACTTCGCAAGTTTCGTTGGTACGCTTTTAAGTTTATTTTTAAGGCCGGGTAATTTACTTTACTATTCTGCTTTTTGATCTGTAAGCATCAGCACCACATCCTTCTTCCTTTCCTCCGGAATGACCTTTAAATTTTCAACTTTTCCGTTCTTCAAAATACCCTCGACTGTTGTATTGTAAGGTGCGTGCAGCTTAAAATGTACGTCCCAATCCTTTGGCCAGGCGGGGAACAGGTAGATTTTTTTATCGTCAACCTGCATCAGCATTTCCTGCAGGCCGATCATGCCCGAACCTCCCCAATTATGGTCGGGCGTCCAATCGAAACCTGGTCCCCAAAAAGCCGGGAAACGCCTGCCGGAATCTTTGAGCTTAAAAGTGGTTAGTTCGGCGGCCACGTTGGTTAAACCTAAACGGGCTGCAAATATGTTATCCTGTTTCCAGCCCACGCCACTTCTGAATTTGATGGCAAGGGTATCGTATTTCCAGCTGTTAAGGGCTATGTCTAACCCTGGTTTGCCAAGGCCGTGTATACCCCAGGGAAAAACAGTATAAAATTGGGTGCTCTCTACATTACTCACCCGTTCCCATGATCTGGCAGGGGTGAGTACCTTATGCCCGTCAATTTCATTATAAGTAATGGTAGGGATCCGTTTTAAAAATCCTGCTAATTTTAACCGTTCGTCGTTATTTAAATAACCATTGGGTAAAGCTAACAGCCGCTGGGTAACAGTTTGTAAAGCAGCTATTGTCGAGTTGGAGTTATAGGCCATCTTAAACGTTTCGGCCCCCGATCCGGGGTATAATACCAAATGGCCGTTGCCATCCAATGGTTTGATGCCACGTTTAAGGGCCAGGTATTGGTAATGCTCATCAAAAAATGTTAAACAGCTCCTGATAAAAGGAATATACTGGTGGATATCTTTACCAGCATACCGTTCCGTTTCCAACATCATCAGGCAAAACTCAAAAACGGTATCCCAGGTATATTCCAGCCATTGGTTATATTCCAAGCCCTTATCAAAATCAATAGGGCGTTTCCAATTATACTCGGCACTATTAGGTAGACCGAAATTTTCCAGTTGCTCGGTAAAAGCAGCCCCTTTATGCCCCCAGTAAACCTGGCTGCGCAGTTCGGCATTGTGTAAGGAGCGCAGGTAGAAATCGAACTGCGGTTTCATCATCTCAATATCCCCGCTTTTAAGCATGGGGAAATAAACCAGCCGCTGGTTTTGCGCTGTCATCAAACCACCTCCCCAGTTACGAAAATCGGGTGTGTAATTGGTTTTTTCACTTACAAAAACCGGGTCGTAGGTGAATAGTCCGCCATTAAATTTTGTAGGATATTGCCCGTAAGCATTGCAGCCTAACATGTACCTGAATAACTGGTAGTTTTTGCCGGTTTGCCATGCGGCCGTATCCTGGTTGTTTTTAGGGTTGATATAGATAAAGCTTCTGTCCCAATATTGCTGCCACCAATTGGCTGTTTGCCGCCAGGCGGTTTTGTTGTGGGCATTGGCATCCTGAATAACTTTTTGCAGGTTGTTTTGCCATTCGGAAACAGCTGCTGTTTGTGTGGTATTAAGATAGATAGTTATGCTTTGAGTACGGGCAGGATTAATACTTTGCAGTTTCCAACCCTTAAAATCAGTATCCATGTACTTACCACTATAAGTGCCGTCGGCTTTAAGGTTTTTGCCAAGGATTAAACCGCCGAAAGTGAGATTTTTAAGCGGGTTAAACAGCTGGTCTTTCACCGCATCCATACCTTGCTGTTTCACGGTTACATCAAATATGGTAGAATCAAGGTTATGGTGGTAAAACAGGATTCCGCCATACCTGAAAGCAATTGAATCCTTTAACGTTTTAACATTACCATGCGCACCAAATTTCCATGAACCCTGGTTGTTTTCAACACCTTTTACGGGCCTGTCCTTATACCGCCAGCTTTCAAAAGCCGCCTCGGTTTTTACGGCTTTATTGCTGTTGATCTCCAGGTGGATTACCGGCCGGTATACATCAACCCAAAGCTTAATCTCTGCGTTGATACCGCCATTTTTCCCTGTGATAAGTACCGCTCCGTTTTGCAGCATTAACTGTTGCTTAAATTCGGTGCCATCAAAAGGATTTGGGGAGAGCCTAACTCTTACACGGCCAGGTCTGAGCATAGCATTATTTTCATCAAAGGTGCCGCTTCTCGCTATGTAAAAAAGCAGTTCGCCTTTTTCGACCCACACATTCAGGCCGATATCGCCGCCGCCGCATGGCATGGATTGACCGGAGTTTTGGCTTTGGCTGGTCCAGGTAAGGTTGTATTTTTCAAGTTCTTTATCGGTTTGTGCAAAAGTGAGTTCTGCACAAAGCAGGGAGGCAAACAACAAAAGTTTCTTCATAATTACCAATCGTCTGTTCTGAATGAAGATGTGGGTAGGCCGTTAGTGCCAAACAAATCGCCCACAACAAAATCGTTGAATGCATAACGTACAGCAACAGGTTCTTTTACCAATGGAGATGAAACCACAATGGTACTACCCGAAATAGCGGCCTGCGCCGGGTAAAATCTTTTGTCTTTACCTGCAATTTCAAAGTATTGGAGCGGTTTGTTGTAGGCTGTCAGGCCATTTTCGGCATGTTCAAACCTGATAGTGGCTCTACCGCCTTCAATGGTCATGGTCTTATACAGCGGACTTGCATAGTCGAAGCCGGTGATGCCATATGTTTGGGCAAGGGCAAGATAAGCCAGGCGCGTACCGGCCGGTTCTTTCCGCGAAGGATGAATAGTTGCCTGGTCGCCCACATCAAGCAGTACGGCCATACCGCTATTGGGAATTATATTTAACGATTTTCGCTGGGCATCGCGCAGGTATGCCGAGTTGTATTTGCCGCCTGAATTATACGGCGGAAGCTGGGTATAATCATACGGCGCTATCTGTACATAATAAAAAGGAAAATCGCCTTGCTGCCATAATTCGCGCCAGCGTTTCACCATAGCCGGGAAGAGTTTTTCATACTGATCGGGTCGTTCATAGTTTGATTCGCCCTGGTACCAGATACAGCCCTTAATACCATAACCAATAACCGGGTTAAGCATGCCATTAAATAGCGTTGTTGGCGTGCGTGATACCGCTTTAATGGAGTCGGTTTTGGCGGGGATCTTTATTTCTGGAAAGTCTTTTAACCCTTCAGCATCCATCCAGGCTTCGGCGCTTGAGCCTCCGTAGCAATCGCTGATCAGGCCGATGGGGATATGCAGTATATCATTAAGCAGGCGGCCAAAATAATAGCCCGTGGCGCTAAAATTAGCCACAAACTCCGGCGAGGCCACAAGCCATTCGGACGGTTTACTGTTTTCCTGTGCTTCGGTTACAGATGAACGGGGAACTGTGTAGATATGAATATTATTGTTTGCCGATCTTAATATGGCATCAACCGAACCGCTGATAGGCTGGCTTTTATAACCCTTCATCGGGATCTCCATATTTGACTGCCCTGTACAAAGCCAAACTTCGCCAATGAGTACATTATCAAGTTTTATGGTATTGCCATCGCTGATGGTTACGGTATACGGACCTCCATACACTGGGGTCGAAATTTTTACCATCCATTTACCGTTTGCATTTGCCCGGGTTTTATAGCTTTTTTTATTCCAGGAGGCGCTTATTGTTACACTGGAACCGGCTTTGTCCCATCCCCAAATAGGTACATTACTTTGCTGCTGCAATACCATATTGCTGGTAAACAAGGATGCCAGTTTTACCTGCGCATTCGCAGGTGCATATAAAAATAAGATAGGGGCAAACAGGATGATTAATTTCTTCATTCGTTTTCTTTATAGAGTGCCGGTCAACAGTATTAGGTTGTAAGCCATGAGCCGAATCCGTTCTTTTTTTACTTAGGACTTGAGGCTTTCGACTAAAGACTACCCGTCAATCAAAGCGTAACCTCATGTTGCTCACCGACCTTACCGGCGCGTTTAGCTTCGAGCCAGCCGCTGAAAAGCAGGTTTTTGTTGATATCAGGCTTAGGCCAAAACAGGCTGGCAACCGATCCAACAATGATCACAACCAGGTGACTGTAAACACCCAGCATGTATTTATGCTGATTAAAGTTGTATTCTTCCAAATCGAGCAGGATATGCTTTTCGTCACCTAAGCCAATTTTGGTAGATGTTAAAAAAGCATAAGCAGTAAATACAATACAGGCCGCTATGCCAATGTTAAGCCCCTGCCGGTTGGCACGGCTGCTAAATAAACCTAACAGGAATATACCCGCAATCCCTCCTGAAAAAATGGCATATAACGTGAATACAATACCTAAAGCCCCCTCATCGCCTGCAAGCAGGTAAAGCGAGGCAATCATTATAGCGCCTATACCTGCAATTACTACTATCCACCTGCCCGCTTTAAGGTATTCCTTATCCGTTTTATTAGGCCTGAACTTTTTATAATAATCTTCAACCCCAATGGCCGAAAGACAGTTTAAATCGGCACCAAGACTTGATATGGCAGCTGATATTAACGCGGCCAATATAAGGCCGACAACGCCCGTAGGCAGTTTGCTCATGATAAAATAAGGGAAAACTGCATCAGCCTTAATTCCTGGCGGTAAGGGGTTTTGCTGGTAATAAGCGAACAAAGCCGTACCGATAAACATAAAAAGCGCCCATAACGGAACTGTAAGGGCTACACCCATTATGGAGGCCCGGATGGCTGCCTTATCTGTTTTGGCCGTAAGGTAACGCTGCACCATGGTTTGATCTGTGCCGTATTTTTGTATGGCATAAAATACCCCGTTAATGGCCATCACTATAAAAGTGAGCTTTTTGAAATCCCAGGTATAAGGGCCAAAATTGTTTTTATGATTGACACTGGCAATATGCCAAAGCTCGGGCAGGCCGCCTTTTATAGAACAGATGAGTATAATAAATGATACGATGCCGCCACCTATCAACAGGAAGCCCTGTACCACATCGGCCCAGATCACAGCCTCGATACCGCCAATGAGCGTTATAACGATAATGACGAATCCAATGATCCAGATAATGGCGTAGGTATTGGTATCTGTCATATTAGCGAGAGCGAGGGCGAGTAAGAAAAATACTGTACCCATTTTTGAAAAATGGGTTAGTACAAAGCTTATTGAACTATAAAAACGGGCAAAAGTGCCAAAACGTTTTTCAAAATATTCATAGGTGCTTACCCCAATAACCTCGCGGTAAAGCGGTACAATAAACCACACAATTAACAGCAGCACAACCGGTACCATTAATCCCTGAACTAACAGGATCCAGTTTGATGAAAATCCTTCGCCGGGATAGGCCAGGAAGGTTACACTGCTGATGAGCGTGGCCATAAGCGACATGCCGATTGCCCAGGCAGGTATCGATCCGCGCGACACAAAGTATTTTTTGGTGGAGTTTTGCCCTTTCGAAAATCGTAAGCCAATAGTTAATGAAACGGCAAGGGCTAATGCTATAATAATATAATCTGCCAGGTGCAGGGTTTCATGTTTCATAGTAGGATGCAATTAATTGGTTTCCCAGATTTGGACAGGCCATTCATAGCTGCCTGGTTTTAAAGTTACAAACAATTGGTTATTGTTACGTATGGCCATGCGGATGACACCCGGAGCTAACTGGCCGACAGGGCGAAATTTTTTAAAACTAAGCTTAGTTAAAATAGACCATGCCGTTGCACCGCCTTCAATTAACAACTCGTTAAGCGATGTGTATTGAATAACCTGCTGTACAATTTTAGCAATTTTATAACTGAGTAATTCAGGATCGACACCAGCGCCGCTGATGACATCCGGATTGATAGCGATAATAGCATTGTTTTGCGTAACGATACTTGCAGCCACATGACTGGCAAAAAGGCTGATCAATTGCTGGTCGGTCTCATTATTGCAAATTATTGTTGCAGGGATATAATGCAGGGCGATATCGTTTAAATATCCGTTATTATCGGCAAGTTTGCCTTGATAAAATGTGCTGCCAAAAACAAACAAGCGCCGGCCTGGTAAGCCTGGATATGAATAACCGGCCGGTTGCGCAGGGAACAGATGCTGAAGCAGGTTATTAAATAAACCTGATGCACCGGCTAAAAGCGTATCGCCATCAGCTTGTTCGACCCAATAGTTTAAATCAATTTCATCAACTACCTCACCAACCATAATGCCCGTTTCCGGTAATTCTTCCCCGGCTTTTAATAAGTTTATCGGGTTGGTCGCCCCGAGCATTTCTTTAACATTTGAGGTTGTTGCCGGGAATGCCGGATCATTGGCATAATCGCTAAGGTGTATCGGCTCATTTTTATAATAATAAATACCGTCGACAATCTTTTTTTGCTGGGATGGATTGCCCGGGATAATTAATGTTCTTTTTAACCCGGATATCGCTAACTGGCTTTCAATTTCATTTAAAATATGCCCGCGTAAAACAGAATCTATCTTTTTAAAGATTAGCCTTGGTTTAAGCGACATCAATTGCATGGTTAAGTCAGCCATCATGTGCCCTGCTTCAGCTTCGGGTAACGACCGTGTATTGGTTGCGATGATAAGCAGGTCGGCACTGCAATTTGGATCAATAACGGTGCTGATCTCGGTTTTTAAATTGTAACCAAGGCCAATACCGGCAAGTTCGGCGGCACCTGTTAAATCATCTGCAATTACGGCTATCATGCGTTATGTGTTACCCTGCTTTTACTAAGCCGTACTGCCGATTCAATAGCCAGTATCATGGCATCGCTGCTGGCAACACCTTTTCCTGCAATCTCGAAAGCAGTACCGTGATCAACCGAAGTGCGTATAATAGGCAGTCCCATCGTAATATTCACTCCTTTTACACTGTCCATTTGTTGTTTTTGGGCGTTCCATTTAAAGCCGGTTAGCTTAAAGGGAATGTGCCCCTGATCATGATACATGGCCACTACGCCGCCATAATAGCCTGTTGAAGCCTTTGAAAATAAGGTATCGGCCGGTACAGGCCCTTCCACATCATAACCTGCTGCAAGCGCTTCCTGCACGGCGGGCAATATTTCCTGGTCATCCTCTGTCCCAAATAAGCCTGAATCGCCCGCATGGGGGTTAAGCCCGGCAATGCCTATTTTCAGTTTCGTTTCGCCTAATTGTATTAAACCATTGTGCAGCAGTTCAACCACCTCAAGAATCCGGTCTTTTTTAACCAGGTCGCAGGCCTGCCTTAAAGATACGTGGGTTGATACGTGGATCACTTTCATGTTGTCCTCCACCAGCAGCATGGCGTATTTTTTGGTGCCGGTAAAGTGGGCATATATTTCTGTGTGGCCGGCAAAATGATGCCCGGCTTCGTTTATCGATTTTTTATTGATAGGGCCGGTAACTGTCGCGTCAACTTCGCCGGCAAGGGCAAGGTCAATCACTTTTTTTACCGCCTCGAACGAAGCATTGCCTGCCATTGCCGAAATCTGCCCAAATTCAAGCTTATCCATCTCCACATTTTGCAGGTCGAACACATCCGGCTGGCCATATACAAAGGCCGCGTCGTTTATGCTTTTTATAGGGTTGATGGTCGCCTGCAAACCCAGCCTTTTCACAATGCTGTTAAAAACCGCCGCGTCGCCAATAATTACAGGTTTGCAAATGTCAAACAACCGTCGGGTAAGTAGAGCTTTGACCGCTATTTCGGGACCGATGCTGGCCGGATCGCCCATGGTAATGCCTATTATCGGTTTGATGTTCATTATTGGTAAATTGGTAAATTAAGATTTTCGCGGTTCACGATTTTTTGGAGTTCGTCCCGTAGCAGTACAGCGCCTGCTTCGCTCACGCCTTGTAATGGCGGCATCATGTGCGTACCACACAGGCCCGCATTTTCCATTAACGATTTTAGCGCTGCCAATGATTCGCCTAACAGCCGCTTGCCCTGGTACAAATCACTTACCAGGTTGGCGTGTTTTTGCGAACGTAAGGCTGATGGTTCGTCGTTATTATCTGCAGCCACAATTATTTTATAATATATATCAGGAAACAAATTTCCCGTACTTGGTACCAGGCCGTCGCCACCTGTAAACATGGCATGGGCTGATTGCGCGCTCCAACCCAAAAAATGGCTAAAATCGGGCCGGTTTGCCCACAATTTTATTGATTGCTGCAACCTGTCGTAATTCCGTTCAGAATCCTTGGTGCCCACAATGTTTTCGTGGTAGCTTAATTCATCAAGCAGGTTTAGCTGGATAGATACATCGGTTGTTGCCGGTATATTATAAACAATAAGGGGCAACGGAATGCTATCGGCAAGCGTCTCAAAATATTTTTTTATTTCGTATTCGGTCAGCGTAAAATATGCGGGAACATGGGCCACCGCCACATCAATACCTTCATCAGCGCATTGCTTCGCCATCTCAATGGAATCGGTAACGCAATTTGACGAAATACCGGCGTATATTAGTTTATTGGGTTGTTTCAGTTTGGCCGCCAACTTTATAAAATCAGTTTTTACATCATTTGGTAGCGATGGCGCTTCTCCGGTGGTACCTAATATAAACGGTACGCCCCCATAATTGAATATATTGTCAAAAATCTTTTCGACAGCTTCATGATCGAGCTTGTAGTTTTCGGTTAACGGTGTTATGGATGGCACCACTAATCCATTGTATTTCTTTTTTTGTTTCATTTTATTTCAGTAAGCTTCCTCATAAATATTTATAGCGTCGCTAAGTGTTATCGTTCGGGGATTGTTTTTAAGTAACCGGGTAATTTTTATGGCATCGGCAGCCATTATGGGTATTGCAGATTTACCTACGCCCACGTCGCTAAGTTTTCGAGGGATACCGCATTGTTTAATGAGTTGGCATATTTTATCAACACCGGCATACGCTGTTTCCAGGTCAGTATCCAGGCTATTACAGCCTAGTGCCCTGGCAACAGTTGCATACCGGGCGGGGGCGGCGATGATGTTATACCGCATAACATAGGGCAACAATAATGCATTTGACAACCCGTGAGCTATGTGAAACATGCTACCTAACGGGTAGGATAGGGCATGCACCCCGGCAGTATTTACCGGCCCCAGGCAAAAGCCGCCAAGCATACTGCCAATAGCCAGTTGAGCGCGGGCGTTTTCGTCGGTACCATTATTAACTGCTTTTGCCAGGTTGGCTGCAATAAGCCTTATACCTTCATAGGCATACATATCAATAAAAGGATGTGCAAATATGTTGGTATAAGCTTCAAGACAGTGAGTAAGGGCATCAAGGCCGGTAGCGGCCGTAACTTCGGGTGGCAAGTTATAGGTTAATGCCGGGTCAATTATAACGGTATCCGGAACAAGGTACGGGCTGATTATGCCTTTCTTCTGGTTATCGGCATCGTCAATCAATATCGCGTTAGGTGATACTTCGCTGCCGGTGCCGGCTGTGGTAGGTACGCATATTAGTTTAACGCCCCGTTTCCTGAGCAAACCATTGCCGGTTATTTCATTAATGGTTTGATCATTTTCAATTTGCGCGGCAACAATCTTGGCTATATCCAGCACACTGCCGCCGCCAATGCCAACAACCACATCTACAGCCTGGCCGGCTATAAATTTTAATAAACTTTCAACATCACGGTACGATGGCTCGCTGGTTATGGATGTATTTATCCGTACATGAACATTTTGCTGCCGCAGCCGCTCAATAACCGGATGGATAATTGGTAAAAGCACATCTATGGTAATGATTAATATATGAACATGGCCCGCACCGGTAATTTCGTCGGCCAGTTCAACTATTGAATTTTTTCCGATGATAATTTGACCCGGAAACCTTACCTTTATGTTCCTGAGGGTACTATCTGTTTGTATCATTATATAGATATACGCTGTTGAAAATTGATAACCACACCCTTGAAAGCAGGGGCCCGGCTGTATACTTGGTATGAAACAAAGATGTGTAAAGACGGATATGGTTTTTATCTATCTGTTATCAAATTATTGTACGATCTTATCTAAACATAATAAGGCGCTTGTAATAAAGTAAGGCGAAATATTTGAGTTTTAAGTATAAAAACAATGGATTAGCCGGGAATGCCCCGAAGTACAGGAGCCTATGTTGTAAGACAGTGCATGACAGTTTCGTTTTTGTCGCAGTCTACCTTAGTGAAAGGTTTTTAGATAGTTATGGCAAATAAATGATAATTGCCGGGTGTTAAATAAAAGCTGCCGGTATGGTCTGATACATTTTTTACCTGTAACACTGCTTTGTGCTCAAAGAGTGTCATTAATTTCAAACAAACAACAATCTATATGAAAACAGTAAAAACCTTAGGACAATTTATTATAGAGAAGCAAGCCGACTTCCCGTATGCCAAGGGTGAGCTTTCACGGCTTTTACGTGATTTAGGAATAGCCGCAAAAATTGTGAACCGCGAAATTAACAAAGCCGGCCTAATTGATATTATTGGTGAAACAGGCGAAACCAATTCGCATGGCGAGCAGCAAAAGAAAATGGATATCTATGCCAACGAGCAATTTATTTCGGCATTGCAAAGTGGTGGCGAATGTTGTATTGTTGTATCTGAAGAAAATGAAGAGCATATTTATATCGACTCTGATATATCAAAAAATGCTAAGTATATAGTTGCTATCGATCCTTTGGATGGCTCGTCTAACATCGATGTAAATGTGAGCGTTGGCACTATATTTTCAATTTATCGCAGAAAATCAAATGAAGGTAAGGCAACACTTCAGGATGTTTTACAAAATGGTACCGAACAGGTTGCAGCAGGATATGTAATATACGGCTCATCTACTATGTTGGTTTATACCACGGGTAAAGGTGTAAACGGTTTTACACTTGATCCATCTATTGGAGAGTTTTGCCTGTCGCACCCGGAAATGAGGATTCCTGCAGAGGGTAATACTTATTCGATAAATGAAGGATATTACACCCATTTGCCCGAGGGTGTTAAAAAATATATTAAATATTGCCAGGTAGAGGATGATAGTACTAACCGCCCCTATACCTCCCGCTATACCGGATCGATGATTGCCGATATTCACCGGAATTTAATAAAAGGTGGTATTTTTATATACCCGACTACAGCGCAATATAAAAACGGAAAGCTTCGGCTGGTTTATGAGTGTAACCCGATGGCATTTATTGTTGAGCAAGCCGGCGGATTAGCTACTAACGGATACGACAGGATTTTGGAGTTAGAGGTAGAAGAGTTGCACCAGCGGTCGGCTATCTTTATAGGATCAAAGCTAATGGTTAAAAAAGCTGAAGAGTATATGAACTCTTTTTCTCCTAAAAGCGTTGCTATCGCGGTTTGATGGATCCTTTGGTCAATTAGCAATCTGCTGATGGTACCTAACGCGTTATCTTAAAAAATGAAATAAGGCAAAGTATAGTTTACTTTGCCCTGCCTCACTGTTAAATGGGGAGGTCGGATCTCTTTAATTTACCTGATTCTGTCATTTAAGTGAACAGATCAAATAGCAGATAACGAACAAGTTATCATGCTATTTGTCGACATCTTTTTGGATTTTCAAAATTGCCTGAAGGTGCATTTTTAATACCGGAAGTGTTTTATCAATGAACGCGGTCATCTCGGGATACTTCACCTTTTTTCTTGCTTCTTCAAAAGCTTGGATGTCTTTTTTATGATCATTGACCATCGCTTCAACATAAGCTTTATCAAATTCTTTACCTGATTTAGCCTCAAGTTTTGTTTTGAGTTCCTTTTCTTCACCACCGGCCGAATCTGGTAAAGTAATCTTTTTGCTGTCTGCCAGTGCCTTCAACTCCATGTTGGCTTTGGCATGGTCGTTCACCATCATTTTACCAAAATCCTTCACCTCGACATTTACCGCCTTTTGTTGCGCCAGGCTACCCAACTCTACTTCGGCCAGCCCACCATTTGCAGCTTCTACGGCAAATTTGGCATCAGCATCGCTGATCTGCAATTCTCCGGTTCCCTGTTGTTTGTTGTCTAACGAATCCTTGGTTCCGTTTATGCTATCCGCTTTTGATGTACTATCTTTTTGCGTTCCGCTACAGGCGGCCATCATGCCGGCTACGCAAACCACTGCTAACAGGTTAATTGTTTTTTTCATTTGTTCAATATTTGTTTTTGTTGATTTTCCTGATTCAGAACTTTATTGATTTCATCTGCTACCGGGTTAACTACAAACCATTACCCTGTTTTATTCAATCTTTTCGGTTTGCTTTTCTATAAATAAGAAATATAGCGAGGATGATAAATATGCCTATAAAAACGAATGCAAATGGTAATAACATAGCAATTGATTTTAGATAAATACTTTATTAGTATATACACATTTCGTCTCGGTGTTGTTTTTAGTAATTAAATTAATAGTTAATTAAAATTCTTGATAATTAATTAAGCATCGCCGATAATATACCAACGGCAACTCGCCACAAGATATCGCCACCAACCCATACCCCCTTTAAAAGCTGAATAACAATTACAAATGCATAAAGTTATGTGGTTGTGTCGTAGTCACATCGCAAAGTAATAATGTTTACAGTTTGCACAATTTGGTATACAACAGCATCCGGCTGTTTGAAATCTTAGTATTATTTACTCAATTCGTTTAGTAATGTAGCTGGTTTACAGTGTAATACATTTCTTTCTGGTTTGGTAACACTAATATGGATTTCAGTCTCAAAAGAACTGTTTATTATACTATCGTGATTGTTGTCATGGTGTTAATTGTTTCACATGTGTGCATGTGTCAAACTATTAAGCCCGGATCCCTTCGATATTTAACCGATGAAAATGGTTTTAACCAGATTATGCTGGGCGCCGATTTATCATCTGTTCCGTTCGATAAATTAAGTTACCTGGATGATAATAATGAGTTTGACCAGGATAGCTGCATGTTGTACCAATACCATGATAGCAACGCGCTAAAAATTACTCCCGATCTTATGATCCAGTCAATCGGTCTCAGAACCTACAAAAACAAGATTGTAAATATTTACCTGTTTTTTTATAGAACTGACGGATATAAAGTATTGAATGCTTTTTTGACCAAATATGGACAGTTTACAGGCAGGGTTAGTGATTACGCCGATGTTTATGACTGGAAAACAGACAGATTGACACTCACATTAAAATACCAGCTCAACGTAGATTTGGGCGTAGCTATCTTTACTAATACAAGCTTAGCTTCGGCGATAAATGAACGTAATAAGAGTATTGCCAGGCTGCGGCAGTTGCTTATTACTAACAATTTTTAATAACCTGTTAAGTTTGTTAAATTAATCTGCAGGCTATCAGCGATCAAAAAAACGTTCACCTTTTATATTATAGTGCACAAGCCGCACCGAACCGATATAGCAGCAAATGTTACAGTATAACCTTTTACTGACGGAGTGAGGAAGAAGAAATATAGTATAAGGTTGAGGCGCCCGAACCTGCACACCTAAAAGCGGACAAAATCAATTTGTTTTTTATAGTTACCAGGAGACATACCGGTAATCTTTTTAAATATTTTGGAAAAATAAAATATATTTTCGAAGCCGGTTTGAACAGCAATTTCTGCATAAGTCATCTGGGTGGTAACCATCAGGTATTGGGCCCGTTCAATTCTTTTTTCATGGATATATTTTAAGGGCCTTTCGCCGGTGTACTGTTGAAACAAGCGTGAGAAATAATCGGTATGCTGATTCGCTCTTTCGGCCAGGGTGGTTACTGACAACTCCTGGTGAAGGTTCAATTGGATATAGCTGATCGCGTTAAGAATTTTAACCGGTATCTGGCTTACTTCTTTATGTTTAAATATCTCCGGTGTTAAAAAGCGGGAGACCAATTGCAAAAGAATGCCGTGGGTTTCTGTAAAAGTCGCCATGTTTTGCCGGTTATTAAGTTCCTGGTACTCTTTGTAAAAGATATTTTTTTCATATACCCTGGGATTGTCGGAACGGTTGATGCCCCTGCCTGGATTTATTTCCAGTAAGCGGGCAAAATTCAAGATATCAACTTTTGTTGCTTTTACTTTAAAAATAGACCGGTTGTTGACGAACAAGGAGATGCCATCGGATGATTCCTCGAAAAACTGGATAAAATACTGGCTCAGGTGACTTTGGCAGGTAAGGTTGCACAACGTGAAACTTGGTATGATATATAAAAAACCGGGCTCAAGCTCCAGCGTTGTTGAAATATCTGAAATTTCACCTGCGCCGGCATCAATGTAATAAAGTCTGAAATATGGACTGATCACGTTTTTATAATTCCATTTAGGGCCAAGGTTCACGTGGTCTACATTCAATAGCGTATAGGTATGTTTTAATCCTCTTTTAATCATGATATGCAGTAAATAAGCTGTTTTTAAGTTATTGTTTCAACCGTACGGCTATCCTTATGGGTGTTCTGGGTATCGGAGCCCAACAATACTTCGTGCTTTCGCCAGGGCAATATTAAACAAAATGTCGGTTTTGTATAAAAAAAAGTCCCATTAGGCCAACTATTTAACAATTATTTGCAGGTAGATTTGGTTTATCAATTACAAACGGCAATTGTAATAATTGCCGATAACCAATTATGATTGTAACCTAAAAGAATTTTTGACTTGTGAACCCAAGGCAACTAACCTGTACAAACGGTTGTGCCTGACTAATGCATAAAAACATCAAAATTTAATTCATGAAAAGAAGAACGCTAATAAAAGGTTTGGCTACAGGATTGTCCTCGTTATACCTGTCTAAACTTTATGCAAACAATCTGTTGCCAGCCCATTCAAATGCGGGCATTGCTGCCGGCCCATTTAAGCCAACATGGGATTCATTGGCCCAATACCAGGTACCCGATTGGTTCCGTGATGCTAAATTTGGCATGTGGGCGCACTGGGGGCCACAATGTCAGCCCGAACGGGGCGACTGGTATGCCCGCGGCATGTACCAGGAAGGCAGCGACCAGTATAAATACCATGTTCAAAAATATGGACATCCGTCAAAATTTGGTTTTAAAGACGTGATTAACGAATGGAAAGCTGAGAAATGGGACCCCAGTGAATTGGTGGGTTTATACAAACGTGCAGGCGCCAAATACTTTATGGCATTGGCCAATCACCATGACAATTTTGACCTTTACGACAGCAAATACCAAAGCTGGAACTCTACTAAACTTGGCCCCAAAAAAGATTTGATTGGCGGCTGGGCAAAGGCTGCTAAAGAACAGGGCCTGCCTTTTGGCGTCAGTGTACATGGGTCACATCCCTGGACCTGGTACGAAGTTGCCCAGCGCGCTGATAAAACCGGGCCATACGCGGGCATACCTTATGATGGTAAGCTTACCAAAGCGGATGGCGCGGGTAAATGGTGGAATGGTTATGATCCGCAGGAATTATACGCACAAAACCATGCATTGAGCAAGGATAGCTGGGATAACGATTCGGGCAAATTCTGGGACTGGGGCCCGGGTACCAGTATTCCTAATAAAGCCTATTGCGATAAATTTTTGAACCGCACCATAGAATTGATAGATAAATACGATCCTGAGCTGATTTATTTTGACGATACCGCCTTACCACTTTGGCCGGTGAGCGATGCAGGCTTAAAAATAGCGGCGCATATGTACAATACCAGTATTAAAAAGCATGGTAAATTGCAGGCGGCACTGTTTGGCAAAGTATTAAATGAGCAGCAGCGTAAATGTATGATATGGGATATAGAACGCGGGCAAAGCAACGAGATAGAACCTTTACCATGGCAAACGGATACCTGTATTGGCAGCTGGCACTATGACCGCCGCATATTTGATTATAAGGGCTATAAAAGTGCAAAAACCGTAGTGCATACCCTTGTTGATATAGTAAGCAAAAATGGCAACCTGTTGTTGAACATTCCGGTACGTGGTGATGGTACTATTGACAGCGAAGAACGCGCCGTAGTTGAAAACATAGGAGCCTGGATGCAGGTTAATGGGGAAGCGATTTACGGCACCCGCCCCTGGAAAGTATTTGGAGAAGGCCCGGCAATAGAATCGGCAGCGCCAATTAGCGCGCAGGGCTTTAACGAGGGTAAAGGGAAGCCGTTCGTGGCCGAAGATATCAGGTTTACTGTAAAAGGAAAAACCCTTTATGCCACAATGCTGGGTTGGCCGGCAGGAAATGAAGCCCTGATTAAAAAGTTAGCAGCTAATGAGGCGGGTAAGGTAAGCAAGGTAAGTTTGCTTGGAAACGGTAATTTGAGTTTTGAGCAAACCACAGCGGGCCTCAAAGTAAAATTGCCGGAACAGGCTCCGGGTAAAGATGCGTTTGTTTTAAAAATTGAAGGGGTTATATAATATCCGATCATGATAAAGAATAAAACCCTTTTCCCATTTATATTGATTACCAGTTTGTTTTTTTTATGGGGTTTTGCGCATAACCTTGACCCCATATTAATACCACACTTAAAAAAATCATTTACCCTGACAACAGTTCAGGCTACCTTGGTAGACTCTGCGGTGTTCATAGCCTATTTTTTAATGGCTTTGCCGGCAGGCTTTATCATGAAAAAATACGGTTATAAAACGGGCATTATAACAGGCCTGCTTATTTTTGCATGTGGTTCCTATTTGTTTATACCAGCGGCCAACACGCAACAGTACACATTTTTCCTGGTAGCCCTTTTTATCATTGCTTGTGGATTAACCATTTTAGAAACAGCCGCTAATCCATATGCATCCTCATTAGGCGATCCGGCAACCTCTACTCAAAGGCTTAACTTCGCGCAATCGTTTAACGGGCTGGCTACCACATTGGCACCTATAATTGGAGGGCGCATTATACTTACAAAAGGGTACACTTCAGAACAATTGAGTGTAATGACCGAGCAGGGGCGTAAATTGGCGCTTGCGGCCGAAGCTTCTTCTGTTAAAATGCCCTATTTTATATTGGGTACCGTACTGGTTATTATAGCCATCCTTTTCGCATTTACACATTTGCCTAAAATTCAGCACCACGAAGGCCATACCGCGAGTAAAAACATTTTCCATGCCCTAAAGCATCGCCATTTAGCCTGGAGCGTTGCCGCGCAGTTTTTTTATGTAGGGGCGCAGGTTTGTGTAGTCAGTTTGTTTATCCTGTATGCCCCAAAAGCGGCCGGCATTACCGAAGTAAAGGCGACATACTATTTAGGTATATGCGGTGCTGCGTTTTTGATCGGCAGATTTATCGGTACATTTTTAATGCGGTATTATAGTTCGGCAAGGTTGCTGGCGATTTATGCAGGCATCAATGTATTACTTTGCATTATCGCGGTTTTAGCCCACGGCATGGTAACCGTTTACACGGTCATTGGGATCTGCTTTTTTATGTCCATTATGTTCCCAACGATTTTCGCACTCGGTATAAAAAATTTAAAGGCCGATACAGAATTTGGCAGCAGCCTCATCATTATGTCAATTGTTGGCGGTGCTGTTTTGCCAAGAATATTTGCTTATATCAGCGATACTACAGGCAATATTCAATACGGCTATGTGGTACCGTTGCTGTGTTTTGTAGTGGTGGCTCTTTTTGGATTTAAAGGCCACCGGGTAAAAGTAACGGCCGAAGATTCACCGGTTGCTGCTATCCTTTAAAATAATTTATCCTTACTATGAAAGAAATTAATTTACCCAAAGTAATTTTTGGAACCAGCGGATTGGGGAATTTATATGTAGCCCTTTCTGATGATGCCAAACGTGCTATTGTTGCCGAAAGTGTCAGATGTTCGCCTAAACTGGCTGTATTTGACTCAGCTGGTAAATACGGCGCCGGCCTCGCGCTGGAGTCGTTGGGAAAGTCGTTAGCGCAGTTGAATGTAAAACCGTCAAACGTGCTGATCAGTAACAAACTGGGCTGGCTGCGCACAGCACTGAAAACAGCCGAACCTACTTTTGAGCCAGGCGTATGGCGGGACCTGAAACATGATGCCGTACAAAAAATAAGTTATGAAGGGATCCTGGAATGTTATGAGCAGGGTAACGAGCTGCTGGGCGATTATAGCGCCGAACTGGTATCCGTACATGACCCGGATGAATACCTTGCCGCGGCAAAAGACGATTTGGAGCAAATGCAACGTTACCGGGATATCCTGGAGGCTTATCGTGCATTAAATGAATTAAAGGAACAAGGCAAGGTAAAGGCGATTGGTGTAGGATCAAAAGATTGGAAGATCATTAAAAGAATAACCCAGGATGTAAAGCTTGATTGGGTAATGATTGCCAATAGCATGACGATTCACAGTCATCCAAAGGAGTTGGTGGAGTTTATGAAGGAGCTTGAAAAGCAGGGTGTCGCTATTATAAATTCTGCAGTATTTAATGGAGGGTTCTTAACCGGGTCGGCCTATTATAACTATCAGTTGAAAGACCCGGTAAAAGACGAAGGCTTATATCGGTGGAGGGAGATGTTTTACCAGGCCTGCAAGGATTATAATATTAAACCGGTAGATGCATGCGTGGTTTTTGGATTAAAAGCGCCAGGAGTTAAAAGCATTGCGTTAAATACCACCAATGCCGAGAGGGTAGCATTGAATGTTGCTGTTGCTTCTTTAAAAATACCGGCAACATTCTGGAACGAAATAAAACAACGGGGATTAATTGACAAGGCATACGCTACCGCCTATTTATAAAAATTAAATACTACTATGAAAAGATACTGTTTGGCGCTCGACTTAAAAGATGACCCACAATTAATTGCTGAATATGAACATTGGCATAAAGCCGAAAATGGTTGGCCCGAAATACGAAAAAGTATCCTGGATGCTGAAATTAAAGATATGCAGATTTATCGTACAGGAAACCGCTTGTTTATGATCATGGAAACCAGCGAGCAGTATCTAGCAGAAAAAAAAGCTGCTATGGATGTAGTTAATCCTAAAGTACAGGAATGGGAACAATTAATGTGGAAATTCCAACAGCCCTTGCCTTGGGCAAAAGAAGGGGAGAAGTGGGTAATGATGGAACAAATTTTTCAGCTTTAAAATAAATAATGATGCAAGTAATAGTTTGCGAAGAGCCGGGAAAATTGGCACTCAGTAATAGCGAAAAGCCGGCCATACAGGAAGGATATGCCCAGATCAGGATCAGAAGAATTGGCATCTGCGGCACTGATTTGCATGCCTTTGAAGGCACGCAGCCCTTTTTTAATTATCCCCGCGTTTTAGGCCATGAGCTGTCGGGCGAGTTGGTTGAACCGAACGGCGCGCCGGGCTTTACCAAAGGCGAGATTGTAACATTTATTCCGTACTTTAATTGCGGTGTTTGTATTGCCTGCAGGTCGGGAAAGCCCAACTGCTGTGCTAAAATTAATGTTTGCGGCGTTCATGTGGACGGCGGAATGGCCGAATACCTGAATGTACCAACATATTCGCTGGTTCATGGTGAGGGTTTAAGTTATGACGAGCTGGCATTGGTAGAACCATTGGCCATAGG
>Ga0075366_10000228_pt1 | contig 24971 bp, 25 predicted proteins | sample EndMethybrTD3031_FD_72351 | JGI IMG/M metagenome (GOLD analysis project Ga0075366, IMG submission 72351) | Populus endosphere microbial communities from Tennessee, USA - Endosphere MetaG P. TD hybrid TD303-1 | ecosystem: Host-associated > Plants > Roots > Endosphere | place: USA: Tennessee...
GAATAGAGCAGGCATCCTGGTTACTGTAAATAAGTGTAAGCCTGCTTTTTCCCGACCGGTTCAGGATATATTTTACCTGCGAAAATATTGGGGTAATGCCACTTCCTCCCGCAAAAAACAATATGGATTTATCTTGCTCATAGCCACTTACAATAAACCTGCCTGCGGGCGCCAGGGCATTCAATACATCGCCGGCCTTTATTTTGGTAAGCATAAAACGCGAAATTTCACCGTTGCTGATACGCTTTATGGTGATGGAAAGCAAAGGTTCATCTGGTGACGAGCTCAGAGAGTATGACCTGCGGATTTCCTGGTTATGATGGTTAAATATCAATGTAAGGAATTGGCCTGCTCTATAACTGACGGGGTCGCCGGATGAATTGGACAGGTAAAAGGTAGCCGTATCCGGGGTTTCCCATTTAATCCGCTCAACTTTAAGCTTTAGTATATCGGTAGTCATATGTTAAAAAAACGGCCCCGTTGCGTTGTACGGGGCCGTTTCTGTTTTACTGTTTGCTTAAAATTAAGCTATTGCTTTTGCATACAGCTCGGCAACATGTGCCCAGTTGATTACGCTCCAGATGCCTGCCAAATAATCAGGACGGCGGTTTTGATATTTAAGGTAATAAGCATGTTCCCAAACATCGATACCTAAAATTGGGGTACCTTTTACTTCGGCAATATCCATTAAAGGATTATCCTGGTTTGGTGTAGATGATACTGCCAGTTTTTTATCAGCAGTAACAATTAACCATGCCCAGCCTGAGCCAAAACGGGTTGCACCGGCTTCGTTAACTTTAGTTTTTAAATCGGCAATTGAACCAAAAGTGCTGGTAATTGCAGCAGCTAAGGCACCTGTAGGTTCGCCGCCGCCGTTTGGTGAAAGCAAAGTCCAGAACAGGGTGTGGTTGTAGTGACCACCACCATTGTTGCGTACAGCAGGCGCGAATTTTGAAATGTTTTTGATGATATCCTCAATGCTGCTATCAGCTTCTGGCTTACCTTCAAGGGCTTTATTTAAATTAGTAACGTAAGCCTGGTGATGTTTACCATGGTGAATTTCCATGGTAAGTTTATCAATGTGCGGTTCCAATGCATCGGTAGCGTAGGATAACGCCGGTAGTGTAAATGCCATAATTACAATTTTAAAGTTTAATGATTGTTATGTAACAAATATAAGAGTAGATTTTACTTTTTGTTCTAAAAATATTGTCAAGGTTGTGTCTGAATCAGGATTTACAGAATTTAAGAATTAGCAGAATCTTATCAAACCATAAAGGTATTCTGTCCATTCTTAAATTCTGTAAATTCTGATTCCTACTTCCTCTTCCCCTTGAAAAAATTCTTCACCAGTTCTGAGCATTCGTTTTCGCGGATGCCGCCGGTGATCACGGTTTTAGGATGTGTTATTTTTTGATTAAGTCTGCCAAACCCCAGTTTAACATCATAAGCGCCGAAAACTATCCGCGCTACCTGGAACCAGTAGGATGCCCCGGCACACATTACACAGGGCTCCATAGTAACATACAAAGTGCAGCCTTGCAGGTATTTGCCCCCCATGGAGTTTGCTGCAGCCGTAAGCGCCTGCATTTCTGCATGGGCCGATACATCATTGAGGCGTTCGGTAAGGTTATGGCCGCGGCCGATGATTTTGCCGCCATACGTTACAATGGCGCCAATCGGTATCTCGTCTTCCTCAAGCGCGTAGCGCGCCTCTTTTAAGGCCTCGCCCATAAAAAAATCATCGGGGGATATGGCGGGTTCGTCTTCGAAATTTATATACCTCATTTAAATCAGTTTACTGCCATTGGGCACAGGTTTATCAACAGCGGCCAGCACAATGTCGCCATTTGCATCAGCGAGGCCGGTTACCAAAAACTCCGACATGAATTTGCCTATTTGTTTTTTAGGGAAATTGATCACCCCCAAAATCTGCCTGCCAACAAGTGTTTCCTTTGTATAGTGTTTAGTAATTTGCGCACTTGACCATTTGACGCCAAATTCGCCAAAATCAACTTTCACCTTATAAGCCGGCTTGCGCGCTTCGGGAAAATCAAGGGCCTCCAATATGGTGCCTGCCCGCAGTTCTACTTGCTCAAAATTTTGCCAGGTGATGGTTTCCATAGGGGCAAAGGTAAAAACATGTAGAGGAGAATCAAGAGCATTTTTAACCTGGCACGGCTATAACGCAATAAACCCCGATATACTGATCATTCAGCACATCGGGGTTTGGTTATTACTTGTGATAGTTACTTGACAGCCAGCTTATAAAATTTTAAAGCCAACGCTTAAAGCCCAAAGGTTTTGGCGCTGACCATAGCTGGAGTTTACTTTGGATAGGCCACCCTCGTAACGCAGATCGGCAGTGATGGAACCGATATCAACACCGGCGCCTGCCTGGAAACCTAATGTGCTTTTGTTGTAGCTACCAAAATCCTGGTAAGCACCGTTTACATTATCGCCAAAGTTTTGATTTTTATCAAGCGCATAGCTATAAACCGGGCCGGCCATCACCCTGAAATTCAAATTTTTAGCCCCAAATGACTTACCCAAAAGCAATGGTACGTTTAAGGTGGTAAATTTAACCTTACCCTCTGTTGTTACAGTGGTACCATCGGTTGCCTGAAAATCAAACTTTCCTCCCTTACTCGCTAAATAAAGTTCGGGTTGTAAATACAAACCACTGCCAACACGGGCAAATAAGCCGGCTTGATAGCCGGTTACAGACGACTCGCCAACGGCAGAAGTATTGATTTTTGAAAAATTGACACCACCTTTAACGCCTAAAGAAAATTGTGCTTTCGCGCTGATGCTCACTGCAATCAGTAATGCGGCACTTAATAAATACTTTTTCATGAATTTTAATTTTTAGCGGGGCGAAGCTATAATTTTTTTGAATAACTATAGCCAGGCCCCTTGTTTACATAGTTAGTTTACAAAATGGCTGTGTTGATAGCCTGTTTTATTGCCTATCAATTGACGCGCCAAAGTCTTAAACGTTGCTTTGCCTCGTTTTTTATAATCCGGCTAAAATAATTTTAACAAGGTTAACGGTTACGCTTATTTTCCGGGCATTTTCAACTGTACCTCTACCCGGATAAATTATTGTTGAAGTTTACATTGGAGCAGCTTTTATTTGTTTGGGCCTCCGGTGCGGTCTTTCTTTCTGCGTGTTATTTATAAGGGGGTAATAGTCAATTTTATGCAGGAAATTGATTGGGTCGAATAACTCCCGCTTTATTCCGCATGAAGTTTTATTAGAAAAGCATTGCTTATAGGATTTGCATAACACAGAGGTTCTGTTCCAAATCCGATCGCCAAAATGAACGCTGATATAGTAGCCAAAAGCCAGCCAAGAAATAAAAGTCGTTTTTAGCTATGCTTACTTTGTTGTTGAGCTAACATGGGTGCCTTATTATAAGATACTTGCTTATTTTAAATAATTAAAAAGATTATTGTAATATTTTGATGGCGTTTAACGTATTAGTAATTAAATTGTATAATTTTTATTAAATGGCGAGAAATGTTTCGAAATTTCAAAAAAAAGCCGATTATTGTCATCGAAATAATAAGACTACAATTAAGTTATTGATTAGCCTTAATTAGGTGAACTTACAATTCTTTCAATATTAATTTGATAATGTTTTATTAATTTCAATTAAGTTCCTAAACCTTTCTTTTGCATGCGCAGATACATAATAATTCAAATAATCCGATCATTTAAAGTTTTTCTTTTATTTTTTGCTGCAATCTCGGTACAGTGCTACAGCCAAACGGTGCCGGTTGGTAGTTTTACCGAGGAAGTGTTGCGTCGTGACCAAGTTGCCGGTAATAGCAATATCTCTTCTTCTTTTGTTGTCAGGCCTGTAGCCTTAATATCAATTGATTCCGTTTTTCAGCCACTTACAGGCAGTAAGGAATATGCCAGGTTTAATTTCATGGGCAAGCCTTCAGGCATACGTATCCTGCCACTTAACTGGTTAAATGAGTACAATGTAAATCGCCCGTACGGCTACAATAACAGTTCAATGTATCCAAATAAAGGTTATCAAGGCATGCTTAGCGGAGGCTTTTTGTTAAACGCAGGCATTTTAACAATGCAGGTAAAGCCCGAATTGGTTTATGCCCAAAACAAAGCGTTTTCAACCTTTGCCGATGTACAGGCTACCAATAATTCCCCGACACTTATGAATGCCTATTTCGGCACAATAAACGGCATTGATGCGCCTGAAAGATTTGGAAATAATGCAATAAAACATCTGTACCCCGGCCAATCAAAAATAACGCTTAATTATAAAAGCGTGGAAGCGGGGGTATCAACGGAAAATCTATGGTGGGGGCCCGGCGTAAAAAACTCCATTATGATGAGCAACTCGGCACCCGGTTTTTTACACTGGACATTTAATTCGGCAAAACCGGTTAAAACAATAATAGGCTCCTTTGAATGGCAAATAATAGGTGGAAACTTAAAACAATCGGGCTTTGCCCCGGATGATATAACTAAGCTGGTTTATGGCGGTAACCTGTATAGCCCCAAGCCTAAAGTTACCCGCTACCTTTCTGCTTATACAATTAACTGGCAACCTAAGTGGCTAAAGGGGCTATATTTGGGGGTCACCAGTTATGATTACCTCGATAAGGATTCTATATATAATAAAAAGAGTTTTTTGCGGCGGATATTTCCGGTCATTACAGGATCCTCATCAAAAGCAAATGATGTCACCAATGCCACAAACGGAGATGGACAGGATTTTGCATACGCATTTAATATAAGGCAGCTTTTGCCCCTGTACCAGGCCGAGGTTTATTTTGAATGGGCCCGGAACGACAGAAGCAGCGGAATTAACGATTTTATCCAGGAGCCAAGCCATTCGGCTGCGTACACATTTGGCGGTAGAAAATTATTTGGATTAAGCGAGGGTGCCTATTTGCAAATAAAAGCCGAAGTGACATCGCTACAAAGATCGCCGACTTATTTATTAAGAGATGAGCCTACCTGGTATGAGCATCTTCAGAGCCCGCGGGATGGCTATACAAACAATGGCCGGTATATTGGTGCCGGTATTGGGCCAGGCAGCAACAGTTTTATGATTGATGTAAGTTACCTCAAAAATTTAAACTCCTTTGGTCTCACGCTTGAAAGGCAATTGCATAACAATGATTTGTATTATAACGCCTACGCGGGCAGCGGTACTTTTAACTTACATTGGGTGGATCTTTCAAGTACTTTTTACAGCAATATAAAATTGAATAATTACCTGCTTTCGGCAGAAATTACGCCTGTTTATTCTCTAAATTATCAATACAAAAGCAGTGAAAGCTTTAATTTACATGCACGGCTTAATGTTACCTATTACTTTAACTAATTGATATAGTCACTGTTATTTATCGTTATTCAAGATAGAATTGACTTTTAATTAAAAAATATGATTATTTTTAATGCCCTCAATTTAACTTACTTTTGCAAAAAGTAATATAACCTATACCAATATTGTTTAAAATGCCTTTAATGGTTACTTATGAATAGATTTCGATTCAGTATATTTTTAATTGTTTTCACCGTTCTTTGTTGTTCAATTAAAATCGTTTCAGCCCAAACTAATCTTCAAAATATTTCCTCAATTAACATTGATGATGTTTCAGACCAGCAATTAATTCAACTGCTGCAACAAGCACAAAACGCCGGTTTAAGCGATGCTGATATAATTCAGCAAGCACAAAGCAGGGGAATGTCGGCCAGCCAGACACAAAAATTACAGCTAAGAATAAAAAACGTTCGCAGCAAATCGGGTGTGTCATCGGCAAACGCGGCTGATAGTACTAGCACACAGGGGCGCCAGCTTAACTACAAGCCAGATAGTCTTGATTCAATATCAACACGTAAGGACATATTTGAAGGCCTTAAGCCTAAAATTTTCGGGGCAGATATTTTTAAGAATAAGAACAGCTCGTTTGAACCCAACCTGAAGCTTGCTACGCCTTTAAACTATGTTGTTGGGCCTAATGACCAGCTTAACATCAATGTTTACGGCAACTCATTAGTAAACTGGAAACTTGAGGTATCCCCGGAGGGTAATATCAACATACCTGGCGTAGGTATTTTAAATGTTGGCGGCAAAACCATTGAGCAAGCCACCTTGGCTATAAAAAGCAGGCTGGCAGCCAATAATTACGCTGTTGGCCGTGGCACAAGCGTGCAGGTAACATTGGGTAATATCCGGAGCATCAAGGTAATTATTATCGGGCAGGTTTCTAAGCCTGGCACCTATACTTTGCCTTCGCTTGCAACGGTTTTTAATGCGCTGTATGTTGCGGGCGGCCCGACTGACAACGGAAGTTTGAGGCAGATAGAAGTTATCAGAAGCAACCGGATCATCAGGCATTTGGATGTTTACGATTTTTTGGTTAAAGGCGATCAAAAGAATAACATCGGGTTGCAGGACCAGGATATTGTACGTGTACCTACATACCGCACAAGGGTTGAGCTTGTAGGGCAGGTGAAAATTCCGGCATTGTTTGAGGTTTTACCCGGTGAAAGCCTTGACGACGTTATTAACTATGCCGGCGGTTTTACCGATAGCGCTTATACCGCCCGTATAAAAGTATCGCAAATAAGCGATCAGCAAAGAAAGATCACTGATGTTTTGGAGGCCGATTATAAAAACTATGTACCCTTAAGGGGCGATAAATACACCATTGAATCGATTATTAACCGGTTTGCAAACAGGGTTGCTATTAACGGCGCGGTTTTTAAGCCCGGCGATTATGAGTTACAAAACGGGTTAACTTTATATCAGTTGATTGAGAAAGCAGCCGGTTTAAAAGAAGATGCTTTTACAGAAAGGGGTACCATTACGCGCCTGAAACCGGATAATAGTACAGAGATGGTAGGTTTTAGTGTAAAAGACGTAATGGATAAGAAGGTGAATATTCCGTTACAGCGCGAAGACATTGTTAACATATCGTCAATTTTTGATTTACGTGATAAATACGTAGTTACCATTAATGGTAGTGTAAGGAAGCCCGGAAAATTTGCCTTTTCGGAAAACATGAAGGTAGAGGACCTGATTTTAAAATCCGGGGGCTTTGCCGAGGGGGCCAGCATAAAGCGAATTGAAGTGGCCAGGCGGATATCTGATGCCGACCCATCATCTAAAAGCAGCTCGGTAGCCCAGGTTTTTAGTGTAAATATTGACGGCCCTTTAAAGCCTAATGACGCAAATTTTGTGCTGACGCCATTTGATATTGTATCGGTATATAGTTTGCCAGGCTACGAAAAGCAAAAAACAGTTAAGGTTGAGGGCGAGGTTTTGTATCCGGGATCATATACCATTAAAAATAAAAACGAAAAAATATCAGATTTGATAGCACGGGCCGGAGGGCTTACCGCATCGGCCGATGTTGAAGGCGGGTCATTAAAAAGAGAAAACATTGCCATATTGGGCATTGATAAAAATAAAGCTGATACCGCGGCTTTAACCCTGGAACGTACGGCGCAGGCCAACAGGCTCAAAAGAGCATACAAAGACTCGACAGCTAATGTTGATACGCAACAGCGCAACAATTATGTTGGCATTGACCTTGGCACTGTTTTAAAGTCACCCGGTTCAAAAAGCGATTTATTACTGGAAGACGGTGATATTGTAAGGGTGCCCAAGCAACAGCAAATTGTACGTGTTAATGGCCAGGTGCTATATCCAAGCGCTGTAGTATATGACAGTTCCAAGTCATTTAATGATTTTGTATCTAATGCAGGAGGCTATGGCCCAAATGCATTAAGAAGAGGGGCATATGTAGTATACCCGAACGGAACAGTAAAGGGCACCAGGAAGGTTTTGTTTTTTAATAGCCATCCACCGGTGAAGCCCGGGAGCGAAATTTATGTACCGAAAAAGGCAGAGAGTAAGGGGAATACCGGCCAGTTGATTTTAGGATATACCACGGGATTGGCTTCTTTGGGCGCTATTATTTTAGGGATTTTGAGTTTGAATAAGTAACGAATAACTGATTTTTGAGTATTTGAAAAGGGGTATGGATAATAAGGACTCAGATGTAATTTCTTTGAATTATATTAAATTAAGAGTGAAGCGGACGGCTACTTATCTAAGAAAAAAGTGGTTAACTGTCATGATTTGTGGTGTAGTTGGTGCGGCTTTCGGATGTGGCTATGTCATTGTCAAAAAAAATAATTACACAGCCGAATGCACATTTGTTTTGCAGGATGGCGATAAAGGCTCGCTTAGTCAATACTCGAGTTTGGCATCGCTTGCTGGTATAAGTGTTGATGCGGGTACAGACGGTTTGTTCCAGGGCGACAATATATTTGAACTTTATAAATCACGGACAATGCTCCAGAAAACGTTGCTGTCAAAAGCTTTTTTTAACGGCAGGTCCCAGTTGTTAATTGATCGTTATATCTCTGCAAACAATCTAAGGGCTCGTTGGGAAAAGGAAAAATTAGGCAATGTAAACTTCCACGGTCCTCCACAAAGTTTTTCAAGATTACAGGATAGTTTGATAACAGATATTGTTAAACGGATCAATAAAAATGGATTAACCGTAGTAAAGCCGGATAAGAAGCTCGCCATCATTCATGTCTCGGTTAAGTCTAGGGATGAACTTTTCGCCCAGGCTTTCGCTAATGAAATAGTAAAAGATGTAAATGATTTTTACATTCAAACAAAAACCAAAAAATCAAGTATTAACGTTCAAATATTACAAAAGCAAGCCGATAGCGTTAAACGTGTGATTAACGAATCCATAGGCGTTGTTGCCAGTTCGTTGGATGCCGCGCCAAATGCTAACCCACAACTGTTGTCTTTACGTGTTCCCTCGCAGCGTAAACAAATTGATGTACAAGCCAGTGTTGCTGTTTACAGCGAGATTGTAAAAAATTTGGAGATTTCAAAATTGTCTTTAAGAAAAGAGACTCCACTTATCCAGGTAATTGATGCTCCCGTTTTGCCACTTGAAAGCGATAAAATAACTAAATCGGTTGCGCTTATCGTAGGCTTTATTGTGGGTGTTTTTATAGCGATGACCTATTTAACCCTAAGGCACGTCATAAAATATAAAAACTAAATAAACAGCCCATGCCGCTTATTTTAAAATTAAAAAATTTGTTAACGGAGATTTTCAAAAAAAACAATGACGACCTACATACAATAGACGGAAAGAAAAGGAATATAAAACTGTTATTTCAATTAATACTTTCTTTCGGCTACAAGGGCTTGTCAATGATATTGAGTTTTGCGATAGTCCCATTGTCAATTCATCTTTTAGGGTCAAATGAATACGGGTTATGGCTCACTATATTTTCATTGGTTAATTTCTTCCTTTTCTTCGATTTAGGCTTAGGTAATGGACTGAAAAACAAGATAACAGTTGCCTTGGCAAACAATGAAACCGAGGATGTAAAACGATATATAAGCACAGGATATATTGTTTTTGCTTCATTGTCCTTGTTGCTTATCGTAGCGCTTTATGTGGCTACAAAATCAATAAACTTAAAGTCATTTATTGATACTGCGGGTATTGCCCCGGGCGATATAGAAAAGGCTGTCCTGACGATAGGTACAACTATTATTATTTCCTTTACCCTCAATTTTGTTTATAATATAGCTGCCTCTATGCAGAATATATCTTTTTCAAACTTGGGTATGGTACTTAACAATTCTTTAACCGTTTTGATTCTGATAGCTTTTAATATCTTAAAAATCAAGGCAACTATAAATATTATGGCTCAAATTATGGCTATATCATTAACAGCAAGTATGTTAGCTGCCAATTTCGTTTTTTATAAGAAAAACCCCCATTTATTCCCGGCGTTAAAACACTTTCGGATTGATTACCTCAGGAATATATTAAAATTAAGCTTTGGATTTTTTATTGTTCAAATTCAGGTTATAGTAATTTCATTTACCGACACTATTATTATAAACAAATATTTAGGTAACTATGAAGTTACCAAATACAGTCTCGTTTATAAGTTGTTTAATGCCGTTATTATACTGCTAAGTCTTATATCAATGCCTTTGTGGACGGTGTTCACTGAAGCTTTTGAAAAAAAGGACAACCTTTGGATTAAGAATGTTTTTAAACGTTTTAACTACTTTGTTTTTGGAGTTGCACTTATTTTTATATTAATGGGGGTTTTTATTAATCAGATACTGTTTTTGTGGGTCCAAAAAAACTATGATATTCCTGTTCTGCTGATAATTGGTATGGTTATCTACCACATCTTATATGCGTGGAATTACAACTATTCGGTTTTTTTGAATAGTATATCTGCTATAAAAGTGCAACTGCCATACCTCTTATTCACAATCGTCATAAATATTCCGCTATGCATCTATTTCATACATCTGCACCTTGGTTCAGCGGGTGTTGTTTTGGCCTCGGCTGCTTGCATTATACCGTTTTCTATCTACGGACCATACATTGCGTATAAAAAAATTCGGTCGAATATTTAACCCTTAAAACCATGCCAGTTACTTACAACATTTTTCAGGATTTTAAAAGCAATTCAAAAAATATAAAGGGGCAGTTTGTTTTGATTTTATACAGGTTAGCCCGATGGGTGCGTAGCAATAAATTGCTTACTATCCTGTTTTTTTGGTATCTAATTATTTACACAATTGTTGTGGAGTGGGTTATGGCTATCGAGTTATCCTGGCATGTGCAATCGGGAGAAAACCTGCAACTGCATCATGGTTTTTGTTTAGTTGTAAACAGAGGCGTCACAATTGGTAAAAACTGTATTCTGCGGCATGGAACTACGTTAGGCAACAAAAAAGACGCTTCAGGTGATTTTAACGGCGGCTGCCCTGTAATTGGCAACAATGTAGATATCGGAGCCAATGTTTGTATAATAGGTCCGGTTATCATCGGTGATAATGTTACCATAGGTGCCGGTTCTATCGTTGTAAAAAACATACCGTCTAATTGTATTGTGGCGGGTAATCCGGCAAAAGTAATTAGAAATTTGTAATGGTTAATGTACTATACGTTTTTGGCGGAGAAAAGGCCTCGGGGGCTGAAAAGGTGATTGAGCGCTTGATTAGCCACAATTTTGGTGCGGTTAATCCTCATTTGTTTATTTCACCCGGCGAGTATGCCTTTGATTTGCAGACCCGTGTAAACGGGCTATATCCAATATATCTTGTTAAGCCACTTAAGAAGTTAAACCGAGGTAATAGCAGTAAGTTAAAATTTTATTTCCAGGCTATTATAAATAATCTTAAGGTATCCTGGCTTGTTGTAAAATACATCAACAAACAAGATATCAAGGTGGTTCATGCTAACACTATAGTGCCGGCATTCTATTTATTCCCGGCAATTGTTTTTTTTAAGTTATTTAATAAAAAGATAAAGTTTATCTGGTCGGATCATGATTTGCAGTATTTTTCTTCATTCGATAACAAGCTCGCATCCATTGCATCCTCACTTTATGATTGTACGATAACTGTTTCAAAAGCCGTTAGCGATAAATATGCTCGGAGTGAAAAAGTTATAACACTTTATAACGGGATAAACATGGATGAGTTTAAGCCTGACCCGAATAGTGCAACTCGGTTTCGTGAAAGGTGGGGATATACGAACGACGAGTTGCTTATTGGTATTGCAGCGACTATAGAGCCCCGCAAGGGTCAGTTAGAATTGGTCAATGTATTTGAAAGTCTCGCAAAAAAAAGAACTGGTATACGTTTACTTTTGGCGGGCTCAGTATCAACAGATTATGATAAATATACAAAAGCGGTACTTAACGCTGCCGAATCTGGAAAAGATATCAAATATCTGGGCAAAATAAACGATATGCCGGAATTTTATAACGCCTGTGATATTATAGTAAACAATAGCAATGCTGAAGGCAGCGAGCCACTTGGCACAACGATATACGAAGCCATGGCCATTGAGAAGATAGTTGTAGCTTCAAATACAGGCGGTAGCCCAGAAATAATAACTGATGAGCAGGACGGCTTTTTATTTAAATGCCAGGATGAAAAAGCATTGATAGGTAAATTGGACCGGGTAATAGCAGAGTTCGATTCGTTAAATACCGTTCGCCAAAATGCTAGATTGAAAGTTGTCCGGAAATTCGATATAGATATTATGGTAAATGGTTATAATAAGATCATCGGCGCATTAATAAATTAATATTAAATGACAAAGCAATTTGCCCCGATATTTTATAAATCAGAATTATGGGTTGTGCTTCTATGTACAGCATGCCTGCAATTGCCCGATTTAAAGATTGCCGGATTACAATTGGCAGAAATTATTATGCTTTTGTTGTTGCCATTTGTGATTAAGCAGATTTTTAAAAGCAAAACTACGATTTGTTTTTTGCTGTATTACGTATTGTTTTTTTTGAAAACGCTTGTTTTTAATCACTTTACCGTTTTTTACATTAACGATGAGCAGCTTGCTTTTTTGAAGCATCCGGGTTTTATTAGCCTGGCAAGATTGGTAGAAATGTTTGCCTGCATTTCATTTTGCTCACTTATCGTAAACGTGTTTATATCATCAAAAAACCCATACAATCTGCTTAAAGGGATCCTTTTTATACAGATAATGGTTTTAGGCCTAATTTATATTAGCATTTACCTGATGTATTCGGCCCATCTACTTTCGACATCAAACTACGATAATCTTATTGTTTATGACTCCAGTGAAGGCGGAATGGTTTATCGTTTAAAAGGTTTTTTTGTTGAGGGAGGTCCGTTTGGGCTTTTTTACGCTTTTTTGTTTACAATCTGTGTCGCTTTTTATAAAAAACTCAATTTAACGCCATGGTATCTTATTCTCTGCATCGTGCCTATCTTATTTGCCCAATCAAAGGCCGGATATATGATGGTTTTGTTGAATGGTGGGTTATTTTTAGCATCTAAAGTCAAGATGTTATTCAAGAGTTATTTAGCGAGGTTTAGCTTGTATGCAATTATAGTTGTTGGATTAACGCTTGGAACAGTAGTAGTTTTGCAAATGTATATCGCGAGCTTATCTGACATAGAAGAGCGTACGGCTAATTTTGCACCCGGAGAAATTGATCCAAATTTCATGATGGGCCGGATATCGGCAACGGTTATCGTGCCAAATATGATTAGAAGCCAATATTTACAAGGTATAGGATGGGGAAATTATCCGTTAACAAGGAATAATCCGGCTTACCGCGAGTTTATGCCCGAAATTCCCGTAAGTATGTGGGACGCAACCGGGCTCGGCGGCATTTTAGATATGTTGCTGGAAGCAGGGGTTATACTCTTTGTTTTTTATGCAATGTTGTATACAAGGATAATTATGATCATTAAAAAAAAACTTCCGCAATCCAACTACTTGGTATTGGCTCTAATAGGTCCGCTACTCTTAGGAGTAGCTATATATTTTTTTTACACGTGGTTTTTGTTGGGTATTGTTTTATTCTGTTTCCACCAGATCTCTGATAAAGAGAGCAATGATCTAAATGAAGACATTGTAATTTCTTTAAAATAAAAAACTCATTTGCTACGTCACAATGAAAAATAAACTTCAGCTATGTATCGATGCCAGAAAATTGCACCATTCAGGTATTGGTACTTACCTCAAAATGTTGTTGCCATACCTATGCCAGGAGTTCAAGGTTACTTTATTAGGCGATCCTGAACAATTAAAAGGGTACGGAGAGGAGGCTACGCTAATTCAATTTGATGCACCTCTTTATTCAATTGAAGAACAAAGACGATATAAACGGACGGTTCCGCCAGTCGATCTCTTTTGGTCTCCGCATTACAATGCGCCTCTTGGGAGTATCAGGGCACGTAAAATAGTAACCACAATTCACGATGTATTTCACCTCGCTTTTTTTAGAGACTTAAATCTAAAACAAAAAATATATGCAAAGCTGGTCATTAATCGCGCGGTAAATGCCAGCGATGCTGTTGTCACGGTATCGAATTTTTCAAAAAATGAAATCATAAAATTTACGCGAGCAAAGGAAGATAAGATCAATGTAATTTATAATGGGGTAAACCAAACAGCTGCAATTGCAGATTTGGCCGCAATAACAGTTAGATATAAACTTCCTTCAAAGTATATATTATACGTAGGAAATGTAAAACCGCATAAAAATTTAAAAGCACTTGTAAGCGCCTATCTTGGGTTACCCGTACAAATACAGCAGCAATATAAAATTGTTGTTGTTGGCAAAATTGAGGGCTTTATCACTGGTGATGAAAGCTTGTTAAATTTAATTGACAGCCAACCCTTACTTAAACAAAATGTAATATTTACAGGCTTTGTGAAGGACGATGATATGGATGCTATTTATGCGGCCGCGTCCTTATTTATACTTCCATCGCTTTACGAAGGCTTTGGCTTGCCACCGCTTGAGGCTATGTTGAATGGATGCCCGGTATTGGTATCAAATCAAAATAGTTTACCGGAGGTATGCGGTGAGGCGGCGGGTTATTTTGATCCTTTAAATTACGGAGAAATATCCATGCAAATTCAAAAGGTGCTATCAGATACGACATTAAGGGAAAGCCTGGTCGCCAAGGGAAAAGAGCGTATAAAGTTGTTTAGTTGGGCAGATAGCGCGGCCAAGCACATCGAATTATTTAACCAGGTAATTAATAGTTAATTAATGAAAGTAGCATTAGTACATGAATGGCTTACCGTTATCGGCGGGTCGGAAAACGTTTTTAAAGAGATTGCTTCTCTTTATCCCGATGCCGATATTTTTACATTGGTTGCCCGGGACGAAACTATAAAAACGCTGAATCTTAGCGGACATAAGGTTACTACATCATTTATTCAAAAACTGCCATTCGCCAAAACAAAATACAGGTCGTATTTGCCGCTGTTCCCGCTTGCTGTCGAGCAATTTGATTTGTCGGGCTATGACCTGGTCATTTCATCCTCTCATGCCGTAGCTAAGGGCGCGCTGACCAGTTCAAACCAGGTGCATATTTGTTATTGCCATTCTCCGATAAGATATGCCTGGGACTTGCATCACCAATATTTAAAAGAATCGGGGTTAAATAGCGGGGTAAAAGGATTTATCGCTAAATACCTGCTTCACCGTATCCGGACTTGGGACATTATCAGTACCAACCGGGTTGATCATTTTATTGCCAATTCCAACTATATCGCTAAACGGATTAAAAAAATTTACGGGCGCGAAAGCACCGTTATTCACCCTAATGTAGCAACCGAAGATTTCTTGCCTGTCTACGAAAAGAGTGACTATTATGTCACCTGCTCAAGATTTGTGCCGTATAAAAAAATTGACCTTATTGTTGAAGCTTTTGCCCAAATGCCGGATAAAAAACTCATCGTTATTGGAGATGGGCCTGATTTTAAGAAGGTAAGCAAGTTGGCTAAATCAAATACCGTGTTGTTAGGGCATCAGCCGTTTGGCGAGCTAAAAAAGTACCTGGCTGAGGCAAAGGCATTTGTTTTTGCAGCCGAAGAAGATTTTGGTATTTTACCTGTAGAAGCCCAGGCTTGCGGTACGCCGGTTATAGCATTTAAAAAGGGAGGGGCTTTAGAAAGCGTCATCGAAAATAAAACAGGTATTTTTTTTGAAGAGCAATCTGTTGAATCAATTAAATCGGCGGTTGAATGGTTTGAAGTTAATAAAACGTTGTTTAATTACAACGAAATTGTTACACACGCGGCCGGGTTTTCAACCGACAGGTTCAAAAAAGAGATTAAGGACTATATCATCAGCAGGAAGGTATAGAACGTTGCGTTTTTTTAAATAATAAATAATTAAAGTTGTATTGTAGCGTTTATGGATTAGCATCCGTATTTGTAGTAATTGTTGTCATTTTTGCATAATTAGTGCATTGTAAATGAAAAAGTATTACATTTGTGCATCCTTATCCTTAACCCTTATGAATATACGTTACTCAAAACTCTTACCCGCAATCACGTTTATCAGTGATTTAATATTATTAAATATTTGTATACAATCTGCTCATTTATTGGTATTTAACTACTTTTCTAATGAGATAAACACGTCCGTGTTTTTACTTCTGGTTAATATGGCGTGGATTTCTATTGCCTCTTTAACTAAAAATTATGTAATTCAGCGGCCATTAGTATTTAGTAATAGCATTAACCGAATTTTGTCGTCCCTTATTTACCATTCATTAGCTGTACTTGGCGTGGTGTACTTTTTCAAGCTTTATGAAGTAAGCCGTTGGGAAATGTTTTTTACTTACATCTTGTTCCTTTCCCTGATAGTTTTACAACGGGCCGGTATCTTTTTTATCCTTGATTACATCCGGAAAAAAGGCTATAACAGAAGGCATATCCTTTTAATCGGCGATAGAAATATAGCGGATAGGTTAAGGAAAACATTCTACAAGCATCCTGAGTATGGCTACCATTTTATAGATTTTATTCCCGAAGAAACGATACGGGATTTTCCGGAGGAGAAATTGGTCGAAAAATTATTTGAAAAACGTGCTGATGAAATATTTATATGTTATAAAAGCATTGCGGCGTCTTTATTGCAAAAGCTGGTAGATAAAGGCGATGAAAATAAAGTTAAAATCAAGGTCATTTCCGACCTGTTTTTGAGTAATAATTTCGCCAATGTCATAAATTATGACAACCTGCCGGTTATTCAACTTACGTCAAAACCACAGCTTTCCTTAAAAATTGTAATTTTTAAACGAAGTTTTGATATCATATTTTCCCTTGTGGTTATGATAATTGGGGCTCCGGTATTTATGCTCCTGATGATTATAACCAAATTAACTTCAAAAGGGCCTGTTTTTTATCGCCAGGAAAGAATTGGGAGAAACCTTAAGCCCTTTTATATTTATAAATTCAGAAGCATGTTTGTGAATTCGGAGGTATTGGGGCCGCAGCTGTCACGTGATCATGATCCTCGAATTACCAAGTGGGGAAGTATTATAAGAAAATCAAGACTTGATGAGTTGCCGCAATTTTGGAATGTTATAAAAGGAGATATGTCTATAGTTGGCCCAAGGCCGGAACGTCAATTTTTTATAGAGCAGCTTGTAGTAAAATCGCCTAATTATAAAAAACTTTTTAGCCTAAAGCCAGGTCTTACGTCTATGGGCCAGGTAAACTACGGGTACGCAGAAAACCTGGAACAGATGCGCGACAGGGTTCGATACGATTTGGTTTATCTGAAAAACATATCGCTAAATAACGACTTAAATATAATTCTGAAAACATTGCAGGTAATGGTTCAATTAAAAGGGAAATAATTTTTGAATATCCAGGCGAATTAGCATTTTTTACATTGCAGCTAATGTATCTGAAGCCGATGGGTTAATGCTGGGCTTTTTTGGTCATTTTCCCGGGAACATGTAATTTTTATTAATGCTTTCTTTCACAAATACGATAATCCTATCAAATGGTTATATTTGTGTTGAGGTAAAAATTGGATAAAGTAAAAGTTTTAGAAAGATATCTTCCGCCCGATGCCGCCCCGCTCATTGGCCGCTGGATTGACTACTTTAAATGCGAGTTTAAAATTTCGCGCAACCGCGGTACCAAATTTGGCGATTACCGCTCGCCTTATGCTGGGAAGGGGCATCGTATTTCGGTGAATTATGATCTTAATCCGTATGCTTTTTTGGTCACCACGGTGCATGAGTTTGCCCACCTGCATACCTGGAACGAGCATAAGCAAAAAGCCAGGCCGCATGGCGCCGAGTGGAAAAGCAATTTTAAGCGGATGATGCAGCCCTTTTTTGAAAAAGATATTTTTCCGCCCGATATTAAACACGCCATCACCGGCTACCTGGATAACCCGGCGGCATCCAGCTGTTCAGATTTAAACCTGTACCGTTCCCTGCGCAAATACGATGCGCCAAAAGAAGCGATGCTGACGGTAGAGAAAGTTCCTTTTAAAGCCTTGTTCAAAATAAAAGGAGACCGTGTTTTTAGAAAGGAAGAGCAATTACGCAAGCGTTTTAAATGCGTAGAGATAAAAACCAAACGCGTGTATTTGTTCAGCCCGGTTGCCGAAGTGGAGCTGGTGGAGGATTAAAAGAAAAAGGAGTGTCCGGTTTTTTCGCCAGGGCAGCCGTTAAAAATCGCCGTTCCTCAACAAATTAAATCCGTACTTTTACCCCATGGCAAAAGTTATATCATTTGAGAACAACCCTTACCAGGAAAACACTTACATTTTATATGACGAAACCGGCGAATGCGCAGTTATAGACCCGGGGATGTATACTGCTACCGAGCAAAATGCGGTAGTAAATTTTATAAAGGATAATAATTTAAAACCGGTATTGTTGCTGAATACCCATTGCCATATTGATCACGTACTGGGCAATAAATTTATATTTGATAAATACGGGCTTAAGCCCCAATTTAACCAGGGCGAGTTGCCGGTGTTAACAGCGGTAGTATCATACGCTCCGCAAATGGGTATCCGGTACGAGGTATCGCCACTGCCGGATGAATACCTGCCCCAAACAGGCAATGTAAAGTTTGGCAAAACGGTTTTAGGGCTCATCTTTGCCCCTGGCCATTCGCCTGCATCGCTGTGTTTTTACGATAAAGCAGCCAATATTTTAATTGGCGGCGATGTATTGTTCAGGCGTAGCATTGGCCGTACCGATTTACCCGGCGGTAATTTTAACCAGCTGATAGATAATATCGAAAACAAATTGTTCGCCCTACCCGATGATTGTACCGTTTATCCCGGTCACGGCCCCGAAACAACTATCGGCTACGAAAAACAAAACAACCCTTTCTTAAGTTAAAAGTCAAAATTAAAAATTCAAAAAGCTTCCTACTCATCACTCAAAACTGTTAACTTAAAACTTATTTGAACACCTCGGTTTACATAGCTAAAAGATACTTGTTTTCGGGCAAGAAGATGCACGCCATCAATATCATTTCGGGCATATCCATGCTTGGGGTATTAATTGGTAGCGCGGCTTTAATTATTATTTTATCGGTGTTTAACGGGTTCGAGAAAGTGATCCTGTCGCTTTATAGCAATTTTACACCGGAGATTAAGATAGAGACCCGCCTGGGTAAAACCTTTGACCCTAATACGCCTTATTTTACCTCGCTGCATAAAGACCCGCAATTGTTTTCGTTCACCCAGGTGCTACAGGAAAAAGCACTGATAAAATATGGCGATAAACCATTTTTAGGGACAGTTAAAGGCGTAAGTGACGATTTTTTAAAAAATAAACAACTGGATAGCACAGTCCAAAACGGCTCCTTTACCCTAAAAAGCGAGGGACGAAATTTTGCGGTTATTGGATCGACCATCCAGGGTAACCTGGGCATCAATGTACATGACGAATTATCACCGATACAAATATTCTCGCCCAGCCGCACTACTGTAAACTCGGCGAACCCGCTCGACGAATTCCGGGTGCGCTCAATAAATGCATCAGGCGTGTTTGGCATTCAGCAGGATTTTGACGATATCGTGGTAACCCCCATCGAGTTTGCCCGCGATCTGCTCGATCAGCCTAAAGAAGTGAGCTCGTTGGAACTTACCTATAAAAAGGGGACTGATCTAACATCTGTACAAAACAAAATAATTGACGCCATAGGAAAAAACTTCACGGTAAAAAATCGAAAGGAGCAAAACACCGAGCTTTATAAAACCCTGAACTATGAGCGCTGGAGCATTTTTATGATATTGACTTTTGTGCTTATCATTGCAATATTCAATATCATTGGTTCGTTAACCATGCTGGTTATGGACAAGCGCGCTGATATTGCTATTTTAAGCAGCCTGGGGGCTAATAAAATGTTAATACAGGGCATTTTCTTTTTCGAGGGCATGATGATATCTGTATTTGGCTGTATTGTTGGCATTGCCCTGGGCCTGGGCTTTTGCCTGTTGCAACAGCACTATGGTTTAATAAAAATGGGCGCTATGTTAACGGTGCTGGATGCTTACCCGGTGGACCTGGAAATAGCCGATTTTGGGTTGGTTTTTTTAACCGTTGGCGCAATTTCTGTAATCGCATCAGGAATAAGTGCACGATTAAGCATCAAAGGATTGGACGAAATCAAACAGGATTTGTAAATTTGTTATATGAGGATAAGCTATTTTAGGTATTACGCCTTTTTATTTATTTTTTTTATAGCGGCATCCTCCTGTAACAGGAAACCGGATAAAACAGATAAGCCCATTGTTTATAAAGGTTTATATAGTTTTGGCCCCGAGATAAAATCATTTAAGGATTGCGATAACGGCCAGGAGTTTTGGGTTACCGATAGTTCGGCACGACTGGAATTACAATATTCTCAAATGAATTTCGAAAAACCTTATGAGCCTGTATATGTTGAGGTAGAGGGCGTAAAATTAAAATCGGGCAAAGAGGGCATGGGCTCGGAGTATGACAGCACCCTTGTGGTAAAAAAAGTAGTAAAAATAACAAAAGAGATCCCGCAGGATATGTGTAATTAGTTGAGAGTATTGAGTTTTGAGTCGGGAGTTTTTTTTAACTCAAAACGCAATACTCTCAACTCAAAACTATCCCAGAGGAACCAAATAAATAAACATCTGCCTCAATTGGCGTTAACTAATCATTATGGAATCAAAACGTCAGCAAAAATTTGCAGGGGTAATACAGGAAGACCTTGCCGCCATTTTTCAGCGCGAAGGCATGAACTATTTGCCTAATACCTTGGTAACCATAACCAAAGTACGTGTAACCCCCGATTTGGCCATCGCCCGTATATTTTTAAGCTTTTTTGGCAACACCAATTTGCAGCTGGCCTTGCAAACCATCAAGTTGCATGCATCCGAAATTCGTTACAAACTGGGCGCCCGTATTAAAGACCAGGTGAGGATTATCCCGCAGCTGGAGTTTTTTGTGGATGATACCAGCGAATATGTTGAACGTATGGATAAAATCTTCGACAAAATAAGCAAGGAAGAGCGCCAGCCCGATACCGAATAGCAACTTAAGCTTTAAGTTCTAAGTCGGGAGCAGTCTTAAGTCAATAAAGATAAAACCATTCTTTACGCTTAAGACTTTCGGCTAATGACTTAAAATGAATAATACTTCATGGACCGGCACCAACAGCTGAAAACCTATTTGCAAAACAACCCCGGTGCCATTGGCAAAGTGGTTGACTACGATGCCGGCACCGACCGGCTTTTTCCGTTGGATTTTACCGCCGCTAATACCGAATTGAGTACGGAGGTTGTTGCCGATACCCAACAGTTTACCATTTGGGTAAGTGATAAACTAAAGGCCAATAATTGCCGCTACGGCGTTGGCGGCTATATGGAACATCGCACTATTTACGCTGTAAGCGCCCATTTTGATACGGAAGGTGAGCCGCGCCGCCTGCATTTAGGCGTTGATATCTGGGGGCCGGAAGGTAGCCCGGTTTATACACCGCTTAATGGCAAAGTACATAGCTTTCAGGATAACAATAATCCGGGCGACTATGGCCCATGCATTATACTGGAGCATAACCTGGATGGTTTAGCCCTGTATAGCCTTTACGGGCACCTGAGCCGCGGAAGCCTGGAGGGTTTGACTGTTGGGTTGCCGGTAAAAAAAGATCAGCAAATAGCCACACTTGGCGATAATACCGAGAACGGCCAGTGGCCGCCGCACTTACATTTTCAGCTGATGTTTGATATGGAAGGTAAGTTTGGCGATTACCCGGGCGTATGTAAATACTCGGAGATGGAAAGGTACAGGGCTAATGTGCCAGATCCGAAGTTGGTGCTGGGGTTTTGAGGGCCTGCCTGCATCCTGCCAACATTCTCGATATACCAAACATTATTCCCGTTTTATTGTCGATATTTATACTATGATAAAGCACCTGCTCATCGGTATAATGGCAACAGCAGCAGTATTCAACGCTGGTGCCCAGCCTGCTTTTAAAGGTGGGCAAGGGGCATTGTACGATTTTTTGAAATCGAAAATAGTTTACCCGGAATACTCGAGCCGTAATTGTATTTCGGGCACGGTAAACGTGTCATTCAGGCTGGATAAACAAGGCCGGGTAACCGATGCTAAAGTACAGCAAGGCCCTGGTATTGACCTGGATGATGAAGCCCTGCGGGTTATCAAACTTACATCCGGATTATGGGTGCTGCCTGCGGGCTACAACCCCACAACCAACCTGGTGCAGCCCATAAGGTTTGATCCTGACCAAACACTTTGCGGGCAATCAGACATAAAAGACATGCAGGCGGCAATTACCGATTATAAAAACCGGCAGGAATTGGAGAATGCCGTTACCAATTATTACATCAACAAATATCAGGGCAAGGCCGACCTATCTAAAGAATCTACCATCATTGCCCTCAAAAAACAACTGGGTTTTGACGACGAACTCATAGACGATATCCTTAACAAGGCTAACGAGAAGTTAAAGCAAAAGGACATGGAAGGCGCCTGTATCGATTGGAATTTTATCCGTAACATAGGCAGCGATAAGGCCGATGGATTTATCCGAAAATACTGCAGCAAAAAGCCCTGATCAGCTTACCGACCAGGGCTTTTTGAGTTTGTTTGTGAAACAGATGTTGCCGGTTAAATTGCCAGCTCAACCTCGCCAATGGCCAGCAGCATAAGGCGGCCCTGGTATTCAACCCATACATCGGCAAAGCCGTTACCATCATAACCTAAAAATTTCATGATGGGGCTGCTAATGTTCAGATTATTCCACCTTTTACCAATGTACTTAAGTAATTGACCTCGTTTTAGAGTGGTGTGCTTTGCCATAAGTTTGATTTTTTAAGGGTGAAACAATAAACTAAGATAGTTAACAATTGAGAAAATATTTAACCTTTAGAAAATAAATTTTCTTTGTATCGGATTTATTACAACTCCAAAATGTTGGTGCTGATATTGATAAATGTTTTTACTTATTGGTAAGCTATTGTTGGCCAATAGCTTACCAATAAAAAAAATCTATTTGGTTTTATTATAACTTTTGGGATCAAGCGCCCCTAGCGACCATGCTTTAAAAAAACCCAGTATTTTGTCTTTACTATAGCCTTTGCCCTCCTCCAGGTATTCGGAGTTTTGGGTATGCAGGCGGTTGCCTTTATCATCCAATACTATAAATACCGGGAAACCAAAACGTTGCGGGTACCCCAGGCTTGTCATGACGGCATCGTTGGTATTTTCCTGGCTGTAATTTACATGTAGAACTACATAGTTCTTGTTCAAGTAGGTATTAAGCGCACTGTCAGTTGTTACCTGGTTATTAAATTTGATGCACCAGCTGCACCAGTTGCCCCCAATTTGCAGCAGTACATTTTTGTGCTGTGTAGCCGCCTGTTTAACCGCGGCGGTGATCTCGGCCCTGGCATCAGCAGTCGGGTTGTATATGTGTGGTTTCTCCTGTGCCCTGGCGTTTAAAACAAATGCAAACAAAAGAGCGATTAAAGATAGTTTGTTCATAGCGGGCAAATGCTTAGATAATAGTGTAGATAGTTTACTTAAGCAACCTAATTTACAGAAAATTGCTGTGCTCATACACAATATTTTACATTTATCACATAAAAGCATAATAAAAGGGCACTTGTAAACACATTGTGGAAAACTTTGAAATTGAATGACAGTTTAGGAACAATAAATTTGGGATAGCATACCCTAATTATATCCCATTATTGCGTTTACCCGTGGGGCCGATACGTGCAGGAGATTATTTAAACTTGAGTTTTTTCAGTTATAAATAGTTAATATGTGTGAAGGCCCTGCGTAAGCGGGGCTTTTTTATGTTAAGGTTTATCTTGATCGGAAAAATTACATTCAAAACGATTTGTTAAGTCAACAAATTGAATTCAAACAGGTCGATTATTTTATGACAAGCGCTCACTTGACCAGATAGATCATCAACACATATTAAGCCGGAAATTTGACGGCGGTTTTAACTGCAAAAACAATAAGACTGGTTTGCTTCCTAATATTATTGTTTAAACAACACTTAATTTTTGTAATTATTAAAATAATTAGACGCTGATTTTGCTGCGGGTCTGCTCCAATAAAAGTGAATCTTTTCGATACGACAAATTGCGCTGGTTCCGGCGATATCATTATTAAAACAACCGCCTTAAGGCCATTATATCCAATAAACGGCGGTAAGACAGCTGGCATTCCTGTATGTTGTCAAAAGAAAAGGGATTTCCAGTTTACCTGCGCTTTTCTCCGTATTATCCATAAATATGTTTTTAGATTGTCAGCCTAAAGCAAATCTTTCTGATAATGGACACAAAATATTTTTTATCAAAATTTTGTTTTAATTGTAATTTTGACAATAAATATTCTACCTTAGCTTTTAACAGGCCCCTGCCTGCTGATTTTTAACCAGTTAAAACCATTTCATGAAGATCCTGAACGATGCTCAAATTATGGAGCTATTAGTAATGGGCAATAAGGAAGCCTTGGAAATGCTATTTAAAAAGTATTACAAGCTGCTTACCATATCGGCCTTCTATTTTTTAAAAGATGAAATGGAGGCCGAAGATATGGTGCAGGCTTTTTTTGTCGACTTTTGGGAAAGGCAGCTATTTAATAATATCAATTCGTCGCTAAAGGCTTATTTAACTACTGCTATTCGCAACCGTTGTTTAAAAGAAATTGAGAAAGAGGCAGTGAGGCAAAAAAAATTAGCCGATTATCAATACACAATATCAGAAATAGAAGAAGAGCAGGAAGTTATATGCGGGGAAATCAATGTGGAAAAAATTCTGGCAGATTTGTCTGTACAGCGGTTCCAGGCCGTAACTTTGGTACATTATCAAAACAAAAAGTATAAAGATGCCGCTTATGAAATGGGCATCAGCGTCAATTCGTTAAAAACACACTTAAAGCTGGCCTTTAAAACCATGCGGGATGGGGTAAAAAACGTAAGGTAGTTCACCCTTTTATTCATAATCTGGTCTTATATATAATGACATATAATAAAACATATATTCAGGAGCTAATAATTGACAAAATTGCCGGGGCGATAAGTGAAGAGGATGACTATATACTTCAACAGGCTATAGA
>Ga0075366_10000229_pt1 | contig 24965 bp, 24 predicted proteins | sample EndMethybrTD3031_FD_72351 | JGI IMG/M metagenome (GOLD analysis project Ga0075366, IMG submission 72351) | Populus endosphere microbial communities from Tennessee, USA - Endosphere MetaG P. TD hybrid TD303-1 | ecosystem: Host-associated > Plants > Roots > Endosphere | place: USA: Tennessee...
GCCTATCTGACGGCTGCAGCTGCTGCCGAACACATTGCCTACGCTGGCCGTCCTTTAACGCAAGCTGCGCTACGACAGTCAGAAGCTCGCCTAGAATCGAGTGTCTCGGGTGCTCGCTCACAGGCGTTATTAAGTCGCCCACACATGGTAAGTCATGGTATGTCGGAGTATGTGAGTGCCGTGGCTAATGAAGTTAAGATGAGTGACGCCGCACTTGCAGAGCAGCTTCGCCAGAGTGCAGTTGTTATTGCTAATGGCGCCGACGTTCTTGCTCTGCGCAGTGGCGCGGCATATACCGAAAATGTCGATCGTTTTAATAACCGTGTTGCACGTTTTAAGCGCTTAGGCCGCAAAGTTCTATTCCTAAAATAAGACGGAGTAGTAAGATTTAGCGGTTTTTGATAGCACGTTTAACTTCGCGATATAGTTTAAGGAATTTTTTGCGATATATAAGGTATTGTTTGCCAAGCCAGCTATCAAATTGCCACAGATAAGGCACTACCCAGCGCCAAAAGGCAGCAGCCTGACGGGCAATCCATTTACTAGCAATACGAGTCGCACGGCGACCGACAATCCATGCGATGACTGCCCCTACCCACGCCAGATGTGCTGCTCGTTGTGCAAGCAATTGCCCCTTTTGCCACAGGTTTTGACTGTGGTTTTTACTTTTTGCCAAGCCGGTAGCGAGTTTGGGACTTAAGGCGTTCCAGATATCACGAATTTTAGACGAGTCAGAGATATTGGGTAATGGCTCGGTGGATGCCTTGGCAATTGCTTCGGGTAGATTGGCAACAATGGCCTGGAGCGCAAACTGTGGGATTGCGTATTCTTCTTGATGAACGGCCTGTCGGGCCGTGGCCCCGGCGGCGGCTACGGCTACTGCTTGCCTGTTTGCAGTGACCGCGTTGTTATTTGCCGATGCGATATGGTTTGCCGGGTCGCGGAATAGATGCACCAAGCCCTTTATTAAGAAAAACAATGTTCCACACAAGAATATGCCGCCCATACTCATCATGACCGTATTAGGGGCCAAGACAATATTGGTACCAGGCACTTCACCACCGAATAAAAAGAGTAAAGCGGCTTCTACGACACTGTAAAGCGGCAAAAATTGCCAAGCACACATTAAAACAACTATCCAGATAGCGATTTTTTGTGCTGTTGTAAACCGTGGGTGAGCGCGTTTGCCCATAGTGACTCTTATTAGTACCTGCCAATGCTAATGTTGTATATATTATATCACGCTGACCAGGGGTTGGCCATGATAAAAATGGCTCCGAAGCTGGGGGATATGAGACACTAAAAGATAACCCAGGAAATCCGTGAAAATGTTGTGAAAAGCTTGACAAGTTTGGGGTCGATCGACGATCATTAGAGTAATTTATAGGCATAAGGACAATGGACCCAAAAGAACAAAAAACACCCAACCAGCCCGTTTCTCAGCCCAAAGATGAAGATATTGACGCTATTTCTATCGCCGAAGATCCTCAAGATACTTCAAAGCAGGATAACTCTCAAGATACAGCAGGTGTATCTCAGTCCAGTGAATCTAGTGAACCTAAAGATGAATCCAAGATAGAGGATGATAAGCTCACCGATGAGCCTACTATCCCAGACGCTGCTGCCGGGGTCGAGACCCCAGGTAGCAAGCCAGAGGGTGATGTAGAGGCTAAAACACCATCGCCTGTTGAGCCTGTCGAGGGCAGCGTTTCGAGCGAACCAACAGATGAGACTGACAAGCCTGAAGCTTCAATGGAAGCCGTAGAGGCTCCTCTCGAAACTGAAAAGCCGTGGCCAACATCCGTCAATAGCAGCACAGCCGCAGCAAATACTACCGTCGTTTCGAGTGACACGCCAGCAAATGATACTAAAAATGATGCTTCTATGGCGCCAAGTAGCGATGACGATGACTTAACAGTGCCGGCCAAGCCGCTCAGCCCAAGTGATAGCGGTTTATTGGGTGATGTTCCATCGGCAAGTGATCTTGGCCACCAGGAGGGCGGAATTCCACCTATGCCACCTGCCGTTCCGCCCAAAAAGCCTGCTCACCGATGGCTATTAATGATGATTGTTGGCGTACTTTTACTGGCCGTGGCCGGCGGAGCGTACGCTGCCTACAAAGCGACTAAAAAAGAAGCCGACAAAGAGTTGCCTCATGTTAAGGTGGGCGTGATGATGGCCTTTAGCGGCGGATCGAGCAGTATGGGCTATGGTGCCATGAAGGGCATCCAGTTAGCTAAAAAGCAGCTCGGTGCCGACAATATCGAAATTACTCAAATGGACTCCAAGTGTGACCCTAAGGCGGCTGCCGATGCGGTTAAAAAGCTGATTGCCCAGCACGTGGCGGCTATTATTGGCGAGGGTTGTTCGAGTGCCTCGGTTGCAGCTTTGCCTGCCGCCAACAATAGCAAAACAGTCATGATTAGTCCGTCGGCTTCAAGTACTACTCTGAGTATCCCCGATGACTACTTTTTCCGCGTCGTGCCACCTGATACCTTCCAGGGCGAGTACATTGCGCAAGCTATTTATGACAAAGGCATTCGTACGGTCGCAGTGTTTTATACGAACGAACCTTATGGCAGTAGTATGAATAAAGTTTTTCAGGAGCGTTTTGAGGCATTAGGCGGCAAAGTTGTGGCTACTGCTTCGGGCGAACCAGACGTAATTGATCTTAAAAATCAAATGGCTGAGCTTAAAGCTGCTAACCCTCAGGCTATCTTTTTTGCACCAAACTCTGTCGTTTCGGGCACGGCTGCTATGAAGATTGGCCGCGAGATGGGTATAAAGGCTCCATATTATGGTGCCGACATCTTGTATAACACCACAATTATCGATGACGCTCCAACTGCTACCGACGGCCTCACGATTACATCATTCCCTACTGGCTCTAAATCCTTCAAGCAGGCACTTATGAATATGAACGACCAAGTTAACGAGCAGCTTTATGCCGCTCCACAGGCCTACGATGCCCTTCGCGCCATCTATATCGCTACGCAGCGCGGTGCTTCCACTGGTGAAGAAATTAAAAAGCAATTACCTAGTATCAGTTTTGACGGCGTGTCGGCACACATTAAATTTGACCTCAATGGTGAAATATCAGATAAGTCATATAAATACGATTTGCTGCAAGTTAAGAATGGTCAATTTGTAACTGTCGAGTAGTAGCCCGTCAGCGCTAAACCAAATATATGAACATCAAAGCTAAGCTTATTGCACTGCTGCTCTTAATTGGGCTGGTTCCGACTCTAGCTGTCGGTACAGTTTCGTATATCACCATCAGCCGTGAGCTTAACGACAACACTGCCAACCAACTGGCGAGTACGGCAATTAAACAAGAGCAAAAAGTAAATGCACTGCTGCAGGCAAAGCAAGAAGAGGTAAGCAAATTAGCCAACCAGTACGATTTTCAACTGGCATTAGGGCAATATCTTAATACCGGCAGCGATGCTGACCGGGCTAACTTGGTAAAGATTTTGCAGAGTAAAAAGGTTAATGTACCCGAAATTCAAGCACTGAGCTTAGCCGACTTAAAAGACAAAATTTTCGCCTCGACGCTCGACGGTGTTATTGGTCAAAAGATCACTGATACAGGCACTACTAAAGGAGTGACCGACACATCAGTTACAGTACGAGAAGACGCCCGCGATGGCATTAATAAGCTGTATATCACCACCCAGGTAAGTGTTAATAAAAAAGAATCCGCTCTGCTAAGCGCTATTTTTCGCATAGACGACATTGTGGCAGCCGCTCAAGACTATACCGGTTTAGGCACTACTGGTGAGACGGTATTGATCGAAAAGAATAGTGACGGTAATGCGACTTCGCTTTTGCCACTGCGTTTTGATACTGATGCAGCACTCAAAGCCAATCTCAATTCGCTTCAGGCGCTTGACCACATTAACGGCTCGGCCTACACTGCCGACGCCGATTATCGCAAGCACAAAGTGATTGTGGTGGCTCGCTCAATTGGCTTTGCCGATTGGGTGTTGGCTACCAAGATTGATAGTGATGAAGCCTTGGCGCCAACTATGCAGCTCCAAAATGCTCTGATTGGCATTGCCCTATTTTCGTCATTAGTTATATGTATTGTGGCCATATATTTTGCCCGCTTCTTTACTGAGCCAATATTGCGTATTGCTCGGGCTTCTAAGCTGATTGGTCAAGGCGATTTTTCGGCCCGAATTGATTTACGCCGCAGCGACGAAATTGGTGCTCTGGGCGATAGTATTAACGCCATGGGTCTCAGCTTAAAACAATTTGTGCAGCACATTGAAGCCCAGCGCAACCGCCTGCAAGTCATTTTGGACAGTACCGAAGAAGGCATTGTAGCGGTAGATGCCTTCGGCATTATTCGTACAGCGAACCGTGCTACCACTATGCTTACTGGCCTTACTAACGACCATCTTGTGGGGCGACCAGTACGCGATGTATTTAAATGGACGCGCGATTTGTCACTCTTTGATATCGACTACGAAAAACCCGGCACCACTAATTATGATGACCTACAATATGTGGATCCAACAGGCGTTACGCATTACATAAAATTAAGTGTTACGCGCGTTGGCAGCGAGCAAACTAACAAGGGCGTACAGACTATTATTACGGTGTATGACGAAACAAAGAGTCGTGATCTAGAAAACATGAAGATCGACTTTGTGTCGATGGCAGCTCACGAGCTGCGTACGCCTTTAGCTGCAATCAGGGGTTACCTGGAGCTTATTTCTTACAAAGAAAAACAGATTACCATTGCCCCCGAGGTACAAAAGTACCTGTTCCAGGCCATTAAGAGTACTGCCGAACTGGGGAGCCTTATTAATAACCTGCTCGATGTAACACGCATCGAACGCGGCACTCTTACACTTAATATGGCACGAGTAGACTTGGCTGCTAATATTTCACAGTCTGTAGAAGATGCGCAATTTACCGCTCGTGATAAGCAGATAGCGTTGACCTTTGCGGGGCCTAAAGAAGGTTGTATGGTATTTGCCGACGATATTGCCATTCACGAAGTTATCAACAATTTGCTATCTAATGCCATTAAATATACTGCCAAGGGTGGTAAGGTCAATGTGGCCCTAACAACTGATAGTCAATCCTACCGCATAGCGGTTAAGGATAGTGGTATGGGTATTCCAAAATCAGCCGTAGGTAATTTATTTACTAAGTTTTACCGTGTACATGGCGGCCTTAACAGTGGCAGTACAGGTACCGGATTGGGACTCTTTATTGCCAAATCAATCATTGAGCGTCACAATGGTACTATTAGCGTCGAGTCGCAAGAGGGCGTGGGCTCAACTTTTACCTTTACCCTGCCCAAGTTAAACGGTGAAAACGCCCAAGCACTCCCTATCGACCTGACATCTGAAGCTGAAAATACAAGGAGGAAGCGTGGCTGGATTACGAAAAATATTACTCGTTGAGGACAACCTCGAACTTCGTAATCTATACGAGATTTTTCTTACCTATAACAAGTTTGAAGTTGCCACTGCCATCGATGGCGAAGATGGCTTGGAGGTGGCCAAAACCTTTAAGCCTGATCTGATTTTGCTTGATGTTATGATGCCGCGAAAAGACGGTTTTGAAGTGTTGCATATTTTGCGTAATGATGCCTCGTACGGCTGCCTTAAGACCAAAATAGTCATGCTGACTAACCTTGGTGACGGTACCAAACTAAGCCCTGAAACACGCCGTGAAATGGACGGCTATGTTATTAAAGCGGAGATTGTACTCGATGACCTACTCGACATTATCAAGTCTTTGGAATAGTTTACTTGGCCTTGGCTGGCCGGGCGGCGGCGTTACCTGGTAGCCGAGTCATCCAGGCCATTAAAGCAATGGTCCCCACTACAACACCGGCAATAATAAGACTAGTAACCACCACAGTAGCATACCCCTCATGACGAGGATCTAAGAACGGATACGGATACCAATCAACGATACTGCCTCGTACCAGGCTATAACCTGCGTAAATAATAGGGTATATTGCCCACGCCAGTGCGCGCTTAAATGTAACCGCAAAACGTGGACGATCAAACAGCCAATCTGCTAATAAAACGGCAGGTGCTATTTCGTGCAAAACGCTATTGACCCATGGAATAGTAGTTTGTAGTCTGGCCACCAAGCCCGATAATAGCAGTGCAAAGATAACACCTGTCATAACCATGTACAAGGCACCAGCGCTCCTAAACAGCTCGTACCGAGGACTGCTCTTGCCTTTGGTTGCCATATAAGCAGCAATTATTAGCATAAGTGCGGCAAACATATTACTTTGAATGGTAAAAAAGCTAAAGAAGTTAATGGGATTAAAGTTGGGCCGACTGGCGCCATCGATAAATTGCACAGCTATCGCTGCTAAAATTAACAGCGCAAAGCCCAAGCGATATGCAACCATAAACTGCTTTTTTGTCATAGTGCTTATGCCTAGTATAGGCTAGCTATGGGCAGCTGTATAGTAGGCTTTACAACAGCTGTCTGGCGACTGCACGTAAAGGTGTTCGCTCTAATATGATGGAGCGGCTGGTAAACCAAAAAAAGCTTCCAGAGTGGGATTACCCTGATTATGTATTTCGGTGGCCAAGGATGTGCCCACATAGCGTACGTGCCACGGCTCGTAAATATAGCCTGTCACTTTATCATTGCCCTGCTCGTAACGAATGACAAAACCAAACTTGTAAGCATTTTCTACCAGCCATTTGCCCTCGGCAGTTGTACCAAAGCATTCTTCTACATCGCATTCAGGATGTGACACGCTGCCCAAATCAGCCGCCCAGCCTGTTTGGTGTTCGCTGTAGCCCGGACGTGCACTTTGAGTGTCGGCTACAGTTTGGCCTTGTTGGCTGACATAGCGATTATATAATGACACCTGAAACGAATACGATCGATAGCCACTCTGCAAATTAAGGCCAAGGCCTTGCTGCTTGGCACTGGCAGTCATGGCTTCTAGGGCCTTGGCAGTGTCGGCTCGCACATATTTTTCGGTACCGGTAATGTTGCTGCGCAAAGGAATGGTCGGCACTACTAAGTCGCTAGGAGCGTATGTTTTGGGGTTTAGCTGACGCAGTTTATTAACGATAATCCATGGACTTGCGGGGTCGGTTAAAGAATACTGTGATTTATTAAAAGCAGTCGGTTCAGTTTTTTGATTGGCATCACTGCTGGTTTTATCGGAATTTGTGCTGGTTTTTTGAGCGGTATCTTTGGGCGCGTTCGCTTTACGTTGTAGTACAAAAACAGTGCCAATTACGGCAATAATAAGCAAACAAATTATTAAAATTAGCTGTTTCTTTTTCATATTAGGTATTGTAGACCCGAAGTTGTTACAATGTAAAAAGAATCGCAATTAACAGACAATAAATGAATGTCTTGGTGGGCAAGGCACACAATAAGGACCACCTGCATGGCAAAGAAAGTACCCAATTCAGCAGACTATATTGCTGCTCTCAACATGAACGGCCTTAAGGGCCGCATGTTACACATGCCGGCTCCTAAAAATCAGAACCGGGAAATTTTATTTGTATATGGTCATCACTCCAGCCTGGAGCGTTGGTGGGGCTTAATGCTCAATCTTAATCGCTATGGCGCTGTAACTATGCCAGACTTGCCTGGCTTTGGTGGTATGGACAGCTTTTATGCAATTGGCAAAGAAGCAACTATCGATAACTTGGCTGATTACTTGGCAACCTTTGTTAAGATGCGGTACAAGCGCCGCCGATTTATTATTGTAGGCATGAGCTTGGGCTTTGTAATCGCTACGCGAATGCTCCAGCGCTACCCAGAACTTACTAAAAAAGTAGATCTTTTGGTGAGTTTTGCGGGCTTTACACACAAAGATGATTTTTCGTTCAGCCGTCGCCGGATGCTGGCTTATCGCACGGCTGCCGGATTCTTTTCGCTGCCTGTGGCTTCTAGCTTTTTCCGCCACGTGTGCCTTAATAAGTACGTTATTCGCACGGTTTACCGCCACACCAGCAATGCCAAGGCTAAGTTTAGTGGCGTAGTGGGCGAAGAATTACACGAAATGCTCGATATCGAAGTGCGCTTATGGCAAGACAACGACGTTCGCACATACATGAAGACTACTACTGAATTTTTAACTCTCGACAACTGTAAGGTGCAGGTAGACTTGCCCGTACATCATATTGCGGTCGAGGCCGATCAATATTTTAACAACCAAATCGTCGAACAGCATATGCGCATTATCTTCAAGGAATACCATGTGATGGCCAATCTTAAGCTCGATAAGCATGCGCCGAGCGTGATCGCAGACGCCAAGGCGGCTGCCCAATTTATTCCCCCCAAGCTGCGCCGTATTTTGGCATCCCTCGGTAAATAGGCTATACTGAGGTTCAGTTATGAAAATCGGATTAGTTTTCCCGTACAACATCGCTAAGGGTGGCGGTGTTAAAGAAATCGTGCTGGCTGTGCAAGCCGAGCTGATTCGCCGGGGACATGAAGTATACATCATCACCCCTCGCCCACGTGATTACGACGAAACTACTGCCGAGCACGAACACGTTATTTTAGTTGGTAGTGCTACAGACATTAATTCGCCACTGCATACTACTATGCAGGTTTCGGCTGGCCTTAACGATGACATCGAACAGATGTTAGAAGAATATAAATTTGATATTTTGCACTTTCATGAACCATGGGTCCCGGTACTTGGCCGCCAGATTTTAACACGTTCTAACACTGTTAATGTGGCTACTTTCCACGCTAAGTTGCCCGAAACGCTCATGACCCGTACCTTAACCAAAGTTGTTACGCCGTACACTAAGTCGGTCCTGCAATATATCGATGAATTTACGGCTGTATCTGATGCCGCCGCCGAGTATGTGTGTAGTCTTACTGATGCACCCGTGGCAATTATTCCAAACGGCATCGATCTCGATGAATACAAAGCGCCAGCTCGCCGCAGCGATACACGCAAAAATAAAACCATCTTTTATGTTGGCCGCCTAGAAGGCCGCAAAGGTGTTAAGCATTTATTGCACGCTTTTCGCTTAATTGAAGACAAATATTCTAATGTTTCACTGATTGTGGCAGGTGACGGCCCCGACCGCGATAAGCTCGAGATGCTCGCACAAGACCTCGAGCTTAAAAATGTGACCTTTGTAGGTTATATCAGCGACAAAGAAAAGAAGCAGTATATGCGTAAGGCAGATTTATTCTGTGTGCCTTCCCTGTTTGGTGAGAGCTTTGGTGTGGTGCTGCTGGAGGCTATGGCTTCTGGCTTAGTGACTGTCGCCGGTAATAATCCAGGCTATGCCAGTGTTATGAAGGGACTCGGTGCTATCTCGCTTATTAATCCTAAGGATAGCGAAGAATTTGCTCGTCGTCTCGACGTGTTGTTGCACGAAGCCGGCTTACGCAAGTTGTGGCGCGAATGGGCTGCTAACGAGATTAATCAGTATTCATACACAGCCATCGTTACGCAGTACGAGGCCATCTACAAGCAAGCAATTAAAAAGCATGCCAAGTCTAAGCAATCAACCCAAGACTAGTCTAAAAATCGGCTTCGTGCTGGACGACTCGCTCGATACACCCGACGGTGTTCAGCAATATGTTTTAACGGTTAGCTCGTGGCTTAAGGCCCAGGGGCACGATGTGCACTATTTGGTGGGGCAGACACAGCGCACAGACATTCCTCAGCTGCATAGTTTGAGCCGCAATGTTAAAGTACGCTTTAATCGCAACCGTATGTCGATGCCCTTGCCTGCCTCGCGGGCCAAGCTCCGTACCTTACTGCAAAAAGAGCAATTCGACGTGTTGCACGTACAGCTGCCCTATAGTCCGTTTTTGGCTGGCCGCCTGATTACGGCGGCCCCAAAGCGCACAGCAATTGTTGGTACTTTTCATATTGCTCCCCACTCTTTAGTGGTGCGGGCGGCGAATGTGTTACTGCGTTTTATGACCCGTCGCTCACTCCACCACATTGATGCTATTATGAGCGTTTCGCCCGTGGCCCAAGTGTTTGCTCGTCAAACGTTTAAAATACAGAGCGTGGTGGTGCCAAATACTATCGACCTTTCTCCGTATACATCTGCGGAGCAGTTCCCGGAGTACGCCAACATAGCGACTATTGTTTTTGTTGGTCGATTGGTTGACCGTAAGGGCTGCCAATATTTATTGCAGGCCGTAGCTCGTATGCAGGCTGATGGCGGAGTACGCCAACCCTATAAAGTGCTTATTTGCGGCAAAGGCCCACTTGAGGCTGAGCTTAAAGAATTTGTACATCAGCACCAACTGCAAGAGATCGTCTCGTTTACGGGCTTTATTGAGGAAGCTGATAAACCGCGCTACATGGCGAGCAGTGATATTGCTATTTTTCCAAGCACCGGTGGCGAGAGCTTTGGTATTGTACTGCTGGAGTCTATGGCGGCTAGCCGTGGTGTGGTACTGGCTGGTGATAATCCAGGCTATGCCAGTGTAATGGTTGATCGTCCAGAGTCGCTATTTAATCCTAAAAATACCCAAGCTTTGGCCGACACCTTGCGTGGATATCTTAATGACTCGCTAGCACGTAAAACTGCTCGTAAGTGGCAGCTGCAAGAAGTGCAAAAATATGATGTTGAGACTGTGGGACGCCAAATTGTTGAACAATATAACATGGCATTGCATAAGCGTCGTGCTTAGGTAATAATACAACATAGATATGTTCGGCTTTTTTGAAACCAAAGATTCTAAAAGGGTAACTGAAATTACGGTAAGCAACCGCACGGTTATCCGTGTGTTTGTTTTGGCGGTACTTACGGTTATTGGTTTTGCTGCCCTACGCCAGGCATCACATTCACTGATGCTTATTTTTACGGCACTTTTCTTGGCCTTAGCCCTCAACGCCCCTGTGCAATGGTTGGCTCGCCGTTTACCCGGCAAGCGCAAAGGCAGCCGCACGCTGGCGACAGCTATTTCATTTATTGTTATCGTTGGGTTTTTGGTAGGTTTTACTGCCAGTTTAGTGCCACCGCTCATTAAGCAGACCAACAACTTTATTTCGGCTGCTCCTGGTCTTATCGACCAAGCTCGTAACGAAGACAGTACCGTGGGCAAATTTATTAAAAAATATAACTTGCAAGACGATGCAGACAAATTGTCATCACAGTTATCCGATCGACTCAAGGGCGCTACTGGTACGGCAGTCAGCACCGCCGGTAAAGTAGGTAGCAGCATTTTTGCCCTGCTAGCCGTATTGGCGCTTACTTTTATGATGCTTATCGAAGGCCCACGCTGGGTAAAATTGTTTCAGCGTATGATTCCTCTGCGTCATCGTGGCCACGCCAGCGAATTGGCTCGCGATATGTACAAAGTAGTAAAGGGATACGTTAATGGTCAGGTTATCTTGGCGGCCGTAGCAGCTATCATGTTGCTACCAGCTCTAGTTGCTGTGCACGTGAGCTATCCGGTAGCGCTGATGGTTGTAGTATTCATTTGTGGTTTAATTCCTATGGTCGGGCACACTATTGGCGCCATCATTGTAACTACCGTTGCTGTCTTTCATTCTGTGCCTTCTGCCATCATCATTTTGGCCTACTACATCCTGTACCAACAGATCGAAAACTACATTGTGCAACCCCGTATTCAAGCTAACACTACTAATATGTCTCCGTTGCTCGTATTTGCTTCGGTATTAATCGGCGTTAACTTTGGCGGTCTATTCGGTGGTTTAGTTGCTATTCCCGTAGCTGGTTGTCTACGCATTGCCATGCTGGATTATTTAACCAACCGCGGCATTCTTGACCAAAAAGAAAAGCGTGCTGCCGAAGGTGGCAAGTCTATCCCCCAAGCTATTGAAGGCTAAATGTTTTGATGCCTGCAGGTAGGTAGGTATAAATGCGGCGCTAATAGGTCTAGGTTGTTGGATTCTATCGAGATTCATTTTCTTTTGGCAGCCAGAGCCCTGCACGGTCGATGTCTTCGGGTAATACAAGATACGGCAAAGCGCCCGCCAGAGCTTTATTACGTTGAACAAGACTGAGGCCGCGCTGCCCTCGCCAGTTATTATTGCTGCTATGCCACTGTACAAGCGGGTCTAGATGCTCTTTTCTGAGATCTTCATATGTTTGCTGAGCAGCTTGGCGTATAAAGCTCATACCAAGTGTGTGTCCGCACACAATCCCGCGCCACGGTAAATTTATTGTTATGGTGTTGTGCTTTTCGGCTGTCCTAACTTGATGCACGTCCGTACCCAACAAAGCTCGCGCCGCGGATATGACAGGTGCAGTCGCAAGGCCATAGGCCAACGCATATAGCGAGGCTCCTCCAAGATAGCCCACCATCTCGCCAGATAAAGATTTTTCGGGGGCAACAACCCAAGCCACCACTGTTTCGTTCGATGCAAGTGGAGGTTGTACTTCTATCACTGAAGGCTATATCCTAAACCAAATAGCGCCTTGAGGCGTATCACGTAGGCCAATGCCCTGCTCAATTAATTGGTCACGAAATCCATCGGAGGCCGCCCAATCTTTACTGGCACGTGCTTGTTGTCTTTGAGCAATGAGGGCCTTTTGATCATCAGTAATGTCTGATGACGCTAATAATTGTAAGCCGAGAGCCTTATCAATAAAGCCCAAGAAGTCGGTAAATTCAGCAAAAATCTGAGAATCTGCTGGTAACTGCGGCGTGCCGCCCTCAACCAGACTTAAAATAGCCAAGGCGCGCGGAGTATCCAGATCATCGGCTAAAACGTCGGTAATCTTTTGCGTAAAATTGACATAGTCTGGGGCGGATTTAAAGCTTGCATTGTCGGCCAGCGGTTGCCACCGCAAATCAGCCATTGCCTGGTAGGCTTGAAGGCGGTTTTTAGCGGCATCTAGGCTTTCCCAGCTAAACTTACTCTGTGAACGATAGTGTGACTCTAGGATGTGTAAGCGTAGCACGTCAGCTGAGATGCCCTTTTCGGCGATGTGCGTTAGGCGAATGCCATTACCCAGCGATTTAGAAATTTTTTCGCCGTTAACCGTAGCGTGGTTGCTATGCATCCAATAATTAGCAAAGCGTTTGCCAGTGACGGCCTCTGATTGGGCAATTTCGTTAGTATGGTGTACCTGAATATGATCAATGCCGCCGGTATGGATATCGAGCGTTTCGCCAAGATACTTCATACTCATAGCCGAACATTCAATATGCCACCCTGGAAAGCCCTTACCCCAGGGACTATCCCATTCCATGTCGCGTTGCTGCTCTTTGGGTGAGAATTTCCATAGAGCAAAGTCAGTGGGATTGCGCTTTTGTTGGTTAAAGGCTACACGCGCGCCTGCTTGCTGCTCATCAAGATCGAGCCGAGCAAACGCTGCGTAACCTTCGAACTTACTTGTATCATAGTAAACGCCATCGTCGATGACATAGGTATAGTCTTTTTGCTCGAGCTGCTTAACCAACTCGATTTGCTCTGCGATATGATCGGTGGCCTTCACGATATAGTCGGGCGTGGTTATGTTGAGCTGCCTCATACCGTCTAAAAAGTCCTCAGTATATATTTGGGCTACCTCCCAAGCAGTTTTGCCTTCACGGCGGGCCCCTTTTTGGAGCTTATCTTCGCCATCATCGGCGTCACTCACCAAATGGCCCACGTCGGTAATATTCATAACCCAGGTAGTTGGTGCGCCAGTGAGTTTAAGAGTCCGCACGAGCATATCCATGCGAACGTAGTTAAACCAGTGTCCAATGTGAGCGTAGTCATAAACGGTTGGTCCACACGTATATATGCCAAGCTGTGGTGGGCTGATGGGCTTGATGGGTTCGATTTTACGAGTCAGTGTGTTGTAGAGTTTCATTGTTTTGGTCCTGCTTCAGGTTGTCAAGGAGTTGCGTGGCAAAGGTAATACATTCTGACTTTACTTCGTTAAACGGTCTCCCGGCAAGGTCTACTTTAAATCCACTACTATAGGCATGGCCGCCCCCGCCAAAATGCTTAGCCAAGTCGCCAGCAATCGGGTATCCGTAATTGGCACGAATTTTGCCAGTAATATGCCCGTCGTTATATACCTTAAACGAAATAGCAATGGCCGTGCCTACCGTAAGGCGCATGTCATCCATAACCAAAATTGACGGATTGTATATGGGGCTATATTGCTCAATTTCTTTCCAGGGTATGGTAATGGTCGACACTCGGTCGTCGGAATGGTATTCAACGCGCTGGAGCAGCTGCCCTTTATAGGCGACAATATCGGGCGTTTTGCGTATCATGTCGCGGCGCTTTTCTTCGAGGGCTGGAATTTTAATGCCACCTTCTACTAAGTTAGCGACAATATGAATACTGCGCGCACTTGTAGCATCGGTGGTCAAGCCAAGGCTGTCGGCCATAATGCCTGCATAAATCATGTTTTTGGCCTGTAAGTTAAGCGGCCAGCCCAGTTGCTGGGCTAGTTCATAAATAACTTCGGTGGTGGCTACGCCAGGATGATTGCAGTAAGCAGTGGCAAAATCGATAGTCGATTCTACGTTATGATGGTCAATAATAATGCAGGGTTTGCTGCGAAGCCAGCCCTTTTGGCCGGCTTTGGCGAGGTTTTCTAGTAAGCTATCGGCGCTGGTGTCGACAATGATACTCAGGTCAAATTGTGAGGCCATGTCTGAATTAACGCGGTCCCAGCCCTGTAGGTATCGAAGGTATGGCGATATAGCAGCACCGCAGTACATATATACATCTTTCCCCATATCGCCCAAGATCTGTTCGAGCGCCAAGGCACTTCCCATAGAATCACCATCAGGATTGTCTGCCTGAATAATGACAATCTTTTGAGCGGCTGCTATGAGGTTTTGAATGGTCTCCGCTTCGGGATATCGGGTGTGGGCCTGCTGCATACTGCTCGTATTATACGCTAGAGTTTTAGCAAATAACACCTTTCGGACACTTGACCACGGCGTGCAGCGGATGCTATACAAGAACAATGATCTACGAACGGCTATCGCTATCTGCAAAACGCACGCTCGTGCCGGCCGCAGCCTGTATTGCTCTCTTGGGTATGGGTATCAAGGGCGACCATGTCAAAGCCATTACTGAGAGCTGTGAGTTGAGTGTGAGCGCATCTGCCGATGCTGCCTACCTTCCCGCCGAGTTGCATGACGGCTTAAAACAGGCTGTCGACATTTACAATATGGTCGACCCCGAACCATTAACCCAACAAGCTCCAAATAGATACCACAAAGCTTTGCATTTCCAGCTGCCCAACTCTGCAACCCAATTAGTATTGGATATTACTGCTCGTGACAAATTCCCGACTATGGACGGTGGTGATCCTTTTCCGGATAACGTCACTAATATCACCACTCAAGTGGTTAACAGCAAAACGCATATTCCATATGCTAAGCAGGCAGCCGAAAAACAGGGCTCTGCCTGGAAACTAAGTGGCAGCTATTTAACAGAAGTAAGCGACTTTGAAGATTCTTACCAGATGACTTCTGTTATTACCTCTGGTGGCATCCACGCCTGTGCTTCGCAAACCGAATATGCTGTTCAAAGTGGTGGCCGTCATGCGGCAATGAGCACAACCAAAGTTGAGACACGGCAGTCGCCAGAGGTTGCCACGGAATCTTCACGAATGATTGTGGGCCAGCTTGCCGTGCTTGCAGGTGGTCAACAGCACTTTAATCCAGGTATTTTAACCTACACTTTTCCGACGCGAAATGCTGATTTTTTACATAATTTTGGCATAGTGGCTCCAGTAAAGATACTGCAACCACCGGAGTCACAATTATGAGCTATAGGGCCTGACGGCCTTCAAGCGCACGACTTAGGGTAATCTGGTCGGCGTATTCTAAATCGACACCAATGGGTAGACCCCGTGCCAAGCGTGTTACGCTTACCGGCCGATCGCCGATTTGCTGTTGAATATAGAGTGCCGTAGATTCGCCCTCGATACTGGCGTTAGTTGCCAGAATAATCTCAGATACCGCATCTTCATCGATTCTACTGATGAGCTCGGCGATATGAAGCTGCTCAGGGCCTACACCGTCAATTGGCGAAACTAAACCGCCGAGTACGTGATAGGTACCATGAAACTGCCCCGTTTTTTCGAGCGCCACGATATCGAAGGGCTCAGCAACAACGGCAACGACTGTCTTGTCGCGCCGAGGGTCGGTGTATAAATCGGACAATTCTTGATCGGCTGATATCAGCGCAAAAGTACGGCGGCAGTAGCCAATGCCTTGGTGAAGGTCTTTGAGCGAGGCAGCAAGATCACGAGCTTTGGCCGGATCATTACGCACCAAATAATACGCATACCGCTCGGCGGTGCGCGGACCAACACCGGGCAATTTTCCGAGTGCCTCAATAACGTCAGTGAGTGCGGGAGGCAAAATCTGCATATAACAAACGAGTGTTAGCTTACAGGCCGAGGTCGCCCAAAGCGCCCATCATTGGCTGCATCTTTTCGGCAGCGGCTTTTTGGCTTTCGGAAATAGCTTCTTTAACTGCTTCTTCAATCCAGCGCTCCAGTTGACCAATGTCGTCAAGGTCGATAGCGTCACGGTCGATGTGAATTTTTTTGATCTTCTGCTCGCCAGTAATCTCAACTCGAACAGCACCATCACCCTTTTCGATGGTAATGATCATCTTTTGCAATTCTTTTTGAATCTTCTTAACGCGCATCAGCATTTTAGCCTGGTCTAAACGGCTCATAGTCATCTCCTTATGATTATTTAGTATAACAGATATAAATGTGGCTTTTAAACTCTATATCAGTAGTTTTGCTAGTTTATGAGCCTGACATGCAGCTTAAAGCCAGCTTAAGGCTGCTGGACAGTAAATACCTGGCGAGTAATGGTGGCTTGGGGCCAGGCCACAAAGTAACTTCGCAAATTATATGTACAAGCCATAGCTAACACGGCGCAGCCAATGGCGAGCCCAAGGTTTCGGGCAATAGGATTACGCGGGAATACCTTATACCACGCATCAATAAGATAGCCAGCCCCTCCCGCGGCAACCAAATATATGAACGGCACGAGTACGGCTAATCCGATGCGGCTGTCACTCAGGCCAATAACAACTGCGCCAAAAATTCCCAGCCAGGCCAAAATGCGCACACGCATGAGTTTGGCATGACGCCAATATACATATGTACCCAGTACAAAAGCCAGACTGCCAAAAATACTTAATACTGGCAAGCGCCCCAGCCACATTTCGGGATTATCGACTGGCTGACGAATAAATACCGACAAAGGCACATGCAGTACATTTCCTATAAGATGCAGCGGTTGCTTCCAGTTTTCGGGCACACAAAGCCAGTCAGAAATAAAGGCTGGATTGTGGTACAAGTACAGCGCAAGAGGCGCCAGAATAGCCAAAAAGAACAGCGAGCCGCCAATAACCGCTGTCGGGTTCTTTTTAAATGCCTTATCGATAGTGGGTAGTTGCCATACTAAGCCAAGGCCTAAAAACCAGATCATACCTGGTGTATAAAGTAGTAAGGCGCTTAATAAAAGCCCAGCAAATACCGGCCAACCGGTTTTTTTCTCCCTAAGCCATACGCCACAGGCCACTAAAACAAAAAAGCCAAACAACATAACTTCGGGAGTGCCAAGGCGAGCGGTGTGTAAAAACCAGCTACTAGTGCCAAATAACAGCGTGCCGATAACAGCGGTGCGCGTGCCATGCCAGCGATACACAAGGATACAAAACAGAATAATGGTTAGCCAGCCTATGAGTGCACTGGCAATGCGGCCAGCTAACAGCGAATCTCCTACTATATGTCGGATGCCATACACCAAGAGCTCATAGGGTGCATTAATAGGATTGTCCCAAATAACCTTAAGGCTGCGTGCTGCTTCATAAACAGCCTGTTCGGTACCGCTGTAGCCGGGTAGCAATGCATTAATCTTAAACAATAAAGTGAAGCTTATAACAGCAAAAACCACAAAGAAAGCAGTGCAAGCTTGCCAGTGACGCATAAAATAACTGCGTAATTCAACAATAATGTTGCTCATATGCTCCCTATTATAGCATTACTTTTATTCGAGCCTTGCTACTCGGCAAAAGGATGTGAACGTTTAGTATCCAGGCTCCGAATGCGCTGTTTGTCACGGTCAAAGAATAGTTCAACGCCGCCAGTAGCACCATTACGATGCTTTTTAATGAGAATGTCCATAATGTTCTTGCGCTGTGATTCAGGATTATAGTAATCTTCACGGTAAATAAAAGCTACGACGTCGGCGTCTTGCTCAATAGATCCAGATTCACGAAGGTCGGCTAGCTGTGGAATTTGTGGTTTACGGTTCTCTACCGAACGGCTCAGCTGAGATAGCGCAATAATCGGAACGTTTAACTCGCGGGCAATCGCTTTTAGGCCACGCGAAATCTCCGAAATTTCTTGCACACGGTTATCGCTACCAGCAAACTTACTGCCACCGCTCATGAGCTGCAGGTAGTCCACGATAATTAAGCCAAGTGGCTGCTTATGCGATTCGCGGCGAGCTTTGGTACGCAAGTCACTGACAGTAATGCTTGGGGTATCGTCGAACAAAATAGTTGCCTCCGATAGTGTACCCATAGCTTGACCAATCTTCTCAAAGTCAGTATCGGTAAGATTGCCGGTGCGCAACGCCCAAGCATCCACACCAGATTCCATGGCGAGTAGACGATCGGTCAATTGCTCCTTACTCATTTCTAGACTAAAAATAAGTACTGGCTCTTTAGCTTGGACGGCTACGTTGTGAGCAAGACTTAAAGAAAAAGCAGTTTTACCCATAGATGGGCGGGCGGCTAGAATAAACAAGTCAGAGCGCTGTAGGCCCGCCAAAATATCATCCATGGCCTTAAAACCAGTTGGAATACCACGCGTTTTGCCCTTGTCTTTGTGCAGATCATCTAGACGGTCGAAGCTTTTAGCTAGAATACTCTCAATGCTCGTAACGGTTTGTTTAACGTTTTGCTTACTTACTTCAAATAGCTTAGCCTCGGCCTCTTCGACGAGTTCGTGCAGAGCCTTGCCCTCGTTATAGCTGAGCGTTACCATTTCTTGACTGGCCTTAATAAGACGCCTGCGGAGTGCTTTTTGGGCCACAATGTTTGCATATTGTTCTACGTGCGCTGCAGTTGGTACAAAGTTAGTGAGCTCACTCAAATACCCTGGCCCGCCAATCATATCTAAAAAGCCATTGCTTTTAAGCTGGTCGGAAAGTGTCAAAACATCAATAGGGCTGCGCTTTTCGTACAGTTGTTGCACGGCCTCGTAAATACGCTGGTGTTTTGGATCAAAAAAATCATGAATCGTAATGAGGTCGGCGATTTTAATTAATGCGTCACTGTCAAGTAATATGGCACCTAAAAGGCTGGCCTCGGCTTCGGGATTGTGAGGTGCCTGATGCTTAACTTGTGAGTACTCGTCCATTACAGAACTTCCCCGCCGCCAAAGATATCATTTACGGTATCAACAGGCTGGTTACTCGACTTTTCGGCTTGAGAAATATAATAGTCATCACCTGATTCGTCTTTTGGCTTAGTGGTAATGGCTGCGGCTGCCGGGTTGCTGCTGGCTATAGTATGCACAATCTCACCTTCTTCGGCTGGAGGCAAAGCCGGTGTACTGCTGGTTGGTTTTCCCTTGCCTTTAACGCAAGTAATCATAAATGCTTGCCCAGTTATTTCTTGAATAGTATCGCCGATGATTTTTTTGTTTGTACTATCACTAAGCCGCTTTTGATGAAAACCAAAGCCTACCTCAAGCGTTACGACGCCTGGCTCAAAGTGCGGTTGAGCGGCACTCAAAATGCTATAGAGTGTGTTGTATTTCTTTTTAATGGTATGCAAAACCTTTGGCCAAACAGCTTCGTCGAGTGTTTCGGTGGTAGCAGCACTATCTGAATCTTGAGTTGCAACTGTCGCCCTATTGCTTGCTGCAGGTTGCCTGACCTCTTCTTTGGCTGGGGAGACAGGACTCGAACCCTCGTACTCAGACTTAAGCGACTTGTGTTCTAACGGCTGTGGTATATCCTCACTCGTTGCTTCTGTGGCGCTGGGCCGCGCTCTTTTTGGTGCTGGTGCAACGGCAACTACTGGTGCAACCTGACTGGCAGCAGCTTTTGGGGCTGCCGGAGCTGGCTTGGCGGGTGCTGGCGTAACAGTCGGAGCGCTTACAGTGCCAGAAGGTCGTCCACTTAATGCAACGTCAAGGAATAAAATTTCGAGCAGATTTTGTGGGTTGCTTGAACCTGGCACATCAAGCAGTTTTGTAAGAAGAGCAATAACATCGTTATGCGGTAGTCCAAGCTGGTTGGCAATAAATCGCTCACGCAAAAACTCGCTGGTTTGTTTGGCGATTTGCGAAGGCGTTGCACCTTGGTTGCGGAGCATGCCCACCAGTTGCACGGTAGTTGCGGCATCGCGATTCTCGAGCGCTGCAACCAATTGCTCAATAACATCGGCCGGCGCGATGCCGAGCACAGATTCTATATCTGTGGCAGTAACTGTACGGCCAATATTGCGCATTTGGTCTAGCAAACTAATACTGTCCCTAAAACTTCCTTCGCCGTGCGCAGCAATTAAAGCAAGAGCATCATCGTCAATCTTGATCTTTTCTTTAGTAGCAATAGTGCGTAAGTGTCCAATAACTTTTTGCAGCTCGACAGGCCGGAACGTATAGCGCTGCGTGCGACTAATAATGGTTTCGGGCAGCTTGTGCACCTCTGTTGTAGCTAGAATAAAAATAGCGTGCGCTGGCGGCTCCTCGAGTGTTTTGAGAAGTGCATTAAAGGCTTCTCGCGTTAACATGTGCACTTCGTCGATAATGTATACCTTAAACTTGGCGCTTGTCGGTGCAATATGTACTTTGTCACGCAGGTCACGAATTTCGTCGATGCGGCGGTTGCTGGCGGCATCAATCTCTATAATGTCTAAGTGAGAGCCATTTTCGTTGTAGGGCAGATTATTAATTTCGTAGGCCAAAATACGTGCAATACTGGTTTTACCTACGCCGCGCGGGCCTGTTAATAGATAGGCATGGCAAATAAAGCCCTTCGTAAGCGCATTTTCGAGTGCCTGAGTAATATGTTCTTGCCCAATTACTTCAGACAGTTTCTTAGAACGGTATGTCCGATATAACGCCTGCCCCATTGCTTATTAGTATGCAGTAAAGTCAATAAAATAGGTAGAGATGACTACGCCGTGTTATTGACAACTATTGAACTCCTATTGACCCTGTCGGCAAGCATACGCATTTAAGAATAAGTATCTCGCACGGGCCGATCTAGGCAACCTGCTATAAAGCAGGGTCAGGCGTAATGCAACCAAAGGCGGCGAAGTGGAGCCGCCTTTGCGTGTAATGCACTGCTTTATAGCAGGTTGCCTAGATCAAGCTTAGGCTGAGTATGCTAACCTAGCATGCGGGGCGGTTGACATTTAGTGTTGTTGCGATATAGTGAGTGCACTAACAGGGAGAGCGTGGTGCCAGAAAAGCACTAACACCCGACGAACAAGTTAATTCGCCGAATACTCTAGTTCTCAACACCTGATATGCAAAACTAATTTGGAGAATACTACTATATGACAATGAACCCCGGAATTCCTCCTATTAACACTGCGGTTGATCGACGCATGGGTATGGGCATTTTTGCTGCAGGCTTGGCTGTATCGGCGCTTGGCCTTTTGGGTCTGAGCCAAACGACAGAAGCACAGCAGAGTCTAGATTCTGCATGTCGGGCTGATAGCAGGACGGCAGAGATCAACGACCAGCAGTTTAATTTGGAGGGTTGTTACCGGGCGGCCGATCGAACTGGCGTAAAAGCGACAGAAGTTGGCTTGGCTGGCTTAGGCATTGTTGCGACCGCTACAGGTACTATTATTGTGGCTCGTCGTCCTAAGTAGGTGTTCTCGCCGCAATAACTAAAAACTCGCCAATCTTCCGGCGAGTTTTTACGATATGCAGTGTACGAGAGTAATTAAAGCGCAGCTTCGAGGGCAGCCCATTCGGCAGTACTGTCGTCTTCGGGAACGTTAACGCTTACTTGATCGCCTGGCTTGGCTTTGAAGTAGGTAACGCTAGCCAAGAGCACGCGGTAATCTTTGTCGCCTACTTCCACAAAATAGTGGCCATTGTCGAGCTTGAGGGCTCCAACAACTTGCTTGCGTGGAATTGGACCAATTTGTTTGTATAAAAACGTACCGTCTTCGGTAATGGTGAGCTTAAGGATGTCACCTTGAACAAGCTTAGACTTACTGGCGTAGTTTGCTGGGACAGGATACATTTTGCCATCCGAACCAACCATATTTTGACCGTCAAATACACCCTCGATTACCTTACCGAGATTGTCTTCTTGAACAACTGGAGCGATAGAGGTATCATCCCCTACTAAACTAATAAGCAGCTCATTGGCTGCTGCAAGGTTTGTTTCTGCCTCTTGAATGAGGGCCCGCAGTCGCTTGATTTGTTTTTCTGGTACATCTGCCATGTTTTGTTCTCTATATTCTCTAGTCTCTCGAGTAGTGTTTGTTTCTTTACACTTACTTTTAAAACTACCATGAATATGTAGCTAAGTCAAAGTATATGTATATTTCTGTGGATAAGTACTAAGGTCGCTGGAATTTACTCATATATATAAGGCTAAATCAGAACAAATTATGCAATTAAAAATCTAAAATAAATAGATTGCAAATTAAGTATAGCATTATCACAATACCCCTTTGGGTGTTGCATGCTGCACTTGTAGACAAAGACATAAATTAGGAGTGATATATGCGTAAATTCCAGACCCTCATTGTAGGGGTGGTTTCTGTTTTCGTGCTTGTTGCTGCGCCTATGGCATTGGTATCTGCTGATCAGACCAATCCTCAGGTAGAAAGCGCTAGCCAAAATCGACTACTCTCTGCAACAGCAGCAACCGCCGAACCAACCTGTCGTCGTTTGAGTGCTACTAACGTTGGTGGCCAAGACATCTTTACTGGTACCGGCAACTACAAGATGTATAGCGGTACGAACTGGCAAGATGTAACTTGTGCCAACACAACCTTCCGTTTACGCTACAACGAGCGCGCGGTGGTAATTGCTAACTTTAACGCTGAGTCAGATTGTCAAGGTACTGACGCCAGCAACGGTCAATGGTGTCAGCTCCGTGCGACACTTAACGGCGCCGAGGGGAATCCATTGGCACCCGAGGCTGACTCATTTGCCTTTGATAATGTGAGCGGTGGCAATAGCTATGACTGGCAAGCAAATTCTATGCAGCGTGCATGGGAAATTCGCTGCCTTAACACAGCTGGCTGCCAGTACAAGTTTGCGGTACAAACCCGCATGCACGACAGTACTGTCAGTAGTTTGTGGCTCGATGAAGTTGCTGCGCACATTCGCGTAACAACTGGCGGTGCTGCTCCACTATAGGTCTCTGCTGAGCGCTATTAATCAAACAATGACACCTCCATCATACACATTGGGGGTGTCATTTTTGGCGTTGTTTTTTATCCAATTGTACAATGGCAAAGTATGTCAAAAGATGCTATTTCACCTGATCTGTTACAAGTGGCTGGTGATATAGGCTTTGTCCAATTACCATTCGAAAAATTTATTGAAACAGATCTGGAACCTGGCCACCTTGTAGATGATATCCAAAAGCTTAGTGACTTTTCTGTTGCCGAGGCGGCGATTTGCCGAACAGTTATCGCTGCAGCTTTAGGAGATGATGAACAAGGGCCCGACCCGATTGTTACTAAAACACCCATGGGAGACCTATTGCGCCCCAAAGGCTTTAACGGTCGACTTTTAGAAGGACATGTTGCACTTTTGCCTTTTTCGCCAGAGCGAGTTAAAGAACTGGACAAGCGCCATGCGCCGCACCTCGAAAACTACCTAACTGGTGAGTCTCGCTTTGGGTGGCGGGTATTCTTTTGTGGACTACTCCGCAAAACCAATGCTGGCACCGCGCCATTTATGCGTGAAGCGCTGTACTTTCAAAAGGCTCGCGCGGCCCATGGGTCGGCAATATCGCGTGTTGTAGGCCCGACTGCACCCTTAATTTGGACACCAATACCCCGCAAGCGGCTCCTCGACCAAGATACAAATACTGCCACTCCAGGCAGTGGCAGGCCTTGGCTGCGCACAAAACATAGCTCTACCCGCCACTTTGTCTAAAATAACCATAAGGACTGGACTGTGCCATGAGTAGTACCGAACAACTGAGTATACCGCCCCAACTACAAAGTGAGCTCCTTGAGTATACGATTGCTTTGTGTGATCGTAGTAGTTTGGAAAATCTATTTCTAACACCCGGCAGTGTCGTGACGGGTTTTGCAGCTTTTGATCATTTTAATGCTGTCGAAGAACGAATTTGTGAGCAGTTAAGTCCAGTGGAGCATGACTCAGATACACCAGCAATTACTATAGAGCCAACTATCGCGGCAAATCGTATTAGTGAGGCACTGCGACCCGATGGTTTTAACGGCCGGATCAGTAATGGCTTTGTGGTTATCTTACCTTTTAGCACCTCTAGAGCTGCGTTATACGAAACAAGAGTTGCCTCGGAAGTCCAAAGCGGTAAGCTTTCTGACACGCGTGAGGGTTTGACCGCCATTTACTGCGCAGACTTGGCATTAGCTCGCGGTGGCATCGCCAAAATGGTCCGCAGCAGCGTATATTATCATCGCTATGACAAGCCAAAGACGTCGTATTACCAGCAGATGGGTGCGGGCGGCTTGCGTCGGCTCATAGAGTCAGCCGATGAGTTACAAAAACATATAAACCTGAACATTAGCGCATCGGTTGCGCGTACCGCTCGCTCGACAGGTCATGCTGTTCGCCATCCTGCTAGAGGCTAGTTTTAGATTATTCATATTAAAAAATACCCCATCCTTGCAGACGGGGTATTTTTTAAACGTAGGTCGAAGATAGACGAAAGGTTTTAGCCTTAGGCCAATTCAACAGTAGCGCCAGCTTCTTCCAAAGCCTTCTTAGCCTTTTCGGCGTCGTCTTTAGCAGCGCCTTCAAGAACAGCTTTAGGAGCGCCATCAACGATAGCCTTAGCTTCACCAAGACCAAGACCAGTAA
>Ga0075366_10000230_pt1 | contig 24874 bp, 21 predicted proteins | sample EndMethybrTD3031_FD_72351 | JGI IMG/M metagenome (GOLD analysis project Ga0075366, IMG submission 72351) | Populus endosphere microbial communities from Tennessee, USA - Endosphere MetaG P. TD hybrid TD303-1 | ecosystem: Host-associated > Plants > Roots > Endosphere | place: USA: Tennessee...
CGCGCCGGCACGCGCTGTGCTTCGGGATGGCCGTGTTCGCGGCCGGCAACCTCGTGTGCGCGCTCGCGCCCAGCCTGCCGATGCTGCTCGCGGGCCGCGCGCTGATGGGCCTGGGCGCGATGTTCACGCCGATTGCGGCCGGCATCGCGGTCGCACTCGTCGAGCCGGCACGGCGCGGGCGTGCGCTCTCGCTCGTATTCCTCGGCGTGAGCCTGAGCTACGTGATCGGCCTGCCGCTCGGCGCCTGGTTCGGGTTCCGCTACGGCTGGCAGTGGCCGATCGCGCTCGTCGCAGCGCTCGCAGGCCTGGCCGGCATCGTGCTCGCCACGCTGCTGCCGCGCGACATCGCCGCACCGGGCGCGAGCTTCAAGGGCCTGGTGCCGCTGCTCGCGCAACGCGCGGTCGTGTGGACACTCTCGCTGACCTTGCTCTACTTCATCGCGATCTTCGTCGTGTTCTCGTACATCGGCCCGGTGCTGCAGGCGCTGCAGCCGATGTCGACCGAGCGTTTGTCGGTCACGCTGATGCTGTTCGGCCTGTCGGGCGTGGTCGGCACGGTGGTCGGCGGCTGGGCCAACGACCGGTTCGGATCGAGGCGCACGCTCGTCGTGCAGCTCACGGTGCTCGGCAGCATGATGGCGCTGGTGCCGCTGACACAGGGCCACTACGCGCTGCTCGTGCTCGTGTTCCTCGTCTGGGGCATCGCGGGCTTCGGGATGATGACGCCGCAGCAGTCGCGCCTCGCAGCGGTCGCGCCGGCGCAGGCGCCGATCCTGCTGTCGCTCAACACCTCGATGCTGTACGTCGGCACCGCGCTCGGTGCGGCGATCGGCGGCGCGACGGTCGGCACGCTCGGCTTCGCGCAGCTCGCCTGGATCGGCGTGCCGTTTGCGCTCGCCGGGCTCGCGACTCTGTGGATCAGTGCCCGCAAAGCCGCCCTTCTCCGAGCAGCGTGATGCACATCACCGCTACAATGCGCCCACCAGCCCAGCACCAGTCACTGCGGCTGCCGTCATTTCCGACCTGAGCCTCGCGCTCTTCGCACCTTCTGCCTGCGACTGGCGCCCGAACCCCGGGCGACGGGCCGATCCCCTACGGAACTCCATGTCCTTCGACACCCTCGGCCTCGCCGAGCCCCTGCTGCGTGCTGTGCACGAACAGGGCTACACCACCCCCACCCCGATCCAGGCCCAGGCGATCCCCGTCGTGCTGCAAGGCGGCGATCTGATGGGCGGCGCGCAGACCGGCACCGGCAAGACCGCCGGCTTCGTGCTGCCGATGCTGCACCGCCTGATGGCCCGGCCCGCCGCGCGTGATGCCCGCGGCCGCCTGCCTATCCGCGCGCTGATCCTCACGCCGACCCGCGAACTCGCCGCGCAGGTCGAAGAAAGCGTGCGCAACTACGGCAAGCACAGCAAGCTGTCGAGCATGGTGATGTTCGGCGGCGTCGGCATGCAGCCGCAGATCGATCGCCTGAAGCGCGGCGTCGACATCCTCGTCGCGACGCCCGGCCGCCTGCTCGACCACCACGGCCAGCGCACGCTCGACCTCTCGCATGTCGAGATCTTCGTGCTCGACGAAGCCGACCGCATGCTCGACATGGGCTTCATCCACGACATCAAGAAGGTGCTCGCGGTGCTGCCGGCCAAGAAGCAGAGCCTGCTGTTCTCGGCCACCTTCAGCGACGAGATCAAGGCGCTCGCCGACCGGCTGCTGAACAAGCCGGCGCTGATCGAGGTCGCGCGCCGCAACCAGACCGCCGACACGATCGCGCAGAAGGTGCACCCGGTCGGCCGGGAGATGAAGAAGGATCTGCTGACGCACCTGATCAAGTCCAACGACTGGCACCAGGTGCTGGTGTTCACGCGCATGAAGCACGGCGCGAACCGGCTCACCGAGCACCTCGTCAAGAGCGGCATCACCGCGATGGCGATCCACGGCAACAAGAGCCAGGGCGCACGCACCAAGGCGCTCGCCGACTTCAAGAGCGGCGAGCTGCAGGTGCTGGTCGCGACCGACATCGCGGCGCGCGGCATCGACATCGACCAGCTCCCGCACGTCGTCAACTACGAGCTGCCCAACGTGCCCGAGGACTACGTGCACCGCATCGGCCGCACCGGCCGCGCGGGCGCGCAGGGCGAAGCGGTCTCGCTGGTGTGCCCGGACGAGAACATCTTCCTGCGCGACATCGAGAAGCTCATCAAGCGCGAGATCCCCAAGGAGATCGTGCCGGGCTTCGCGCCGCCGGCCGGCGAACGCGCCGAGCCGATCGTGCTCGGCCGCATGGTGATCGGCGAGGGCGCCGGCCGCGGCGGAAACCGCCACCACGCGCCGTCGCGCGGCGGATCGGGCTCGCACGCGGGGCGCGGGGGTCACGGCGGTGGCGGCCAGGGGCATTCCCACGCAGGCCATTCCCAGCCGGGACACGGCAGCCCGCGTCACGAGCGCAGCCGACCGGAAGGCCGGACCGCGGCGCCTCATGCCGCGCCCGCGCGTGGCGGACAGGCGCCGGCGCGCCCGGAAGCGCCTCGCGGTCCGAAGCCCGCGTCGCGCCTGACCCAACCGAAGCGCTGAGATAACTCTCTCGCGGCGCTACAGTCGCCGCATGTCTTCGACTCCCCGCATCGCCCTGCTCGCCGGCGCCACCGGCCTGGTCGGGCGCGAGCTCGTGCGTCGCCTGCTCGTCGACCCCGCGTATGCACGGGTGCACGCGCTCGTGCGGCGCGCGACGAGCGGCCTCGCAACCGATGCGCGGCTCGTCATCCACGCGCACGATTTCGCGCGCCTCGACAGCGTGCCGAAGGCAGACGATGTCTACATCGCGCTCGGCACGACGATCAAGGTGGCTGGTTCGCAGGAGGCGTTTCGCAAGGTCGATCACGACTTCGTCGTCGCGACGGCGCGCGCGGCCCGCGCTGCCGGCGCAAAGCGCCTGGCGGTGGTCTCCGCGCTCGGCGCCGACGCCCGGTCGCGCATCTTCTACAACCGCGTCAAGGGCGAGATGCAGGACGCGGTGGCGCAGCTCGGCTACGAGAGCGTGACGATCGCCCAGCCCTCGATGCTGGTCGGTGACCGCGCGGCGCTTGGCCAGCCGGTGCGGGCCGGCGAGGTGTGGGCCGATCGCCTGCTCAGCCCGCTGAAGGCGCTCGTGCCGCGCAGCGTGCGCCCGATCGCGGCGGGCGACGTCGCCGCGGCGCTGATCGCCGCGACGCTCGAAGGCCGCCCGGGCCTGCGCACGCTGAGCTCGGCGCAGATGCAGGGAGCGAGCCGGCGTTGAGCGACTCGCTGTTCGGCTACCGCGCCTTCATCCGCTTCTGGTTCGCCCGCCTGGCCGGCACGGCCGCCAACCAGATGCTGATGGTCGCGATCGGCTGGCACATGTACGACCTGACCGGCAGCGCCTGGGACCTCGGCCTCGTCGGCCTGCTGCAGTTCGCGCCGGCGCTGCTGCTCGTGCTGGTGGCCGGCCACGTCGTCGACCGCTACCACCGCGCGCTCATCTTCGCGCTGTGCATGGCCGGCCAGACGATGGTCGCGCTCGTACTCGCAGTCGCCGCACCGGCGGGCTGGGCGAGCCGCGAGCTGCTGCTCGGCCTCTCGATCGCGATCGGCACCTTCAAGGCCTTTCAGATGCCGGCGCAGCAGGCGATCGTGCCGCTGCTCGTCCCGCCCGAGACCCTGCCGCGTGCGCTCGCGTTCAGCTCGGCGGGCAACCAGGGCGCGATCATCGTCGGGCCGGCGCTCGGCGGCTTCCTCTACGTCGGCGGCGCGCTCGCGGTCTATGCAAGCTGCGCAGCGCTGTTCGCGCTCGCCGCCGTGCTCGTCGCCGGCGTGCGCTACGACCATGCGCCACGCGCGCCGCAGGCGATCAGCGCCGACACGCTGCTCGCCGGCGTGCACTTCGTGCGCCGGCGCGAGGTCGTGCTCGGCGCGATCTCGCTCGACCTGTTCGCGGTGCTGCTGGGCGGTGCGACCGCGCTGCTGCCGATGTTCGCGAAAGACGTGCTGCACGTCGGGCCGTGGGGTCTCGGTCTGCTGCGCGCGGCACCGGCGGTCGGCGCGCTGTCGCTCTCGGTCGCGCTGACCCGCTGGCCGATCACGCGCCGCGCCGGCACGGTGCTGCTCGGCGCGGTCGCGTTGTACGGCGCGGCGACACTGGTGTTCGCGCTGTCGACCCAGCTCGCACTCTCGATCGCAGCGCTCGCGGTCTCGGGCGCGGCCGACATGGTCAGCGTCGTGATCCGCCAGTCGCTCGTGCAGCTCGAGACCCCCGACGAGATGCGCGGCCGCGTCAGCGCGGTCAACGCGATGTTCATCGGCGCGTCGAACCAGCTCGGCGAGTTCGAGTCTGGCGCGACCGCGGCGCTGCTCGGCCCGGTCGGATCCGTCGTGCTCGGCGGCCTCGGCTCGATCGCGATCGCCGCGCTGTGGGCACGCCTGTTCCCGGCGCTCGCGGCGCGCGACCGGCTCGTGGTGCGGCGATGATCGTGCACGCCGACGACGCGATCGTCGTCGTCGACAAGCCGGCCGGGCTGCCGTCGGTGCCGGGCCGCGCGGCCGGCCTGCAGGACTGCGCCGCGCAGCGTGTGCAGGCGGTGCATCCCGACGCGCTGGTCGTGCACCGGCTCGACATGGCGACCTCCGGCCTGCTGCTGTTCGCGCGCGGCGCCGACGTGCAGCGCCGCCTGAGCCGCGCGTTCGCGACCCGCGCGGTCGACAAGCGCTACGTCGCGGTGGTCGCCGGCCGCCTCGCCGACGAGCGCGGCGAGATCGACCTGCCGCTCGCCGCCGACTGGCCGAACCGCCCGCGCCAGGTGGTCGATCACGAGCGCGGCAAGCCGTCGCTCACGCGCTATGCAGTGCTCGCGCGCGACGCCCACACGACCCGCGTCGCGCTCGAGCCGCTGACCGGCCGCTCGCACCAGCTGCGTGTGCATCTGGCCGCGATCGGCCACGCGATCCTCGGCGACACGCTCTATGCGGGCGCGAACGCGCAGTCCGCCGCGCCGCGCCTGCTGCTGCACGCGAGCATGCTCGGCTTCGTGCACCCGCACGACGGCCGGCGCTTCGAGATCGAAAGCACCGCGCCGTTCTGAGGCCGGGCCTCACTCCTCGCCACGCTTCGCCTTCAACCGCGTGCGCCCTTCCCGGCCGCGCGCCTTCCACAGCGCGACCTGGCGCTGGCGCTCGAGCGCGCTCATCGTGTCGCGCCGCGCCTCGCGCAGCAGCTTGTGGTAGTTGCGCAGCCGGTCGCCGGCGACACCTTCGCGCACCGCGCAGCCGGGCTCGTCCTGGTGGCGGCAGTCGCGGAAGCGGCACTGCAGCGCAAGCGCCTCGACATCGCCGAAGGTCGCGGCGACCGCACGCTCGTCGGCATCCGGCCGCAGTGCACGCAGCCCCGGCGTGTCGATCACGCAGCCGCCGCACGGCAGACGATGCAGCGAGCGTGCGGTCGTCGTGTGCTTCCCGCGGCTGTCGTGCTCGCGCACCGCGCCGGTGTCCTGCACCGCCTGCCCGAGCAACGTGTTGGTCAGCGTCGACTTGCCGGCGCCCGACGAGCCGAGCAGCACCAGCGTCTGCCCGGCACGCGTGAACGGCGCGAGGCGCTGCGCGGTCTCGGCGTCGCGTGCGTCGACGCTCAGCACCTCGACGTCGCTCGCGACGCGGCTGCGCACCGCCTGCACACGCACGAACAGCGAGCGCGCGTCGAGCACGCCGTCGGCCTTGCTCAGCACGACGACCGGCTGCACGCCGCTGCCCTGCACGAGCGCGAGGAAACGCTCCATGCGGCGCGGATTGAAGTCGTCGTCCAAGCCCATCACGAGCAGCGCAGTGTCGACGTTGGCGACCACCGCGTGGCGGCGCCCGTCGGCGTCGCGCCGCACGAGCCGGGTCTGCGACGCCACGCGCCCGTGCACCCACACCTGCCCGAACGCGTCGGGCGCGACGAGCACCCAGTCGCCGACGGCGAGCACGTCCTCGTCTTCGGCGAGCAGCCGCTGCAGGCGCGGCAGCACGCGCATCGAGCGCTCGTCCGCGCCGTCGTGCACCTGCACGGTCTCGCGGTGCAGCCCGGTCAACCTCATCAGATGCAGCGCGGGCTCGCTCGGCATCGTCATCGCCAGCGTCACCGCCTGGCTGGCCAGCGCGGGCGTGAGCCCGAGCGCCTGCAGGCGGTCGAAATCAAAATCGATCATGTGTGTCTGAACCTGTGTTTCTCGCGGCACGCGCGCAGCGCATGCCAAGGCATTTCCGCGCGGGGCGGAAAGCGGCGTTGCAGTGAAACGAAGGCGGCGCCGCGGGGCGCTCGGTCAGACTTCGGGAGGAACGGATCGGCGAATCAGCCGATCAGGGAATCGATGCGTGTCGATGGAACCCGGGCGCGTCAGACAGCAGCCGCATGGAGGGCAAGATCAGTCGTCTTCATGGGGCACCTCCAGGTCGTCGGGTGAATCGGGGAGTGCGCGGGAGCGCACCAGCAAGGGCGCGCAGTGTCGCAGGCCAGCGCGGCAGCGTCAATCGCCATGAGCTAGGGATGCCCCGGCTTGCATTCACGCCCCCCGCCCCATACATCGAAGCAGGGTCTTGGCGACGAAGCGAACTGCGTGCAAACGTATCATCGCGGCGCCTGGACATCTCCTGAACGAATCGCAAGGAACACGCTGATGAAACGCTGGCTCGTAGCCCTCTCGGTGGCCCTCTGCTCGGTCGCGCTGCTGCCCTCGATGGCCGACGCGAAGCGCCTGGGTGGCGGCGGCACCTCGGGCATGAAGCGCGACATCCCGACGCGCACCACGCCCGATGCGGTGCCCGCGAAGCCCGGCGCACCGACCCAGGCTGCGCCGGCGCAGGCCAATCCCGGCGCCCCGGCAGTGGCGCCCAAGCGCTCGTGGCTCGGCCCGATCGCGGGCCTGGCCGCCGGCCTCGGCCTCGCGGCGCTGGCGAGCCACCTCGGCCTGGGCGCCGAGTTCGGGAACTTCCTGATGATCGCGCTGCTCGCCCTCGTTGCCTTCATCGTGATCCGCCTCGTGATGCGCCGCTTCGCCGGTGCGCCGGCGCGGCCGGCGTTCGCGACGCCGAACGGCATGCCGTTCACCGGCTCGGCCGGATCGGATGCGGCGTTCCGCCCCGCGGGCCTGGCACCTCTTGCACCGACGGCCAGCGCGCCGGTCACGCCCGCCACATCGGCGCTGCCCGCCGGCTTCGACGCCGCCGAGTTCGAGCGCATCGCGAAGATGATCTTCATCCGCATGCAGGCCGCGAACGACGCCGGCGACCTGAACGACCTGCGCGCCTTCACGACACCCGAGCTGTTCGCATCGACCCGGCTCGAGTTGCAGGAGCGCCAAGGCGCGGCGCAGCAGACCGACGTCGTGCAGATCGACGCCGAGGTGCTCGACTTCGCGCAGGAGCCCGAGCGCCAGATCGTCAGCGTGCGCTTCCACGGCCTGATCCGCGAGGCGCGCGAAAGCGGCGCCGAGCCGTTCAACGAGGTGTGGCACCTGGTCAAGCCGACCGACGGCAGCCGCGAGTGGGCGATCGCCGGCATCCAGCCGGCCGCCTGACGACCGCGCGCGCCGATGCCCGCGTCGCTGTGGATCGTCACGGGCAGCTCGCGCGGGCTCGGCGCGGCGATGTTGCGGCGCCTGCTGCAGCCGCGGGCGGTGCTGCTCGGCATCGCGCGCCGCAACGATCCCGAGCTCGACGGCGTGGCGCAAGCTCAAGGCGCGCGCCTCGAACAATGGGCGCATGACCTGGCCGACCCGGTGCCGGTCGCGCAGCGGCTGCAGCGCTGGCTGGCCGACTGCGATCAGGACGATTTCGCCCGCATCACCTTGATCAACAACGCCGGCGCGCTGGCCGAGCCGGCGCCGGTGGCTGCGAGCGACCTCGTGGCGCTCGCCGCGGCGCTGCGCGTGAGCCTGGAAGCGACCGTGGTGCTCACCGCCGCCTTCCTGCGTGCCACACAGGCGTGGCCAGGCGCGCGCCGGGTGCTCAACGTGTCATCGGGCCTGGGCCGGCGTGCGCTGGCCGGCAGTGCGGGTTATTGCGCCGCGAAGGCCGGCATGGACCACTTCTCGCGCGCGGTCGCGCTCGAAGAGGCCGGCCAAGCGAACGGTGCACGCGTCGTCTCGCTCGCGCCGGGGGTGATCGACACCGACATGCAGACCCAGCTGCGCGGCGCCGATCCCGGCGCATTCCCCGATCGCGCCACTTTCGTCAAGCTGAAGGAAGGCGGCCAGTTGCTCTCGCCCGACGACGCCGCAGACCGCGTGCTCGCGTTCCTGGAACGCGCTGACTTCGGCACGCAGCCGGTCGCCGACGTGCGCGACACCTGAGGGGCTGGTCCCTCGGCTCGATCAGAGCGCATCGGCGCGGGCCGCCTTCTGCGCGACGACGGTCGGCTTCGTCACGGCGCGCTTGCCGACCACTTCGACACGCGGCAGCTGCACGACCTTCATCGCCTGCGGCTGCGAGCGGTGCGCGACGACGTACACCGTAGGCAGGCGAACCACTTGCGGCTCGGCGGCCTGCGCCGCGGGCGCCTGCACCAGCACGACGGCGGCGAACACGGCGGCGATCAGGGTGGCGGGGGTCAGGCGGCTGGCGTTCATGGTGGTTTTCCTCGGTGGGGACGACCGGATCAGGTCGTCGATGGAGGCAGTATCGGCAGCAGCCTGGGTCGGCGCGAGCCGTTTGCGACGGGCTGCGCTGCGGCCGTGCCGAACTGCAGAAAGGCGCGACAAACGCCCGCTGCGCCGGCACGGGGATGGGCCAGAATCCGGCGCTCCGAGGCTTCGTGATCGCACACCGATGAACAAGCTCGCAGCACTCGCCCTGGCCGCATCGCTCGCCGCCTGCGCCGGACTGCCCGACGGCCCCAACGGCCCGCAAGGCGCCACGGCACCCGGCGGCGGCAACACGCAGACCTTCGCGCCGAACGCCAACCTCGTCGTGCACGGCATCCCGCCGGTCCCGCTCGGGCTGGTCCAGGACGTCGCGAAATACACCGACTTCCGCGGCCACAACTTCGTCGAGTGGCATCCGATCCGGCGCGAGATGCTCGTCTCGCACCGCAAGCCCGGCGGCAACACGCTGCAGCTGTTCCGCGTCAGTGCGCCGATGGCCGAGCCCGAGCAACTGACCGACTTCAACGAGCCGGTGCAGCGCGCGAGCTACGAGCCGCTCAAGGGCGACTACATCGTCTTCGAGCGCAGCAACGGCGGCGACGAGGCCGCGCAGATCTACCGGCTCGATCTGGCGAGCAAGCAGGTCTCGCTGCTGACCGACCCGAAGGAGCGCCACGACATCCAGGGCTGGCTGCACAAGAGCAGCCAGCTGCTCGTTCTGTCGAAGCCGCTGGACCGCACCGCACAGGGCGGCAGCCGCGAGCAGATCAGCACGACGCTGACGCTGATCGACCCGGCACGCCCGACGCAGCGCCGCAAGATCGCCGAATTGCCCGGCGGCGGCTGGTTCTCGGGCGGCGTCTCGTGGGACGACAAGCAGGTCGCGATGACACGCTACGTCTCGGCCAACGAGTCGCAGCTGTGGCTGCTCGACCTCGCGACCGGCAAGAACACGCAGGTGCTGCCCGCGCCCGGCGGCAAGGAACGCGGCGTGTTCCTGAACGGCGGCTTCAAGCGCGACAACAGCGGCCTGTGGATCGTCACCGACCGCGACGGCGAGTTCCGCCACCTGATGCTCTACCAGCTCGCGCAGCGCCGCATGGCGCCGGTGACTCGCCACATCCCGTGGGACGTCGGCGGCGGCACCGCGACGCAGGACGGCAAGCTGCTCGCGGTTCAGGCCAACGTCGACGGGCGCGACGAGCTGCGCCTGTTCGACGCGCGCAGCCTGAAGGAGCTGCCGCTGCCGAAGCTGCAGAACTTTCCAGTGGGCGACGTCGACCAGATCGAGTTCCACCGCAAGCTGTCCGAGCTGGCGTTCGCGGTCGACAGCAGCCAGGGCCCGAACCAGATCTGGTCACTGAACCCGGCCAACAACAAGCTCGAGCAATGGACCCGCGCGGCGGCCGCGCCGGGCGCGAAGCCGGAGACCTTCGGCGAGCAGCAGATCATCCGCTGGAAGAGCTTCGACGGCCGCACGATCAGCGGGCTGATGAACCCTGCGCCGGCGCGCTTCACCGGCAAGCGGCCGGTGCTGATCCTGATCCACGGCGGACCGGAGGGGCAGGCGACGATGGGCTTCGTCGGCCGCTACAACCACTTCATCGAGGAGCTCGGCATCGCGGTGATCCAGCCGAACGTGCGCGGCTCGGCCGGCTACGGCAAGACCTTCCTGACGCTGGACAACGGCATGAAGCGCGAGGACTCGGTCAAGGACATCGGCGCGCTGCTCGACTGGATCTCGCTGCAACCGAACCTCGACGCGACACGCGTCGTCGTCAGCGGCGGCAGCTACGGCGGCTACATGAGCCTGGCGGTCGCGACCCACTACGCCGATCGCATCGCGGGCGCGGTCGACATCGTCGGCATCTCGAACTTCGTCACCTTCCTGCGCAGCACCGAAAGCTACCGGCGCGACCTGCGCCGCGTCGAATACGGCGACGAGCGCGACCCGGCGATGGCCGAGTTCCTGACCAAGATCTCGCCGCTGACGAACGCGATGCGGATCACCAAGCCGCTGTTCGTCGTGCAGGGCCGCAACGACCCGCGTGTGCCGTGGACCGAGGCCGAGCAGATCGTCGCAAAGGCACGCGAGAACAAGACGCCGGTGTGGTACCTGCTCGCCGAGAACGAAGGCCACGGCTTCGCCCGCAAGGAGAACGCCGACTTCCAGTTCTACGCGATGGTGATGTTCCTGCAGTCCACCTTGCTGAAGTAGCTCAGTCGGCCCCTGGCCCCTGGAAGCCGCGCGCACGCAAGGTCAGCACCAGCGTGTCGCGCCAGCCCGGCGTGTCGAGCGGCTGGATCGGCGTGGTCTCGTGGATCACACGCTCGTCGTCGAGCAGCAGGGTCGTCCACGGCTCGCTGAGCGTGAAGCGCAGGCCTTGCGGCCCGTCGGCCGCGAACACGCGGGTCTCGCCGCCCTTGACCTGGTGGCGCGCGACCAGCAGCACTGCGACGAAGTCGACGCCGTCGCGGTGTGCACCCTCGGGTGTCGGCCGGCCGATGCCGTCGGTGGTGTCGATGCGGAACTGGTGCGCCTCGACATACCAGGGCTGCGCGCCCTTCAGCGCGCTCGCGGCAGCGGCGAGGCTGCGCAGCAGCTTGTGCCATGCAGGTGTTGCGCAGACCGCCGCCTCCATCGGCTCGAACCAGCGCTCCAACCCGCCGTGCAGCGCGTTGTAGGCGACCGGCTGCCAGTGCGCGCGGTGCGGCGCCTGCGTCACGACGTTGCCGTCGACGACGAAGCACGAGTGCCGGCGCCGCCGGTAGCGGCCGCCGTCGCGCAGGTAGGCGTCGGGCGGCAGTTGGTTCCAGTGTGTGCGCCAGGCGTCGAGCTCGGCCGGCGCGACGCCGGCGGACGACGCCAGGCCGGCCGGCGACAGCACCGCATGGCCCTCGCCGCGCAGCGCGGCGACGAGCGAATCGGCAGGTGTGATCGGAGGGGCAAGCAGCTGAGTCATGGCGTGATCATGCCTCGGTTCGTGGCACGGCTCGCGTATGCTGCGCCGATGCACCCGCGCGCCGCCGAACTGATCGCCACGCTGAAGCTGCAGCCGCATCCCGAAGGCGGCCACTACCGCGAGGTGTTCCGTTCCGAACTGCAGGTCGCGACCGCCGACGGCCGCACGCGCAGCGCATTGACCAGCATCGACTTCCTGCTCGCGAGCGGGCAGTTCAGTGCCTGGCACCGCGTCGCTTCCGACGAAGCCTGGCACCTGCTCGAAGGTGGGTCGCTGCGCTTGTGGTTGATGCCGCCGGCGTGTGATCGCGTCGAAGCGGTCGTGCTCACGCCGGTCGGCGCGAACGGCACACCACGGCACACCGTGCCGGCGGGCTGGTGGCAGGCGGCCGAGCCGCTCGACGCGTACGCGTATGTCGCCGCGACGGTCGGGCCGGGATTCGACTTCGCGGACTTCTCGTTCCTGCGTGCCGACGATGCGGCTGCCGCGGCACTGCGTCGCATCGATGCCACGTTGACGCGACTCGCCTGAGCGCTGCGGCGCAGCCGGCCTTCGACACCGTTTCGCGGGCATCGGTTCCGCAAGACAGGGCCTCGCGAGGCCGATGTCACTGCGAGTTACCCCAGCGCACACAGCTTCACTCACGGAGAACACCGCCTTCACGACGGGCCGGCAAGGTGGCGGAGTCGGCGGCTCCTCGCCGCGGGCATTTTTCTGACCAACAAGGAGTCTTTGAATGAAGACCATTGCCAACGCTCTTGTGTGTGCATCCCTGCTCGCGGCTGGCGCCGCCGCGCAGGCGGAAGGACTGGTCGTCGGTGGCAGCCTCGGTAGCTCGCGCTACAAGGGCGACGACATCGGCGGCATCTCGACCGACCGGTCCGACACCGGCGGCAAGATCTACGGCGGCTACGAGTTCACGCCGAACTTCAGCCTCGAGCTCGGCTACGTCGACCTCGGCAAGTTCTCGAGCTCGGCCGGCACGGTGAAGGGCAACGGCGGATTCGCCGACCTGGTCGGCACGGCGCCGCTGGGCAACAACTTCTCGGTGCTCGGCCGCGTCGGCGTGTTCAACGGCAAGCTCGAGAACTCGCTGCTCGGCAGCGAGCGCGGCACGAGCTACAAGGTCGGCGCCGGCGTGCAGTACGACTTCGCCAAGAACCTCGGCGTGCGTGGCGAGTGGGAGCGTTATCGCTTCGACGCGCTCGGCACGAAGTCGAACACCGATCTGTACTCGGTCGGCGTGAACTACCGCTTCTGATCAAGAAGGTTCGACCGTTCAGCGATAGCGCTCGCGCGCGAGGGCCGCCCCGCGCGCGAGCGCTTCGAGCTTGCGCACCGCGGTCTCGCGTCGCATCGGCGCGAGACCGCAGTTCGTGCACGGGAACAAGCGCTCCTTCGGCACGAAGCGCAGCGCGCGGCCGATCGTGTCGGCCACCTCCTCGGGTGTCTCGATCACGTCGGACGCGACGTCGATCACGCCGACCATCACGTCCTTGCCCGCCAGCAGCGCCATCAGCTCGGGCGGCACGTGCGAGTGATAACACTCGAGCGAGACCCGGTCGATGCGGCTCCTGGCGAGCGCCGGGAAGACCTGCTCGTACTGGCGCCACTCGTCGCCGAGCGCGTTCTTCCAATCGACGTTGGCCTGAATGCCGTAGCCGTAGCAGATGTGCACCGCAGTCTTGCAGGTCAGGCCCTGCGCGGCGCGCTCGAGCGCCTTCACGCCCCATTCGGCGGCGTCCTTCATGTAGACGTTGAACGCAGGCTCGTCGAACTGCACGATGTCGACGCCGTCGGCCTGCAGCGCGAGCGCTTCCTGGTTGAGCAGCTCGGCGAATGCCATCGCCATCGCGACACGATCGCCGTAGAAACGATCGGCGACCGTGTCGACGATCGTCATCGGTCCGGGCAGCGTGAACTTCAGCGTGCGCGACGTGTGGGCGCGCGCGAGCCGCGCTTCGAACGCGTGCACGCGGCCGGCGAGCTTCAGCGGGCCGACCACCTGCGGGACCATCGCGTCGTAGCGGTTGTCGCGGATCCCCATCTTCACCTTGTGCTCGAAGTCGATGCCCTCGACCTTCTCGAGGAAGCCGTGCACGAAGTGCTGGCGCGCCTGCTCGCCGTCGCCGACGATGTCGACACCGGCGTCCTCCTGCAGCTTGAGTGCGAGCAGGGTCGCGTCGGCCTTCGCGGCGTCGAGCTCGGCGCCGCTCGCCTTCCACTGCGGCCACAGCTTCTCGGTCTCGGCGAGCCAGGCGGGCTTGGGCAGGCTGCCGGCGATGCAGGTCTCGAACATGGTCGTCTCCGTTGTTGTCATGATCAGGTCTTCGCCTGCGGTGTCAGCTCGAAGGCGCGCGCCAGCAGCGTGTACGAGTGGCGCCGCACCATGGGATCGAACGACCAGCTGTTGACCACCAGCTCGTCGAGCCCGAGCGTCGCGGCGAGCGTGCGCAGCTTGTCGGCGACCTCGTCGGGCGCGCCGACGAAGGCCTTCGCACGCATCGCCTGCAGCGCCGCGCTGTCCTCGTCGCGAAAACCGCGTGCGGCGATCAGCGCCGGATCCTGCAACGGGCCGAGCTCGCCGCGCATGCGGCCCATGCGCCAGTGTTCGCGGCTGAGCGCATGGTGGCGAGCGTCCTCGGCACGCTCGGCGACGAGCGCCCAGACGCACACCGTCGCCTGCGGGCTCGGGTGGCGCTCGCTCGGCTGGTAGAGCCGGCGGTACAAATCGAGCGCCTGCTCGACACCCTGCCCGTCGGTGAAGAAATACGCAAATGCATAAGGCAGGCCGAGGTGCGCGGCGAGCTGCGCGCCGTAGTCGGAGCTGCCGAGGATCCAGATCTCGGGCGCATGCGGGCCAAGCGGATGGGTCGTGAGCCCGCGGTGCGTGGGCTGCGACGTCCAGGCCTGCAGGTCGCGCACCTGCTCGGGAAAGTGCTCGGCCGCGCCGTAGGCATTCGGGTTGAGCGCCTGCGCGACACGCATGTCGCCGCCCGGCGCGCGGCCCACGCCAAGATCGATGCGGCCGGGCGCGAGCGCTTCGAGGGTGCGGAACTGCTCGGCGACCTTGAACGCGCTGTAGTGCGGCAGCATCACGCCGGCGCTGCCGATGCGGATGCGCTGCGTGCGCGCCGCGATCGCGGCCATCAGCACCTCCGGCGCGGTACCGACGATCGTCGGCAGGCCATGGTGCTCGCTGAGCCAGAAGCGGTGGTAGCCGAGCGCCTCGCAGTGCTCGGCGAGCGCGAGCGTGTCGCGGATCGAGCTGTCTTCGCCGCGGCCGTGAACGGCCGCCGACTGGTCGAGCACGGAAAGACGCAGCATGGAACGCGGTGCAAGCGGAACTGGTTCGCGAGCTTGACACAAAGTCGCTCGGCGCGTGGCGCGAGGCGCACTGCCGGTTCGTACCGGCCGGTGTTGCATCCGCGCCGAAGCGCGGGCGGACGCGCCGTTACGTCGTGTACATTAGCGCCCACAGTTATACGCAAGTCTCTGGTTGCTCGTGATCTCCACCCTGACCGCTGCGGTTCTCGCAGCCGGCATTGCTAGAAATCCCCTGATCGCTGCTTGAGTGTCGCTGTGTGCGCGGCATGGTGCTGCGCGTCAACTTTGTTAGACAGATAGGAAATTCGTCCATGACGACCCAAACCGGTACCGTGAAGTGGTTCAACGAGAGCAAGGGCTACGGCTTCATCGCGCAAGACGCGGGCGGCGCCGACCTGTTCGCGCACTTCCGTGACATCCAGGGCAACGGCTTCAAGACCCTGGTCGAGAACCAGCGCGTCGAGTTCGAAGTCAAGCAAGGCCAGAAGGGTCTGCAGGCCGCGAACATCCGCGTGCTCTAAAGCGAGCGGACGCGGGGCCTGCGCCCCGCAGTTCGAGAAGAAGCCGCGGCCCGTCCGCGGCTTTTTTGTGGGCTGCGCGTCGCGCCGGTGACGCCGCGACGGGGCCCGCGCCGCTAGGATGCGGCGCCTCGCCCACCGGAGCCTCGCCATGTCCAGCCTCGCCGCCCTGACCAACCGCCAGATCCGCCTGGCTGCCCGCCCGGTGGGTCTGCCCAAGGACAGCGACTGGCAGTTCGGCAGCGAACCGGTCGCCGAGCCGGCTGCCGGCGGCATCGTCGTCAAGACGCTCTACCTCTCGCTCGACCCCGCGATGCGCGGCTGGATGAACGAGGGCAAGAGCTACATCCCGCCGGTCGGCCTCGGCGAGGTGATGCGCGCCGGCGGCATCGGCGTCGTCGTCGCGTCGAAGCACCCCGGCTTCGCGGTCGGCGACCACGTCAGCGCGCAGCTCGGCGTGCAGCAGTACTGCGCGCTCGCCGAGGCTGGCTTCAAGCGCGCCGGGCTGTTCAAGATCGACCCGCGCGCCGGCTCGCCGACGCAGTGGCTCAACGTGCTCGGCATGCCCGGCATGACCGCCTACTTCGGGCTGCTCGACGTCGGCCAGCCGCAGCCGGGCGAGACCGTCGTCGTCTCGGGCGCGGCCGGCGCGGTCGGCCAGACCGTCGGACAGCTCGCGAAGATCAAGGGCTGCCGCGTGGTCGGCATCGCGGGCGGGCCGGCCAAGTGCGCGTGGGTCGTGAACGAGCTCGGCTTCGATGCCTGCATCGACTACAAGGCCGCCGCACCGGCCGGCGCAGCGCGCTGGGATGCGGTGCGCGAAGGCCTCAAGCAGCACTGCCCCGACGGCGTCGACATCTATTTCGACAACGTCGGCGGCGACATCCTCGACACCGTGCTCGCGAAGCTGGCGCGCAAGGCGCGCATCGTCATCTGCGGTGCGATCAGCCAGTACAACAACACGACGCCGGTGCAGGGGCCGAAGAACTACATGTCGCTGCTCGTGAACCGGGCGCGCATGGAAGGCATGGTCGTGTTCGACTACGCCGAGCGCTTCCCGGTCGCGGTCGCCGAACTGGCCGGCCATCTGCGCGACGGCCGCATCAAGAGCCGCGAGGACCTCGTCGAGGGCCTCGACAACTTCCCCACCGCGCTGCTCAAGCTCTTCCGCGGCGAGAACTTCGGCAAGCTGGTGCTGCAGGTCGCGTCCGAATAGGACGGATTGCTCAATCTGCGCGGTCGCCGCGGCGCTGTCGGCGCCGGTGCCAGCAAATCGGCGGACTAGACTGCGGGCCGTGGATCGATCCGGCCCCGCCCCGCCGACCGCCGATGCGCTGCTCGAGGCCTGCATCGAACAGACCCACGACCTGTGGGTCCTGACCGACCGCGCGGGCCGGCCGCTGCGCACCAACCGGCGCTTTCGCGCCGTCCTCGGCAACCCCGACGATCTGCACTCGCTTGCCCTGCCCGGCCCGGCTGGCGACGCCGCCCGCGCGGCGCTGACGCGCGCGCTCGCCGATGCCGCACTCGCCGACACCGAGATCGTGCTGCGCGGCGCCGACGGCGGCGCGCGGCCGCTGCGCGTGCGTGCCGATGGCGTGCAGGACCACGTCGTCTGGCACCTCGAAGATCTCGCCGGCCAGCACACGCTCGCGAGCCAGGCTCACCACCTGGCCGACCTGCTCGAGATGGCGCAGGAGTTCGGCCGGCTCGGTGTCTGGGAGCGCGAGATCCCGTCCGGCAAGGGCGAGTGGGACCGCCATGTGTTCGGCTTCTGGGGGCTCGACCCGGCGCAGGGAACTCCCGATTTCGAGGCGGCCGCGGCGCAGATCCATCCGGACGACCGCGTCGTGCTCAACTACCGCGAGTCGACCAAACGCGCCGGCCACTATGCGTCGCGCTTCCGCGTGATCCAGCCCGACGGCAGCGTGCGCTGGATCCATTCGCAATGGGAGGTGAAGACCTCGCCCGAGGGCATCCCCGACCGCGCGCTCGGCATCATGATGGACGACACGCCGGTCTACGAGCTCGCGCGCTCGCTCGGCGACGCGAGCGCGCAGCTCAAGCTCGCGGTCGAGCTGGCGGACATCGCGATCTGGCGCCACGACCTCGTCACCGAATGGATGCACTACAACGACCGCGCGTTCGCGGTGCTGGGCATCCCGGTGCGGCCCGAAGGCCTCTCGATCGCCGAGGTGCGCTCGTACATCCATCCCGACGACCTGCCGCGTGTGCTCGCCTCGGCGCAGCAGGCCCTGCGCTCGGACAAGCCGACCGACATGGAGGCGCGTTATCGGCGCGCCGACGGCACCTGGCGCCACGTGCTGACGCGCCGCGTCGTGCAGCGCGCACCGGACGGCACGCCGCTCGCGTTCCTCGGCGTCGCACTCGACATCACCGACCAGGTCCAGCACGCACGCGCTGCGGTCGAGCTCGCGCAGCGACTCGACCTGGCGGCGGCGGGTGCGGGCATCGGCATCTGGTCGCGCGACACCGAGACCGGGCAAGGCACCTGGAACGCCCAGATGTACATGCTGTGCGGCCGCTCCCAGGATCTGCCTGCGCCGGGCCGCGAGGAATGGCTCGATCGCATCGTCCACCCCGACGACCGGGCGCTGATGTTCGGGGCGCGCGCCGACGTCATCGCAGCCGGCGGCGCGATGGTCGAGCAGGAGTTCCGCATCGTCCGCCCCGACGGCGAGGTGCGCTGGATGGTCAACCGAGCGCGCACCGAGATGCTCAACGGGCACCAGACCGTGATCGGCGTGACGCTGGACGTGACCGAGCGCCGCCGCACCGAGCAGGCGCTGCGCAGCGCCGACGAACGCTCGGCGCTCGCGGCGCGCAGCGCCGGCATCGGCACCTGGGAGATGGCGCTCGACGGCAGCGGCGGTGAGCGCTGGGACGAGCAGATGTTCCGCCTGCGCGGCCTCGCGCCGCAGTCCCGGCCGCCGACACGCGAGCAGCGCCTCGCGATGGTCCACCCCGACGACCGCGCGCGCAACGTCGACGCGCGCGGCAGCGCGATGGCGAGCCCGCAGGTGCTGCGCTACGAGTTCCGCGTGCTGTTGCCCGACGGCAGCCTGCGCTGGCTCGCGTCGCGTTCGATCGCCGTGCTCGGCGCAGACGGCAAGGTGCAGCGCCGCATCGGCGTGAACTGGGACGTGACCGACGCAAAGGACGCCGAGACCGCACGCGAGCAGACCGCGGTCGCGGAACGGGCGAGCCAGGCCAAGTCGCAGTTCCTCGCGCGCATGAGCCACGAGCTGCGCACGCCGCTGAACGCGGTGCTCGGCTTCACCCAACTGCTGCAGATCGAGGCCGACGTGCACGCCGCACCGGAGCGCGCCGCCAAACTCGGCCACATCCGCCACGCCGGCGAGCATCTGCTGTCGCTGATCGACGGCGTGCTCGACCTGTCCAGCCTCGAGGCCGGCCATCTGAAGCTGGAGCTGCAGGCGATAGGCGTCGCCGACATCGTCGAGCAGGCGCTGCCGCTCGTCGCGGCGCTCGCCGGGCAGCACCGCGTCACGCTGCACACCGGCGCGCTGCCCGGCCATGTGCGCGCCGACCGCACGCGGCTCGTGCAGGTGCTGGTGAACCTCCTGACCAACGCCATCAAGTACAACCGGCGCGGCGGCTCGGTGCAGATCGATGCGCGCCCCGACGGCACGTCCTTGTGCCTGCTCGTCGCCGACACCGGCCGCGGCATGACGAGCGACCAACTCGCCCACCTCTTCGAGCCCTTCAACCGGCTCGGCATCGAGCGCGAGGGCATCGAAGGCACCGGCGTGGGCCTGACGATCGTCAAAGCGCTCGTGACCGGCATGGAGGGCGCCGTCGTCGTGCGCAGCCGCGCGGGCGAAGGCACGACGGTCGAGGTGCGGCTGCCGCAGGCGAGCGCCGAGTCGGACACCGCGGCGAGGCAGGCCGCCGCGCAGCCGGCCGCGCGCAGCGAACGCGGCGGGCAGCTGCTCTACATCGAGGACAACGCCGTCAACGTGCTGCTCGTCGAGGAGCTGGTCGAGCGCCTCGCGGGCCTGCGCATCACGAGCGAGGCGACCGGCGCCGCCGGCGTCGCCCGTGCGCGCGAACTGCGGCCCGACCTCGTGCTGGTCGACATGCAGCTGCCCGACTTCGACGGCTTCGAGGTGCTGCGCCGGCTGCGTGCCGCGCCCGAAACGGCGGCGGTCGACTGCATCGCGCTGTCGGCCAACGCGATGCCCGAAGACATCGAACGCGCGTTGAAAGCCGGCTTCGTCGACTACTGGACCAAGCCGATCGACTTCAAGGCGTTCCTCGGCGCGCTCGAGACACGCTTCCCATCGGCCCGGCCAGTGAGCTAACCGCCGGTCTCGGTGGCTTCGACCAGGCCGCGCTTGCGCAGCATCGGCTCGACCGTCGGCGCGCGGCCGCGGAACGCGCGGTAGGCCTCGGACGGCTCGAGTGAGTTGCCCGACGAATAAATGAACTGCTGCAGGCGCTGCGCGATCGCCGGGTCGAACGGATTGCCCGCCTCGCCGAAGGCGTCGAAGCCGTCCGCGTCGAGCACCTCGGCCCACAGGTACACGTAGTAGCCCGCCGCATAGCTCGAGCCGGCGAACAGGTGCTGGAAGTGCGGCAGCCGATGGTTCAGGCCGACACCCGGCGGCAGACCGATGCGCTCGAGCACCTCGCGCTCGAATGCGACGATGTCCGGGCCCTCGGCCGAGGTCAGCGCATGCGCGGCCATGTCAACCAGCGCCGACGCGGTGTAGCGCACCGTTTCGTAGCCCTGGTTGAAGCGGTCGGCCGCCTTGATGCGCTCGACCAGCGCGTCGGGAATCGCCTCGCCGCTCAGGTGGTGGCGCGCGTGTTTCTTCAGCACCTCGGGCTCGGTGAGCCAGTTCTCGAAGATCTGAGACGGCAGCTCGACGAAGTCGCGCAGCACGTTGGTGCCCGACAGGCGCTCGTAGGTCACGCTCGACAGCAGCCCGTGCAAGCCGTGACCGAACTCGTGGAACAGCGTGCGCGCGTCGTCGAAGCTCAGCAGCGTCGGCTCGCCCGGCGCCCCGCGCGCGAAGTTGTTGTTGTTGACGACGATCGGCGTCACGCTGCCGCCGGCCGGGCCGGTGTTGCGCGACTGCATGCGGTACGAGCTCATCCAAGCGCCGCTGCGCTTGCTGGTGCGCGCGAAGTTGTCGTGCAGGAACACGCCGACGAGCGTGTCGTCCGCGCCGCGCACCTCGTAGACCTTCACGTCGGGGTGGTAGGCGGGCACCTGCGGCTGGTGCACGAAGCGGATGCCGAACAGGCGCTGCGCGCAATCGAACACCGCCTCGACCATGCGCTCGAGCGGGAAGTACGGCTTGACCTGCGCCTCGTCGAGGTCGTAGCGAAGCTGGCGCACCTTCTCGGCGTAGTAGCGCCAGTCCCAGGCCTCGAGCGTGAAGCGCTCGCCGCGCGAAACCATCAGCGCCTCGAGCGCGGCGCGCTCCTGCGCGAGGCAGGTCTTCGCGCGCTCCCACACCTGGTCGAGCAGCCGCTCCACCGCGGCCTGCGTGCCAGCCATTGAGTCGGTCAGCGCATAGTCGGCGTAGCTCGCATGGCCGTGCGCGCGTGCGAGCTCGTTGCGCAGCGCGAGGATCTCGCGGGCGACCGGGCGGTTGTCGTGCTCGCCGTCGTGCTCGCCGCGGCTCGTCCAGGCACGCCAGGCCTGCTCGCGCAGGTCGCGCCGGTCCGAAAAGGTCAGGAACGGCACGATGTGCGAGCGCGACAGCGTGATCACGTGGGCATCCGGCAGGCCGCGCTCGGCGGCCGCCTGGCGCGCTGCGGCGCGCACGAAGTCGGGCAGGCCGGCGAGATCGCGCTCGTTGCGCAGCACGAGCCGGTAGCCCGACTCGTCGGCCAGCACGTTCTGGCCGAAGCGGGTCGTCAGCTCGGCGAGCCGCTCCATGATGTGTCCGTAGCGCTCGCGTGCCGCGCCGGCGAGTCGCGCGCCCGAGCGCACGAAGTCGACGTGGAAGCGCTCGAGCAGGCGCTTCTGCTCGGCCGTCAGCCCGAGCGCATCGCGCTGCGCATGCAGCACATCGATGCGCCCGAATAGCGCGGCGTGCATGTAGATCGCGTTGCTGTGCGCGGCCAGCACCGGCGCCATTTCGAGCTCGACCTGCTGCAGCTCGGGCGAGGTCTCGCTCGAGGTCAGGTTGTAGAACAGGCCCTCGATGCGGTAGTAGAGCCGGCCGCAGCGGTCCAGCGCGGCGACGGTGTTCTCGAAGCTCGGCGGCGCCGGGTTGTGGCCGATCGCGTCGATCTCGGCGCGGTGCGCGGCGAGCGCGGCTTCGAAGCCGGGCTTGAAATGCTCGGGGCGGACGCTCGCGAACGGTGGCAGGCCGTAGGGGGTGTCCCAGGGCTGCAACAGCGGATTGCTCGTGGCAAGGGTCATGGCGCTTCCCAGGGTGACGGGGTGGTCGCGATTCTAGGCAGGGTCTATTTGCCGTTCTTGATCGCGGTTTCGTCGCGCTCGTCGTAGCGGCGGTTGTCGCACTGCTTCGAGAAGCTCGTGCGCTCGGCTTGCAGCGCCTCGGTCTTGCGGTTGAACTCGTTGATCCTGGCCTCGAGCGCATCGATGCGACGGTCGCGCTCGGCCGCGTCGGCGTTGTACTTGTTGACCGCTTCGGCATTGGTGCGGTCAAGCGTCGCAAGCTGCTCCTTCAGCGCGCCGCCCTGCTGCACGACCTCGCCCTTCTCGCGGTCGAGCTCGTCGCGCTCGCGCTGGGCGGCGTCGGCCTGGTCGCGCAGCCGGTCGCGCTGCGTGAAGCAGGCGCGCAGTTCGGCGCGAGTGAGCAGCGGACCGCCGGGCTTGCCTTGACCAAAACTCTTCTGCCCGCTGCTCTGGGCCAGCACGGGCATCGCTGCGGCAACGCCAAGCGCCGCCGCGATCAGGATGGGACGTGGAATCGACATGGGGCCGATCATGCCACCGGCTCGCGCAAGGTCACGAACTCCTCCGCGGCGGTGGGGTGGATGCCGACGGTCGCATCGAACTGCGCCTTGGTGGCGCCCGCCTTCATCGCGACCGCGAAGCCCTGCACGACCTCGCCCGCCTCCTCGCCGACCATGTGCAGCCCGACGACGCGGTCGCTCGCCGCGTCGACCACCAGCTTCATCAGCGTGCGCTCCTCGCTGCCCGACAGCGTGTGCTTGAGCGCGCGGAACTCGGTGCGGAACACCCGCACGTCGACGTGGCGCTCGCGGGCCTCGGTCTCGGTGAGGCCGACGGTAGCGATGTTCGGATGCGTGAACACGGCGGTCGGAATCAGCTCGTAGTCGAGCCGGCGTGCGCGGCCGCCGAACAGCCGGTCGATCAGCACCATCGCCTCGGCGATCGCCACCGGCGTCAGCTGCACGCGGTGGATCACGTCGCCGAGCGCATGGATGCCCGGCACGCTGGTCGTGTAGTGCTCGTCGACCGCGATCACACCCTCGCCGTCGAGCGCAACGCCGGCGTCTTCGAGCCCGAGGCCGTCGGTGTTGGGCCGGCGGCCGGTGGCCTGCAGCACCGTGTCGGCCACCAGCGAGCTGCCGTCGCGCAGCGTGACACGCAGCCCGCCGATCTCGCGCTCGATGCGCGCGATCTCGCTGCGGCAGCGCAGGTCGATGCGCTTCTTGCGCAGCTCCTGCGCGATGAAGCCGCGCACGTCTTCGTCGAAGCCGCGCAGCACCTGCTCGCCGCGCACCAGCAGCGTGACCTGCGCGCCCAGCCCGCGGAAGATCGACGCGAACTCGCAGGCGATGTAGCCGCCGCCGACCACGACGAGCCGGTGCGGGAACTCGGGCAGGTGGAACATCTCGTTCGACGTGACGGCGAGCTCCGCGCCGGGAAAATCCAGCACTACCGGGTGGCTGCCGGTGGCGATCAGCACGTGCGCGGCGCGGTGCCGCACGCCGCCGACCTCGACGACGCCGCGCCCGGTCAGGCGCGCACGACGGCGCATCAAGGTCGCACCCGCGTCGAGCAGCAGCCGCTCGTAGACGCCGTTCAGGCGCGCGATCTCGCGCGCGCGGTTCGCCTTGAGCACCTGCCAGTCGAAGCTCGGCGTGTCTGCGGTCCAGCCGAAGCCGGCCGCCTGCTCGAATGCCTCGCCGAAATGCGCCGCGTAGCTGTAGAGCTTCTTCGGGATGCAGCCGAGGTTCACGCAGGTACCGCCGAGCGCGGCCGGCTCGGCCACCGCGACCCGCGCACCGTGCCGTGCCGCCATGCGCGCGGCGCGTACGCCAGCGCTTCCGGCGCCGATCACGAAGAGGTCGAAGTCCGCTGCACTCATCGAAGCTCCGCGAGGATGCGACGCCTGCACGCTACACCATCGCGCCGTCGCCTGCTGCCGGTCGTCAAGCCTCGCGCGCGTACGGCGGCAGCTTGGCGCCGCAGTCCTTGCAGAAGCGTGCGTCGGCCTCGTGGCCTTCGCTCAGGCACTCGGGGCAGCCGCGCGTGGTCGGCTCGCGGCGCACACGCTGCGCGGTGAATTCGGCGCTGACGATGCCGGTGGGCACCGCGAGGATGCCCCAGCCGAGCAGCATCATCACCGAGGCGATGAAGCGGCCGACGTCGGTCTTCGGCACGATGTCGCCGAAGCCGACGGTCGTCATCGTCGAGATCGCCCAGTAGATGCCGACCGGGATGCTGGTGAAGTGGTGCTCGGGGCCCTCGACGACATACATCAGCGTGCCCATCACGAGCACGACCACCAGCACGAACGACAGGAAGACCATGATCTTGCGGCGGCTCGCCGCGAGCGCCGCGCCGAGCGCGCGGTACTCGGCGACGTAGGCGCCCATCTTCAGGATGCGGAAGATGCGCAGCAGGCGCAGGATGCGCACGTCGATCAGCGCATGCAGCTCGGGCATGAAGAGCGCGAGCCAGGTCGGCAGCACCGCGAGCAGGTCGATGATGCCGAACACGCTGCGCGCGTAGCGCCACGGATGGCGTACGCACAGCAGGCGCGCGAGGTACTCGGCCGTGAAGAGCACCGTGAAGGCCCATTCGAGAACCTGGAACAGCGGGCCGAAGCGGGCGTGCACCACCGCCACGCTGTCCAGCATCACGACCGCGACGCTCGCGACGATCGCCCAGATCAGCGTCAGGTCGAACAGCCGCCCGGTGCGGGTGTCGGCCTCGAAGATCACGACGTACAGTTGCAGCCGCCAGCCGGTGTCCGGGCGGCCGAAGCCGGCAAGCCCGGCGTCGGCGAGCGGGCTGGTGCGTCCGAGGTCGCTCATCGGCGGCCATTGTCGCCCTGCCTGCGCAGGCGCGCTCTGGTCTAATCGCGGCTTTGCACCCATGGCACTCAAAGCCACCATCTTCAAGGCCACGCTGCAGATCGCGGACATGGACCGCGGCCTGTACGCCGACCACGGCCTGACGATCGCCCGCCACCCGTCGGAGACCGACGAGCGC
>Ga0075366_10000232_pt1 | contig 24740 bp, 22 predicted proteins | sample EndMethybrTD3031_FD_72351 | JGI IMG/M metagenome (GOLD analysis project Ga0075366, IMG submission 72351) | Populus endosphere microbial communities from Tennessee, USA - Endosphere MetaG P. TD hybrid TD303-1 | ecosystem: Host-associated > Plants > Roots > Endosphere | place: USA: Tennessee...
GGGGCTAATTTGACAGCTTTGTTGTCGGACGCTGCCGTGGCGCATTTGGAGTGGTCGCGCAGTAAGGAGTCTGATTTATTGAGCCGTGTTGCGGGTCTGCCAACCAGTACTTCAACACGTAACCGATTTGCGGGTGGGGCAACTTACACCACGTTGAGTAAGTTGTCCGTAACCGCCGAATATGAATATAACGGCTTCGCACCCGACAAGCCTGACTGGTCTGCACCAGGAATGGGGGGGGCTTTGGCCCAACAAGCCTATCTAAGCGAATCTTTGCGATTGCAAGAACTTGCTTCTCGTCAAGCCTACTTGGTTTACGTAACGCAAAAGGGCCTTTTTCTCAAGGACTTGGATTTGACAGCTTACCTGCGGGTCAACATGGGCGATAGCAGCCGACTTGCTTGGCTGGAATTGCGACACCATTGGGCTAAGTTTGATTTGACGTTTCAATTACAGCAGAACATGGGGCGTACAGGTAGTGACTTCGGAAGCCTGCCGGACCGTCGAGCCATGCAAGTCTTGGGTACCTACTTTTTCTAGCTTCTGCGGCTTGAGCCTATGAGGCGTCCTGTCGGAAAATCTTACACATTGATGTTGAAAAGCTGCATTTTGTTTTATAAGTCATTGATTTTTATGGTTTTTTTGTGATTGGCATACTGCGTGCTTTAAGTAATCAACGGTCGATTCCGCAGTGGACCAGACTGTTTAACTTTCACTCTAAGGGGTACATCATGAAATTTTCAATGCCAAAAGTCTCCGCTGCAGCAATGGCGGCTGGTGTTGTGCTCGCATTGAGCGCAGGTTCTGCGTCTGCGGTCCCAACATTCACTATCGATAGCAGCGCGATCATTGGCGGTGCAACTGCGTTGAAAACTGGCGACAAGTTTTCTGGCACGTCGTCGGAACTTCTGCACACCACCGCAACTGGTCACACCGGTTCCGGTTGGCTGCAAGTTAGCACGCTGGATTTGCTGGGTTCGCCAGTAAAAGGTTTTGGTAGCGTGCTCGGCTCCTACGGTTTGTATGTGACTTTTGATCTGGTTGATACTTATGTGGGTGGCGGCAGTGGTGTAAATACTCCGAACAGCGTTAACCAATTGACCCTGCTGAATTTCAAGGTGTGGGCTGATCCGTCGAACAACAACTCGTTCACTGCAGCAAGCGCCGCTGGAACTGGTACTGAAGCAAGCGTTTCTGGTACTGGTGACGACATCCTGTTGGGCTATGGTTCTTTATTGAACGGCGTGACCGGTTTTAACAGCCTGGGTGGTGCATATGTCAATGCTGTTAATACCTTTGCTCTGTGCACGGGTGCTGGCACTGCAGAAATTGGCGCAACCGCGATACCTTCTGCAGATTGCACCAGCGGAACTGGCAAGAGTTTCTTTGTTGATCCTGATCCGTTTTACACATTTGCCTTCACGGAGATGAATAACACGACTCAGGGCCTTACAAGCAATGGCAATTTGGTTGCTATTACTCAAGCTACAGGTGCTGTTGACTTCAACAGCGTGCCTGAGCCAGGCTCACTAGCATTGTTTGGTGTAGGTTTGGCTGGTTTGGCTGCATCCGCAAGCCGCCGCAAGTCTGCCAAGTAAGGTAAATGTCTTCTATTCAAATTTGAATCAAGTTTGAACTAAATTAAAAGCGAGGTTTTACCTCGCTTTTTTTTGCCTACTATATAGGGAAATACATATATTTCTAAGTTGGCGTCGAGAGGGGGGATTTTATTAGATCTCTTCTGATGTATTGGGTGAGAGGTAATCTTGATGTTCTGATGCTGGGCGCACTGGCCCGCCCCATGCGAAACACCATGATTGGCAAACTTTCAGGAGTAATTTCTCTCCAACCAGAAACCAGCGTTGATCTAAGTTTATCGGATGCGCCTTGGCCTGAGTTATTAGGAAGTGCCAACATGGCTGAGGCAGCCAATGGTTGCATGGCCATTCCTAATTGTGTTGCTTTTAACCATATACGTTCCAAGGCTGCACCTGCGGAGATGGCACCTTTTTCTATTCCTATCGTTGTAGTCAGCAGACCCAGCGCAGGGGCTTGCCAGCAAGGTAAGAGGCCAGCCCTTAATCCGATAATGTGATGCGCGCCAAAGAAACTTAATGACCGCATTAAATTCCAGCTTCGGAGAGCCTTAAAAATTGGTCGCATGGGACTTTCAATACTTAGTGCGCCTGGCGGGAGTAAATTTTCTGCTGTTTCGTTCCACTTTAGGTCAAAGCGAATAGATGAAAAAAGATCCTCATGCAATGATTTTTGCAAAAATCTTTCGCTCTCAGCACGCCAAATAAGCTGAAGCGCTTTTTTTCGTTGCATGCCTGTCAACCATATTAGCTGTACTCCATCAATGCTGGCGGCTGCATCATTTAAAGAATTGACTTGATGGTCATTAAGCTTTGAACCTCGATACATTCGCCGATTGGTATGCCTATGGGGAATTGCGTCTGCAAGTTCGTCGATAATAGGTTCGGTAATGTTATGAAATTGTAATTCTGCAAATGGGTTTGAGCTGTTGTGCTTATAGAGCCAGGTGATGTCGCTGCTCAGGCCAAGTGCAAGAGCTTGTATTCGCATGTTTTCTATTACGGCGCCAATAGATACAAGGCCCAGCGTCAAACGAATGGGCTCAACTGTTGCAGCAAACGCAAGTGAGGGCCACAATCGGATAGCGGAGTCTAAGATTTCCATCTGAAATACATGTTGATTGTCTGCAGATGGTGCGAGCACGCCACTGTGTGCAATTTTTAAAATATCTTCTCTCATCTGTGCGCTCCATTTCTTTTACTTTAGTGACATTCGGTCAAGCTTATTTAAGGTGTAGATATGATATTTAATTACGAAAAAGCATTCTCACGAAATATAGGATGGCTTACTTCGGATGAACAATTGAAATTGAAAAATTCTAAGGTTGCAATTGCTGGCTTGGGTGGCGTAGGCGGAACGCATCTATTGACACTTGTGCGGTTAGGGTTAGGTAATTTTAATATATCAGATTTTGATACTTTTGATGTTCACAATTTGAATAGGCAGGCTGGTGCATTCATGTCTTCTATGGGGAGGGCGAAGCTCGAAACTATGACGACTATTGCGGCAGATATTAATCCAGATATAAATATTAAAACTTTCCCCGATGGCATTAAATTAGATAATGTAGATGAGTTTTTACGCGACGTAGATGTGTATGTTGATGCGCTTGACTTCTTTGCCTTGCCTGCACGCCGTATGGTGTTTGCCAAGTGCCGTGAAAAAGGAATTCCTGCATTAACTGCGGCCCCCCTGGGGATGAGTACAGCACTTTTATATTTCAATCCAAATGGTATGAGTTTTGAGGAATATTTTAAAATGGAAGGTCATAGTGTGCAGGAGCAATATGCTCGTTTCATAGCCGGCTTATCTCCAGCAATGCTCAATCGTAACTATTTGGTTGCACCGGAGGCAGTAAATTTCCGAGAAAAACGTGGCCCTTCAACGGTGATGGCTTGCGACCTATGTGCAGGTGTAATAGGAACATCTGTTTTGAAGTTGCTGCTGAGTCGTGGTGCAATGAAAGCGGCTCCGTGGGGAATGCAATTTGATGCATATCATCAGAAGCTAAAATTTACTTGGAGACCATGGGGGAACTCAAATCCACTTCAACTGTTTCTACTAAGATTTATCAGACCTATTTTGCAGGGGCGAGTTGAAAAATAACAGTCATTATTTTCATTAAATGACTAAGTGGTCTTATTTATTGGTGAAATATACAAATTATTCATTTTTCTAGTTAAATTGAATGTGATGCAATTGTCTTGCGATTGCGAAAATGTCAAGCGTTATATTTTTATAGACTATTGTTTTTTTGTTTGGGTGGGAGTGGCTGTGTTTCAAATTGTTGCTCAGCAACGAGGTGGGACCCCCCCTAGGGAAATTCAGCCTATGTAGGGGAATATTTCATGTTAGAACTTGTGACCTTAGACGTGACCATGACCACAGTCTGGCACTGATCCCATGGTTGGAACGCTATGAAACTAGTATTTGGGATATGTAAGGTAAGACATCGACAAAATTGACCCAACCACCTCTTTGTGACTGCATGGTGCTGTGCTGGAAAGGGTATCAGGCGTGGACTTGAACCACGGCTTCCGCCATATCTTATTCTTCATAGTCAGCAAAAAACGCATTGCTTTGTCTCTGAGAGTGTGCTTGGCTATCTAAATTAGACTGCTCACAACCATGATTTTTGACTATAGAGATGTGTCGAACTAGGTTATATTCAAACTAGGTATGTGCAAGCAATTAATTCAGTACGGGGAATAATTTTGAAAACTTTTAACGTTTTTTTTGTGGACGCAGTTCGGTGGGCCTTGGTTGCTTTAGTAGCGTCTCTTGTGACCGCCTGCTCATGGTTTTCACCTGCATTTCCTGCCGCTCCGGCACTCGCAATGCCCTCGACCGACTACAACTACATCATTGGACCAGGGGACTCACTCAACATCATCGTATGGCGAAATCCGGAGTTGTCTATGACAGTGCCAGTGCGTCCCGATGGAAAATTGACTACGCCGTTGATCGATGAGTTGAGCGTTCAAGGCAAGACCTCGGTGGAGGTTGCACGAGAGGTGGAAACATTGCTGGCTAAGTTCGTACGTGACCCAGTCGTAACAGTGATCGTCACAGGGTTTGTAGGGCCGTACAGCGAGCAGATACGAGTGGTTGGTGAGGCTATGAAACCTCAGGTGCTACCTTACAAAAATAAAATGACTGTACTGGATGTAATGATTGCGGTCGGTGGATTGACTGATTTCGCTGATGGCAATGCAGCAACCATTTTAAGAACAGCAGAGGGTGATAAACGATATGCTGTTCGCTTGAAGGATCTTATTAAGCGCGGTGACGTTTCATTAAATGTTGAAATGCGACCTGGAGATATATTGATAATACCGCAGGGATGGTTTTGAAAATGATTTCCACGCATTCGATAAGTAAATATATTCAGCAAAGAATTATCTAATGGATGAAATAATTAGTCAAATACTAACCTATGCTAAAGGTGCGTGGAAATATCGATGGCTCGGCGTGGTTGTCGCTTGGTTAATTGGAATAGTTGGCGTTGGTGTGGTGTTGCGTGTTCCTGACCGTTACGAGGCATCCGCCCGCATCTATGTAGACACTCAATCGATTTTGAAACCCCTAATGTCTGGTTTAGCGGTTCAGCCAAACGTTGATCAACAAGTCGGAATGTTAAGTCGGACATTAATAACACGTCCAAATGTTGAGAAATTAATTCGCATGGCTGATCTTGATTTATCAAATTCATCCAAATCGGCTCAAGATGGTTTAATTGAGCGATTAATGAGTACATTGCAAATAAAAAGTACTGCAAGAGATAATCTTTATACATTATCTTATCAAGACCCGAATCCGGAAAAGGCAAAAAGAGTTGTCCAGTCTCTTGTTTCTATTTTCGTGGAATCTAGTATGGGTGATAGTAGAAAAGACACCGATGCAGCTAAGAAATTTATTAATGAACAAATAAAAACCTATGAATCAAAACTCGAAGCTGCTGAAGCTCGTTTGAAAGAATTTAAGTTGCGAAATATAGATGTTCAAACTGCAGGTGGTGGTACCGATATAGCTGGAAAACTTGGAGAAATATCATCTCAATTAAATCAGGCAAAACTTGAGTTGCGCGAGGCGGAAAATGCTCGAGACGCAGCAAAATTGCAGTTACAAAATGAGAAATCTCAAAATTCAAGTATTACTTCGAAGAGTTTGCTACAAGAGTCTGCGCAATCTCTTGCCACGCCTGAAATAGATTCTCGAATTGAGGCACAAAAGAGAAATTTAGATGGCTTATTACAGCGATTTACCGAGCAGCATCCAGATATCGTAAGCGCGCGAAAGCTAATAAAAGAACTAGAAGAGCAAAAGCGTAAAGAAGTGCAGGAACTAAGAAAAACTGCCATGCTAAATAGTTCGGCTGCCAGTGGTGGTGGCAATAGCCTTGCTGCGCAAGAAATGGGGCGGTTGTTGGCCTCGTCTGAGGTGCAAGTAGCCGCATTACGTGCTCGTGTGTCTGAGTATTCAGCGCGCTACGACCGGGCTCGTGAAACAATGAAAACTGCACCTCAAACTGAAGCCGAATATGCGCAGTTAAATAGAGACTACGCGATTAATAAGAAAAATTATGAAGATTTGGTCACGCGGCGTGAGTCGGCATCTTTATCAGGCGACTTGGAGTCGGCTGCTGGAGTAGCAGATTTCCGATTAATTGATCCACCAAGAGTTTCGCCAAAACCGGTAGCTCCAAATAGAGTCCTTTTATTGTTGCTTGTTATGTGTGTAGCATTGGCTGTGGGAGGATTTACTGCATTTGCTTCAAGTCAATTGAAACCCGTTTTTCACGACGCACGTACGCTTCGTAGTGTTATTGATTTGCCAATATTAGGAGTGGTCACACTTGTTATGAGTGAAACTGCTAAAGCGCGCGAGCGATCTGATCTTAAAAAATTCTTTTTAGCATCGGGTGGTCTTGTCGGAGTTTTTATTATTGCGATTGCTGCGTTGACTATTATTTCCGGACAGGTAGGGTAATTTATGAGCAGCTTGATTGAGCAAGCAACACGGCGTTTGGAACAACTTCGGCGAGCTGGTGTTGCTGTACCTGAAGAAGTTATTGCAGATGTACAACTAACTAAAGAAAATACGAAAATAGGTTTGGCAACGGCTAGCAATTTAGATGAAAAAGTAAACACTACAAATAAGAGCTTCTCGAGAAAAGTTGATTTGGATTTGGATGCACTAAATGCAGCGGGTATAGTTAGTCCAAATGCCCCTCGTTCACAGATCGCGGATCAATATCGAGTAATTAAGAGACCATTAATAAGCAATGCGATGGGGAGGGGGGCATCAAAGATAGAAAATGGTAACCTTATTATGGTTACAAGTGCATTAGCTGGGGAGGGGAAAAGTTTTTCCGCAATTAATTTGGCGATGAGCATTGCAACCGAGCTAGACAATACTGTGATGTTGGTCGATGCGGACGTTGCTCGTCCTTCCGTTTTAAGAATGCTGGGTTTGCCAGCTAGTCCTGGTTTATTGGATTTATTGGTTGGCGAAGTTGAAGATCTATCAAGCGTTTTATTAAAAACAAATATAGATAAATTAACTCTGTTACCTAGTGGCACCCCCCATCTGCGTGCGACAGAGTTGTTAGCCAGTGATGCAATGAGTGCATTAATTACAAATATTGCCAATCGATATTCTGATCGAATTATTATATTTGACTCACCTCCATTGCTATTAACTACAGAGGCTCGTGTTTTGGCTACGCATATGGGTCAAATTGTTATAGTTGTTCATGCAGAAAAAACATTGCAGACAAGTGTTCAGCATGCACTTACATCAATTGAGTCGTGCCCCGTGAAAATGATGGTACTGAATCAAGCTCGAAATGGCTCACAAGGTGGATATGCTGGATATGGTGGATATGGATACGGCTATGCGCAATCCGATACATGAACTTTAGTATAGATAAATTGTTTTGTTGTTTTGAAAATGAAAAAAAATATCTATAAAAAAACATTGCATTTATGGATGGTGGTTTTATTTTCATCTCCAAGTTATTCTCAGGAAAATTCATCAAATGTAGATGCTGGAAGTTCAGCAAGAGCTGCATCTATTGTTCCCAGAATATCTATAACTGAATACTATACAGATAATTATTATCGTACGAATGAAAATAAACAATCTGGATGGACAACAGATGTTAGTCCTGGAGTGCATCTGAGTAGTTCTACCGGAAGAATAGTGGGCTCCCTAGATTATTCTTTGCATCAAATAATTCAATCTAATGATTCAAGTAAAAATGAACTACAAAATGCACTTGATGCTACAGGATCTGTTGAGATTATAGATAAATGGGCGTTTGTTGACGCAAATGGGAAAATTTCACAAAGAACTATTTCTGCATTTGGAACACAATCAACCGTAGATGGTTTCTCTAACGCAAATAAAACTGAAGTTTCGTCATATAGGGTTTCTCCATATATTAAAGGGCGATTAAGTTATTTTGCTGATTATGAGGCAAGATACGAGGCATCAACTACTCGTGCAAAAGATGCACAATTCGCAAATACAAATGGACAGTCCGCAAATTTTAAACTGAATGGTGTCGGTTTAAATGGACGTCTTCATTGGGGTTCTCAAATATCGACGAATAAAGTCGAACAAAGTTCAAATCAAACATCTAGATCTGACAGTATTAAAAATACTTTAGGATATTTAATTGATCCGCAATTCAATCTAACAGCTTCTTTTGGGCGAGAGTATGGAAATTACTCTCCATCTGAGAATAGTTATAAAAATACCTCAGGTATTGGAGCAATCTGGACTCCTTCTGAGAGAACAACTGTTTCTGCAGATATTGAAAATGCTTATGCAGGTAAGATGCATAAGTTGAATTTTGAACATAGAACACCAAAAACAAGCTGGCGTGTTAGTGATGCCAAGAGCGTATCTTTGACAAATTCTATTACGTCTAATTCAATACAAGGAAATACGTATGATCTACTGTTTAGCCAGCTTGCATCAATAGAGCCCGACCCTATAAAACGTGCTGAAATGGTGAATAATTTGCTTTTAACAAATTATGGAACCTCGTCCGGAAGTATTTTGAATGGATATTTAACTTCCGGAGCGTCAATACAAAGAACTCGAGATTTTTCGTTTTCGTTGCTAGGTGTAAGAGATATCTTAACATTTACCGCCATGCAAAGTGTTGGGCAAAAAATAAACCAATCATCAATTGGTTTTGATGGTGCTAATGCTATAACACAACGCGCAATTACTTTCAGTCTGACGCACCGTCTTAATCCAGATACGTCGTTAAATACTCAGCTTACTAGCCAAAAGACTAGCAGTGATGGTTCTAATTTAACTTCAAACTTGAAATCTTTTAGTGTGGATGCCTCAACTAAACTGAATTTGAAAACTATAGCTACATTTGGGGTTCGTCGAACTATTTATTCTGGTGGCATTTCTCCTTACAACGCTAACTCCATTAATGGTGGATTATCAGTGCAGTTTTAATCTATGTATGAATCATTTTATGGTTTAAATATTAAGCCTTTTCAGCTTAATCCTGATCCGGCATTTTATTTTTCAAGCAAACAACACAATAGAGCCAAAGCATATTTGGAGTATGGGGTACTCAGAAATGAAGGTTTTATTGTTATCACCGGTGAGATCGGTGCTGGAAAAACCACAATTGTTCGTGGCTTGCTTGATAGCCTTGATGCTGACAAAGTAATTGCCGGAAGTTTAGTCAGTACGCAATTAGATGCTGATGATACATTGCGCTTGGTAGCCGCAGCTTTTGGTGTGCGGGTTAAAGATGTATCGAAAGCGGATCTTTTATTGGCGTTGGAGGCATTTTTTGTAAGTCAAGCAACTCAAGGAAAACGGTGTTTACTGATTGTGGATGAGGCGCAAAATTTAACTCCCCGTGCTGTTGAAGAATTACGGATGCTATCGAATTTTCAATATGGTAAGCAAGCATTGTTGCAGAGTTTTTTAGTTGGGCAGCCTGAGTTTCGCGAGGTTCTCCAGCATCCGCAGATGCAGCAATTACGGCAGAGAGTAATTGCTGCTTGTCATATTGGTCCCATGGATCTGGACGAAACACAAGGTTATATACAGCATAGATTGAAATGCGCAGGGAGTACCGGTCGTCCTGAATTTGAGAGTGCTGCGTTTGACGAAATTTTTAATATAAGTGGAGGAGTTCCTCGTCGAATAAATGCAGTGTGCGATCGATTATTATTATTGGGTTTTTTAGAAAACAAAGAAATATTGACATCAGATGATGTGGCTACTGTTTCGCGAGAGATGAGAGAGGAGTCCGGATCTTCGTTTAATTCGTTGAACGGAGAAAATTCAAATGGTTCATTAAATGAATTTGGAAATTCGGTACTTACTTCGTATGATATTAAATCATCAGAAGTTCATAATTTACTAGATGGATTTTCCAAGAAAATAGATTGTATAAGTAATGATCTGCATGCTGAGCGCTTAGAACAAAGTCTGCTAAGGTTGGAAAAGTCAAATAGTGAAATACTTTTCATGCTAAAACAATACTTTGATGCAGTAATAAATAATTCGAAAGATCTAAAATAATGGAAAAATTGCCTTCACAAAAACCCGTAATTTGTGTAGTTGGAGCAAGGCCCAATTTCATGAAAATGGCCCCGATATTGAGGGCATTTTCTTCTCATGTCCCCGTTATTCCAGTGTTACTTGTTCATACAGGACAGCATTACGACAAAGACATGAGTGATCGTTTGTTCGAGGATTTGCAGTTACCTAAACCGGATATTAATCTTGAAGTTGGCTCCGCAAGTCATGCAATTCAGACCTCCGAGGTTATGCGTCGATTTGAGCCTATTCTGGACGAAAATGATCCATCATGTGTTCTGGTTGTTGGAGATGTCAATTCGACGTTGGCCTGCACTTTGGTCGCTGTAAAGAAGCACGTTCCGGTTGCCCATGTAGAGGCTGGTTTGAGGAGCCACGATCGCTCAATGCCTGAGGAGATTAATCGTATCTTGACCGATCAGATAGCGGATAAGTTGTATACAACTGAACGCAACGCGGAAGGAAATTTACATTTAGAAGGCATACCCTCTGCTCGTATTTGTTTTGTTGGCAATGTAATGATTGATACTCTTAAGTTCAGTCAAAAAATTGCCCGAAGCGCATCTGATACTTTGAGTTCTTATGGCATTTCTCCCGATATTTTGAGCGGTAAAAATGGTTATGGCGTAGTTACACTGCACCGCCCGTCCAATGTTGACGAGAAGGAGACTTTATCTAAATTAGTTGACGATTTATCTTTGATCTCTAAAAAATTGCCCTTGATTTTTGCGTTGCATCCACGAACTCGTGGAAATCTTGAGAAATTTGATTTGTTGCGTGCAATTGATACCAACAAGATTGTTTTATTGCCACCGCAAGGTTACTTGGAAATGATTGGCCTAATGAGCAATGCTGCATTAGTTCTGACAGATTCCGGCGGTTTGCAGGAGGAAACCACCGCCCTGGGTGTTCCCTGCATAACCTTACGTGAGAATACTGAGCGCCCGATTACTATTGAACAGGGAACCAATACGCTGGTTGGCACTGATCACGATGCCATTATGAACTGTGTTAATCAGGTGCTTGCTGGCAATGGTAAAAAAGGGAGAATGCCTGAATTGTGGGATGGGCATGCCGCTGAGAGAATTGCTGCAGATTTATGGACTTGGATATCTTCATTTCCTCAAAATTGAATTGATCTATGGCTGAAAAAAAGATCTTTAATGCATTGACCATCGATGTGGAGGACTATTTTCAAGTTTCTGCTTTTGCTCCTTATATTTCACGTTCGAGTTGGGATAGTTTGGATTGTAGGGTGGAAAAGAATATCGACTCCATACTGACCTTACTTGATGCTCGCAATGTTAAGGCTACGTTCTTCACGTTGGGCTGGATTGCCGAACGTTATCCCAATATGGTTCGACTTATAGTCGATCAAGGTCATGAATTAGCTAGCCACGGATATGGCCATGAACGCGTTAGTGATCTAACTGCTTCGAAGTTCGTCTGATATTGTTTTGTCTAAAAATATTTTAGAAGATATCGGTGGTGTTGAAGTTCGTGGCTACAGAGCGCCCAGTTTTTCAATTGGGGAAGCGAATCTCTGGGCGTTTGATTCTCTGTTGGAAGCAGGCTACAAATATAGTTCTAGCATTTATCCGATTCAACATGATCATTATGGAATGCCGAATTCTCCACGTTTTCCTTATGAGTCAAGAAAAGGTTTATTGGAAATTCCAATTACAACATTAAGATTTTTGAATAAAAATTTTCCATCTAGCGGCGGCGGATATTTTAGATTGTTTCCATATGCACTATCTAACTGGATGTTGAATCGAGTTAATTCAAGGGAGAAAATGCCGGCTATATTTTACTTTCACCCTTGGGAAATTGATGCCATGCAGCCTCGTATTCCTGGGGCTGACTGGAAGTCGAAATTTAGGCATTATGTAAATCTTGAAAAAACAGAGGGTAAATTGAAGCGATTATTGTCTGATTTCGATTGGAGTCGAATGGATAAAATTTTTCTAAGTCTTTGAAAAAATAAATTAGATGATAGATATTTCTACGCCTTCGATAAGTATAAAAAAACTTGTTCGAGGTGATGTGTTTACTGAAAATGCGTGGGATGTTTTTGTCGAAAAATGTCAAAACGCAACTTTTTTCCATCGATCAGGATGGCAAAATATTATAAATGACGTTTTTCAGCATCAAACATATTACTTGTATGCGGAAATCGATGATTTGATTGTTGCGGTGCTTCCCCTTGCGCATGTAAATAGCTTTTTGTTTGGAAAATCTTTAACGAGCTTGCCTTTTGCCGTTTATGCTGGGGTGGCTTTTGAAAATACTGATGCCGCTATTTTACTGGAGGATGAGGCATACAAGATTTCTCAAAAAATTGGTGTTGATTACGTAGAGTTTAAAAATATCTATCCTCGCCATTCTGATTGGCCATCTCAGGATATCTATGTTACTTTTCGAAAGAAAATATTGCCTGATGTCGAAGGTAATCTACTTGAAATTCCGCGTAAGCAACGGGCAATGGTTAGAAAGGGTATAAAAAATAATCTGACTAGTCAACTTGATACTAAGTCAGACAGGTTTTTTAGCTTATATGCAGATAATGTTCATAGGCATGGTACACCACCTATGTCAAAAAAATATTTTGATGCATTACTCAAACAGTTTGAAGGGGCTTGTGAAATCTTAACGGTGGTAGATGACGCTGGCAATCCCGTTAGTAGTGTTTTTAGCTTTTATTTTCGAGATGAAGTTTTGCCTTATTATGCGGGTGATAATGAAAAGGCACGAGATCTCGCGGCAAATGATTTCAAGTATTGGGAGTTGTTGCGTAGATCTTGTTTGCGTGGAAATAAGATATTTGACTTTGGTCGAAGTAAGATAGGTACAGGTTCATTTTTCTTTAAAAGGAATTGGGGTTTTGAAGCTACGCCGTTGGCCTATGAGTATCGCTTGCTGAATCGAGACTCGGTTCCACAAAATAATCCATTGAATTCAAAATACAGGTTACTGATTGCTGCCTGGCGGAAGCTTCCTATCGGTGCTGCTAATTTTATCGGTCCATTTATTGTTAGAAATTTGGGCTGATGTCTTGAGTAATATACTTTACCTTGTGCATCGAATACCTTTTCCTCCCAATAAAGGAGATAAGGTTCGATCTTTTCATTTATTAAAATATCTGTCGCTTCGTCATAATATATATTTGGGAGCATTTATTGATGACCCACTTGATGTAGCATATATTCCGGAGGTTAAGAAATTTTGTGTCGATTCATTATTTTTGGAAATAAATTCTTTTAAATCTAAATTTAAAAGTGTATTCGGAATTTTTCATGATTCGCCGTTAACGTTGAGTTATTATTTTAATACTTCTCTTCGGGAGTGGGTTGGAGATCTTCTTTTAAAAAAGAAGATTGATAAGATAATCATCTTTTCTTCTGCGATGTCTCAGTATGTGGATCATGTAAATGATATAGATATATTGGTAGATTTTGTGGATGTGGATTCTTTGAAATGGTCTGAATATGCGTTGAAGCATATTTTCCCAATGTCTTTGGTTTATCGTCGAGAAGCTACCAAATTACTCCAGTATGAGCGATTTGTTGCTACTCGCTCAAGACAATCTTTTTTTGTGTCCGATAATGAGTCCTCGCTTTTTAAAGATCTAGCTCCAGAGTGTATTGATAAAATTTCGACTATTAATAACGGGGTCGATTCGGAATATTTTTCTTCAGATTTTTCATGTTCATCTCCATTTGAGACGGGGAGTTTCGGGCCAGATTCTCGGTTCTTGGTCTTTACTGGTGCAATGGATTATTGGCCAAACATTGATGCGGTAGTTTGGTTTGTTAACGAAATTTTTCCTAAATTACAGCGTGTACGTAAAAATCTATACTTTTATATAGTAGGCAGAAACCCTAGTACCCAGGTTTTAGCATTGGCATCGGACTCTGTAGTTGTGACTGGTACGGTTGCGGACGTTAGGCCTTACTTGAAGTTTGCTTCGGTTGTAGTGGCGCCTTTAAGAATCGCACGCGGTATTCAAAATAAAATTTTAGAAGCGATGGCTATGGGTTGTCCTGTTGTTGCGTCGACAATCTGTGTTAATAGTATGGCCGTTGAGTCAGAAACGGATCTGCTTTCTGCGGAGAGTTCTGATGAGTTCTTTTATCAAATTAATAAATTATTGAACTCCGTGGATCTTTCTCATTCAGTGGGTGAGGCCGCTCGTTGCAAGGTTCAGGAAAAATATAGTTGGACGGCCCATTTATCCCAAATCGATCAGTATCTTGATGAGCCAACCTTTCATTTACTCCATGAATAGCGTCAAGATGTACTCTTCGCAGATTTGGCGAAATGCATTAATTTCGTTGATGCTTCTTGTTTTTATTGACTTCATTGTTTTTAAAAATAGCTTTTCCGGAATGCTAGCTATATGGTCCCGTTCCGAAACATTTGCTCACGGCTTTGTTGTGCCACCAATTTCTTTGTGGTTAATTTGGCGGAAGCGTAAAGTCATTGCTGTTGAAGTTCCTCGGCCTAATTTTTGGTTTCTGATCCCATTATTTTTTGTTATTACTGCATGGATTTTGGGTGATGTAGTTGCGGTGAATTCTGTGACTCAACTGATGGCGATGGCATCCATTGTGTTGCTTGTTCCTGCATTGTTCGGCTACACGATATTTAGAATTATCTTATTTCCACTCTGTTTTTTATTTTTTGCTGTTCCATTGGGGGAGTTTCTTTTTCCTCAATTGATGGAATGGACGGCGGACTTTACTGTGATTGCGTTGCGATTTAGTGGTGTTCCCGTATATCGCGAGGGATTGCAATTTGTTATTCCCTCCGGGAATTGGTCAGTCGTGGAAGCATGCAGTGGAATTCGATATTTAATTGCATCGGTGACCGTTGGTGCATTATTCGCTTATTTAAACTATAAATCTATTTATCGAAGATTTATTTTTCTTTTGATATCCGTTGCTGTGCCTATTTTTGCGAATTGGATTCGTGCATATCTTATTGTTATTTTAGGGCATTTATCCGCGAATAAAATTGCTACTGGTGTGGATCATATTATTTATGGCTGGCTTTTTTTTGGATTTGTTATTGCAGTGATGTTTTGGGTAGGGGCACGATGGTCGGAAGCATCTATTGAGTTTTATCCGCGTTCTAATGCAATTGCGACGAGATTGCAACCGAATATGTTTGCTGAATTCGTTGGTATTTTTGCTGCAGTTATTTTTCTGTTAACCTGCCCCCTCTTGCTGAAGGCTGCTATAGATAATGTTGCTCCATATAATTTAAAGGGTTTGGCTAGCTTTTCGGATGTTAAATTTAATTGGGTATCCAGGCAGGAAACTCACTCTAATTTTTTGCCGTCGTACAAAAATACTGCACTTAATTTTTCTAGAAGTTTTGAAAAAAACGGTAAAACTGTTGATACTTTTTTGGGATATTATGTCGGGCAAAGTTATGGCCACAAGATGATTTCTTCGGACAATGTACTGGTAACTAGTGCAGATCCGCATTGGTCAAAAGTTGCCTCGGGTGTACAGTCTCTTGAAATAGATTCGCAATCTATCCCAATACGTACCACAGTGCTTCGAGGCGTCGGTTTTCCAGAGGGGGAGGTGCGGCTTGCTGTTTGGCAATTTTATTGGATTAATGGTTTTGTTACGAACAATGATTACATTGCTATAGTTTATAGTGCGTTTCAAAAAATTTTAGGGCATGGGGATGGTTCGGCTGTAGTTATCTTGAGTACAAGAATTGTTGAAGGTGTCAATGCTGATGATGTGTTGAATGGATTTTTTTTGGATAATTATGTTGGGTTGAAGTCTATTCTTTACAAAATTAAAAATAATTGATGTATTTATTTAATATTGATAAATGGAGTGATTTATGAGTGTTGTTGCTGTAATTGGTTTGGGTTATGTCGGGCTCCCATTAGTCATTGAGTTCGGTAAGCATTTCCGAACGATTGGATTTGATATATCTTTACCTAAAGTGGAGTCTTGCAATCGCGGTATAGATCCTTCTCGGGAACTGTCTGATGAGGAAATGCGAGCATCTCCTCATGCGGTATATACCGCCGATCCTAAAATGTTAGGTGAGGCCGATATTATTGTTGTTGCAGTGCCTACACCTGTTGATGACGCGCATATACCGGATTTCAAGCCATTAATTGGTTCCAGTACTAGTGTTGGCCGAAACATGAAAAAAGGTGCGATCGTTGTATACGAATCGACCGTTTATCCCGGTGCAACAGAGGAGGTTTGCATTCCTGTGCTTGAGCGCGAATCGGGAATGAAGTGGAAGCAAGATTTTTTTGTGGGTTATTCACCTGAACGAATTAACCCCGGTGACAAAGAGCATACGCTGACTAAGATTTTAAAAGTGGTATCTGGCGACGGACCCGAAACCCTTGAAAAAGTTGCTCGGCTGTACGAAACTATTATTGTGCCTGGTGTGCATCGTGCATCGTCTATTAAGGCTGCCGAGGCGGCGAAAGTTATTGAAAATACGCAGAGAGATTTGAATATTGCACTGATGAATGAGTTGGCTATTATTTTTGACAAAATAGGCATCGATACTTCGGAGGTTTTGGCTGCCGCTGGTACCAAGTGGAATTTTCTAAAATTTAGTCCCGGGTTAGTGGGTGGGCATTGTATTGGTGTGGATCCCTATTATTTAACCCATAAGGCCGCCATGTTGGGGTACCAGCCCGAAGTTATTTTGGCCGGTCGTCGTATCAATGACAGTATGGGGAAATTCATTGCTGAGCAAACAATCAAAAATATGATTGCTTCTGGTAGTTATATTAAGGGTGCTAAAGTTAATATTTTGGGTTTGACATTTAAAGAAAATTGTGGTGATTTGCGAAACTCTAAGGTGATCGATATTATTAGAGAGTTGCGTTCCTACGGTGTTGAAATATTTGTTACAGATCCTCAAGCCGATGTAGAGGAGGCTGTGCATGAATATGGTGTGCATTTGTCCAAGTGGGATGATTTGCCACGGGCTGATGCTATTGTTGCGGCAGTTGCACACAAAGAGTATGCAGCGCTTTCTGTCGAGGATTTCTCCAAAAAACTTGTTAAGGGTGGAGCCTTTATCGACGTTAAGGCGGCCTTTGATGGTGATGCTATACAGGCTGCCGGTTATAAGTTGTGGCGTCTATAGTTGATTCACGTCCAGTTGTGGTACATGTAATGTACCGTTTTGATACAGGTGGCCTAGAGAATGGCGTTGTTAATTTGATTAATAAAATGCCTGTATCGGTTTATCGCCATGTTATCTTGGCTTTAACGGACGTTACCGATTTTCGCCACCGTATTGTGCGATCTGATGTGGAATTTATTGCCTTGCATAAAACACCAGGGCATGCGATTTGGTTGTATCCACGTTTATTCAAATTGTTTCGAGCCTTACGCCCGGCGATTGTTCACACTCGGAACTTGGCAGCCCTTGAAGTGGTAGTCCCGGCATTTTTTGCAGGCGTGCGTGTTCGTGTTCATGGTGAGCATGGTCGTGATCAAGAGGATTTAGCGGGCTTGAGTAAGAAGCACCAATGGATTCGGCGAATTTACAGTCCATTCGTTTCTCACTACTTGGCACTTTCTCGTGATTTGGCTGCCTATCTAATAGATAGAGTCAAAATCTCTGGCTCACGTGTCACGCAGGTATACAACGGCGTTGATTCTGGCAAGTTTCGTCCTTTTGAGACGAATTCGGATTCTTTACCTGTTGATTTTCCATTTCGGCAGCCACGTGAATGGATTGTGGGTACTGTCGGGCGTATGCAGGTGGTAAAGGATCAGCTTAATTTGGCCAGAGCGTTTGTTCGAACGATTGAAATCGCTCCAGAGTTGAGAGCACGTTTGCGACTGGTTATGGTGGGGGACGGGCCGTTGCGCGCGCAGTGTCAAGATGTCTTGGATGCTGCCGGCTTATCCGATATTGCTTGGCTGCCTGGCGAGCGCCAGGACATTGCGGAGTTGATGCGCAGCCTGGATTGTTTTGTATTGCCTTCGCTAGCCGAGGGTATTTCCAACACAATCTTGGAGGCGATGGCGAGCGGTTTGCCTGTGATTGCGACGGAGGTGGGCGGGAATGCTGACTTGGTTGTGCAAGGGGAAACCGGTTTGCTCGTGCCTTCTGGTGATTCAGAGGCGCTGGCGCGCAGTATGGTGCAGCTTGCTACGGCACCTATATTGGGCAAGAGTATGGGGCAAGCAGGGCGCCGGCTTGCCGAAGAAAAATTTAGCATGGCTGCCATGGTTGCGACCTACCAAGGCTTGTACGATCGCCTCCTGGGTGCGGCAAGGGTTGCTGTCCAAACACCTCTCAATACAAAATAAATACCATGTGCGGAATCGTTGGCATTTTTGATACCCGTGGCAGCCGAGATATCAACCGCGCGGTGCTTCACCGTATGAATGAATCGCAACACCATCGCGGACCGGTGGAGGGTGATCTTTATCTGGAACCCGGCTTGGGTCTTGGGCACAGGCGTCTGTCGATTATTGACTTGGCTACGGGTCAGCAGCCCCTCTTCAACGAAGACGGTTCTGTTGTGGTGGTCTTCAACGGCGAGATATACAACTACCAGCAGCTTATTCCCGAGCTTCAGGCCCTGGGCCATGTATTTCGTACGCGTAGCGATACCGAGGTGATTGTTCATGCCTGGGAGGCTTGGGGCAAAGATTGCGTCAAGCGCTTCCGCGGTATGTTTGCGTTTGCTTTGTGGGATCGTAACCAGCAGACATTTTTCATGGCGCGGGATCGTTTGGCGGTCAAGCCCCTGTATTACGCCCATTTGGACGACGGCACATTGCTGTTTGGCTCCGAGCTCAAGTCATTGTTGGCCCATGGTGGTCTCAAGCGCGATATGGATCCGCTGGCCGTAGAAGAGTATTTTGCTTTAGGCTATGTTGCCGAGCCGCGGACCATTTTCCGTCAGGCAAAAAAGCTTTCACCAGCGCATACGTTGACTTTGCGCAGAGGGCAAGCTTTGGCAGAACCCGAGCAGTACTGGGACGTGCGTTTTAGTCTGGATAGCAAGATCAGTGTGGAAGAGGCTTGTGCGGAGCTGGATGTCCGGCTGAAAGAGTCTGTGCGTTTGCGGATGATTGCCGAGGTTCCGCTGGGTGCATTCTTGTCGGGGGGCGTGGACTCTAGCGCCGTGGTAGCGGAGATGGCTGATTTGTCTGCCGAGCCAGTCAACACCTGCTCCATCGCTTTTGATGATCCAGCTTTCAATGAGTCAGCGTTTGCGCAAACCGTGGCAGACCGATACCGGACCAACCATCGTGTAGAGACGGTGAAGAGCGACGATTTCGATCTGATTGATACCTTGGCCAGTCTATACGACGAACCATTTGCAGATAGCTCGGCCATTCCCACCTACCGTGTATGCGAGTTGGCGCGTAAGCATGTGACGGTGGCGTTGTCGGGGGACGGGGGGGACGAGACTTTTGGTGGTTACCGGCGTTACCGTTTGCACTTGATGGAGGAAAAGATGCGCGCCTCCATGCCGCAGGCGTTGCGTCAACCCTTATTCAAAACACTAGGGCGCTTGTATCCCAAGGCGGATTGGGCACCTCGCATCTTCCGGGCCAAAACTACGTTTGAAGGCCTTTCTCGCAGTTCGGTAGAGGCCTATTTCCATTCAGTCTCGATACTGCGTGACCCGATGCGTGAGCAATTGTTCAGTACGCGCTTCAAGAGTGAGCTTGCGGGTTACAACGCCCAAGAGGTGTTTGATCACCACGCCGCAAAGGCGAACACCGACGATCCTCTTGCCTTGATCCAGTATTTGGATTTGAAAACCTATTTGGTGGGTGACATCAACACCAAGGTGGATCGTGCAAGCATGGCCCATTCGCTGGAGGTGCGCGAGCCCTTGATGGACCATGAACTGGTTGAGTGGATGGCAACTTTGCCCTCTTCTCTCAAGATCAAAGGGCAAGAGGGCAAGTATTTGCTTAAAAAGGCGATGGAGCCGCGTTTGTCGGACGATATTTTGTACCGTCCCAAGATGGGTTTCTCCGTGCCCTTGGCCCGTTGGTTCCGGGGACCTTTGCGCCAGCGCGTTCGTGATGCGGTGCTGGGGCCTCGCTTGGCGGAGACTGGTTGGTTTAACCGGGAATATCTGGAGCATCTGGTCAATGCACATGACTCTGGAGCCCGTGATTACAGTGCCCCTTTGTGGACGCTGTTGATGTTTGAAGCCTTTTTGCGCAATGTGATGCAGAGTGATATTGCGCTGCCTGCACAGGCTGAAGGCGTGGCAGTATGACGCGCGTATTGCATGTACTGGACCACTCCATCCCACTGCACAGCGGCTATACCTTTCGAACCCTGTCCATTTTGCGGGAGCAGCGCAAGCTAGGCTGGGAAACCTTTCATCTCACGACTCCAAAGCACACTGCCGAAAGTGGCCCGGAGGAGACGGTGGACGGCTGGCATTTTTATCGGACGTCCACACCGGAATCCAGTGTCATGCGTTTGCCTGGCTTGGGTGAGTTGGCATTGATGCGCCATGTAGAGCGCCGTTTGCAAGAGGTTGCCGAGCAGGTGCGGCCGGATATCTTGCATGCCCATTCTCCTGTTCTGAATGCCTTGCCGGCACTGCGGGTGGGTAAGCGCTTGGGGATTCCGGTGGTGTATGAGGTACGTGCCTTCTGGGAGGATGCTGCCGTGGACCACGGTACTACGGAAGAGGGCAGTTTGCGCTATCGCTTCACGCGCAGCTTGGAAACCCGGGCGCTCAAGCAGGCGAACCATGTCTTCACCATCTGCCAAGGACTGCGGTCTGACATTGTGGCGCGGGGCATTGCGGCTAACAAAGTAACCGTCATTCCGAATGCGGTCGATATCGACGCCTTTGACGTGGGCGGCGTTCCTGATGATGCCTTGAAGGCCAAGCTGGGTCTTGCGGGTTGCACCATCGTGGGTTTCATTGGCTCTTTCTACGCCTATGAGGGGCTGGATGTTTTGCTGTCGGCTTTGCCTGCAATTCTGGAGAAAATGCCCCAGGTTCGCGTGCTGCTGGTGGGTGGTGGTCCGCAGGATGCGGCCTTGAAAGCCCAGGCCCAGGCACTTGGTTTGCAAGACAAGATCGTATTTACCGGTCGCGTGCCGCACACTGAAGTACAGCGTTATTACGACCTTGTGGATGTGCTGGCCTATCCGCGCCATTCCATGCGCTTGACCGAGCTGGTAACGCCTCTCAAGCCTTTGGAGGCCATGGCGCAGGGGCGTCTGCTGGTCGCATCCGACGTGGGGGGGCATAAGGAGCTTATCCGCCATGGTGTCACGGGCGTTCTGTTCAAAGCCGGCAGCGTTGAATCATTGGCCGAAGCTATCGTCAAGTTGTTGCAAGAGCCCGAGCGTTGGGCGCAACTGCGTGCTGCTGGCCGCAAGTTTGTCGAAACTGAGCGCAACTGGACCAAGAGCATTGCGAATTATTCTGACCCCTATGCTGCGCTAACAGATCGCGTGGCTGGATGAGCTTTGCTGGCATTCGTGTGGGGCTGGTGGGACCATTGCCGCCGCCCGCTGGCGGCATGGCCAACCAAACCCGGCAATTGGCTGAATTGCTGCGTTCGGACCAAGCCGAGGTGACCTTGGTCCAAACCAATGCCCCGTACCGCCCAGCGTGGGCAGCAGGTTTGCCTGGGGCCCGCGCGCTGTTTCGGTTGATTCCGTATATTGGGGCTTTGTGGCGTGCGGCGGGTCGTAGCGATGTGTTGCATATCATGGCAAATTCAGGCTGGTCCTGGCATCTGTTTGCGGCTCCCGCGATCTGGGTGGGGCGCCTGCGTGGTGTGCCGGTGGTGGTGAACTACCGGGGCGGTGAAGCAGCGGAGTTTCTGAAAAGCGCACAGTTCATGGTTCGCACCTCCATGGCCGCTACTGCGCTGCTGCTCGTACCCTCGGCTTTTCTGCAAGAAATATTTGCCCGCTTTCACATGCCATCTACGATCGTGCCTAACATCATTGATTTGGCACGCTTTCACTCGCGAGGCCCTCGCGTGGGAGCCTCGGCGCACCTGGTGGTAGCCCGAAATTTGGAAGCCTTGTATGACAACGCTACCGCGATACGCGCATTTCATAGCGTTCGCTCGCATTTGCCTGCAGCACGCCTGACTATTGCCGGGAGTGGGCCACAGGAAGCCGAACTGCGGCAACTCGTGACCGATTTGGGCCTGGATGATGCTGTGTATTTCACGGGGCGTTTAGACCGTGATGCCATGGCTGCTTTGTACCGCGAGGCCGATATCATGTTGAATCCCAGTCTTGCGGATAACATGCCGAATTCCCTGTTGGAGGCGATGGCTAGTGGTGTGCCTGTGGTCAGTACGCGCGTGGGCGGAGTCCCCTACATGGTGGAGGACGGGGAAACGGCGCTGCTGGTACCCGCCGGAGATGCCGACGCAATGGCACAGGCCTGTTTGCGCTTGCTGCAAGAGGCGCCCTTGTGGGAACGCCTGCATGTCGCTGGTCTGGCTAGGGTGCAGCGCTATACCTGGAGCCAGGTCGGCCCTCTGCTGGCGGCCCAGTACAAGAGTGCCATAAGCGCTTCCCGCTAATTTTTGTTGCCTGGCAATATTCAAAAAATGGATCTGTACACAAAGCTGATCTCCAACGTGCTTTTCCCGCTGCAAGAGCGGCTTAAAAAGCACACCACCGTTGCCGTGCACCGCCATATGGAAGCTGCCCAATGGTGGTCTTCTGCACAGCTGGCGGATTACCAGGTGCAGAGATTGCGTGCGTTCCTGGCCGAGGTTGCAGTCAACGTGCCTTACTACCGTGACTTGTTTGCGGCGACCGGGTTTGATCCGGCCAAGGTTTCGTCCGTCAAAGACCTTGCCGGATTACCGTTCCTTACCAAAGCCTGCATCAAGGCCAACACCGATGCGCTCAGACATGTGGATGCCCAGGGCTTGACCCGTTTCAATACCGGAGGCTCGTCAGGTGAGCCTTTGGTGTTTTTCATTGGCACCAAGCGCGTAAGCCATGATGTAGCCGCCAAGTGGCGAGCGACCCGTTGGTGGGGCGTGGATATTGGCGATCCAGAAATCGTGGTGTGGGGTTCGCCGATTGAGCTGGGCACGCAGGACCGCGTGAAGCTGGTGCGCGATACCTTGATGCGGACCCAGTTGCTGCCCGCATTTGAAATGTCGGAGACCAAGCTTGACGGCTTCATTGCGACCATCCGAAGCACGCGGCCCAAAATGCTGTTTGGTTACCCGTCGGCGCTGACCTTGATTGCCCGCCATGCGCAAAAGCGCGGTATCGCCATGGATGACTTGGGCATCAAGGTGGCATTCGTGACCTCGGAGCGTTTGTACGATGACCAACGCGCCACCATCAGCCAGACTTTTGCCTGCCCCGTGGCGAACGGCTATGGTGGTCGGGATGCGGGTTTCATTGCCCACGAATGCCCGGCTGGCGGCATGCACATCACGACCGAAGATCTGGTGGTGGAAATCATCAACGAAGCTGGTGAGGTGCAGCCACCCGGCGTGGCAGGTGAAATCGTGGTGACCCATTTGGCGACCCAGGACTTCCCGTTCATACGTTACCGCACGGGTGACATTGGCGTGCTCGACACCGCCACTTGCAGCTGTGGCCGCGGTCTGCCTTTGTTGAAAGAGATCCAGGGGCGCAGCACCGACTTCGTGATTGCCGCTGACGGCACTGTGATGCATGGCCTTTCGCTGATCTATATTTTGCGCGACCTCGCGGGCGTCCAGTCGTTCAAGGTGGTGCAGGAGTCGCGCGAAAAAACCCGGGTACTGCTGGTGGCTGGGCCAGGTTTTCTGCCGGGTGCTCCGGCGCAGATCGTTGATGGTTTCAAGCGCCGCCTAGGAGCAGGGGTGGAGGTGCAGGTAGACCTGGTGGACTCCATCCCCGCTGAAAAATCCGGCAAATTCCGCTACATCGTGAGCCACGCCGCTTAAGGCCACAGGAGACCAGCATGCGTGACATATTGATTGTGGGTCTGGTGCTGCTGGGCGCCATCGCGGCCGTGCGTCAGGCATGGATAGGCGTGATGTTGTGGACATGGCTGAGCATCATGAATCCGCACCGCTACACCTATGGTTTTGCCTACGATGCGCCGGTCGCCATGGTGGCTTTTTGCGCTACGGTGCTGGGCCTGCTGGTGACGCGGGATCGGGCTTCGCCATTCAAGGCGCCGGTCGTGGTGGTGTTCTTGTTGTTCATGGTCTGGATATCTCTTTCGACCGTGCTGGGCCTGGACCCATCAGGCGACTACTGGCAATGGAACAAGGTCATGAAGGTGGACCTGATGATCCTGGTCGCGCTGGTTCTGCTGCACAGCAAGAAGCATATTCTGGCCCTGGCCTGGGTGTGCGCGGGCTCGCTGGCCCTGTTGGGCGCCAAGGGTGGCTTGTTCACCTTGCTGACAGGGGGCAACTTTCGGGTGTGGGGGCCACCGGGCTCCTTCATCGAAGACAACAATGAGTTCGCTCTGTCCTTGGTGATGGCCATCCCGTTGCTGCGCTTTTTGCAGCTGCAGCTCAATTCGCGCTGGGGCCGCCACGGCGCACAGCAATGAC